>Ga0181593_10004404_pt1 | contig 12847 bp, 10 predicted proteins | sample 071ome_19_FD_133756 | JGI IMG/M metagenome (GOLD analysis project Ga0181593, IMG submission 133756) | Coastal salt marsh microbial communities from the Groves Creek Marsh, Skidaway Island, Georgia - 071413AT metaG (megahit assembly) | ecosystem: Environmental > Aquatic > Marine > Intertidal...
CCACTTCGGCTTCGGCGACCCGCTCGGTCCACGCGTCGAAGCTGCCATAACCTTGCGCGTTGTGACGCAGCACGCCGCGGCTCATCCAGAAGGTGTCGGTGGTTACGGCTTCAAGAAATGCGCGATCATGACTGATGACGATCAGGGTCCTGCGGCGTTCCACCAGGTCGCGTTCCAGCCGTTCAATGGTCGGCAGATCCAGATGGTTGGTCGGCTCGTCCAGCAAAAGCACATCCGGTTTGGAAACCAACGCCCGCGCGATCGCCACTCGCCGCGCCTCGCCGCCCGACAGCGTCTCCAGCATCCGGTCGCCGTCGAGATTGAGATGCACCAGGACCGCGTCGACCTCATGCTCGCGCGGACGGCCCTGATCCTCCTCCGGCAGCGCCGCGGCGACGTGGCTCCAGACCGTGACTCCGGGGGGCATCGGCGGGTCCTGGGGCAGATAGCCGATCCGCGCCCCGGGCTGGGTAAAGCGCTCCCCCTTGTCGACCTCGATTTCGCCGGCCAGCGCCCGCATCAATGTCGACTTGCCGCCGCCATTGCGCCCGACCAGACAGATCCGATCCCCCGGCGCCACCGAGATATCGGCGTCGCGAAACAGCACCTTGTCGCCAAACGCCAGATCCGCGCCACGCAACGCGATCAAGGGAGGAGTGCGGGAGGAAGGGGGACGTTCAACCATGGCGATGGGATATCGACGCGCGCGCGCCAGATCAAGAGCCGTGGGACCAGCTTGTGAACATACTCCCCAAAATCCATACCAACCGTCGCGTTCAAGGGATGGGAGCAGGTCATGATTCTTCTACATCATCTGAGGGTCGGCAGGTCCTTGTTCACGGTCTGGCTGCTGGAGGAACTCGGCCTCGACTACGAACTCAAGATCTATGTCCGAAATGAAAAAGGCCGGGCCCAGGCGGATCTGCGCGATGCCCATCCCCTTGGCAAATCCCCGGTGATCGAGGACGGAGATCTGCTTTTGGCCGAATCCGGGGCCATCACGTCCTATCTGCTTGACCGCCACGACACCGACCATGTGCTGGCGCCGCCGCGCGAGAACATCAAGGAGCGCGCCATCTATACCCAATGGCTGCACTATTCCGAGGGTTCCGCCTTCGCGCCGCTGATCATGAAGCGCTTGCTCATGGCCGACCCCGACCAAAAGCCGCCACTCATTACCGGCTTCGCCAGTGGCGAGGTCAATTTGCAACTCGGCCATATCAGCGATTTCCTTGGCGACAAGCAGTACCTGCTCGGCGACCGCTTGCAAGGCCCCGATTTCGGTATGAGCTATATCCTGGAAATGGCGGGACGCTTCGGCCGGCTTGAGCCTTATCCGAACCTACAAGCGTATATCGAGCGGGTGAAGGCACGCCCGGCGTTCAAGCGCGCTTGCGAGCGCGCGGGTGAACCGGAACGGGCGGGATAAACCCGCCCGTCCGATCGAAACTCAAAAGCTTAGACCGACTAGAACGCGGCTTTCCACTGTTCGGTATCGACGAACCAACGTTCCTCGAAGGCCAAGCCGTCCTTCAGCCGGAATGGGATGGCAATCTGGCTACCGTCGGGAAGCTTGTCGCATTTCCAATTGACGATGGAGACGACCTCGCCGTCATCGCCGATGTTGCGGACACCGGTGATATCAAAGCCCGACGGTACCGCGGCGCCGAGATTCTCCAGCGCGCTCTTGATCGCCGCCTTGCCCGTCAGCACGTCGTTCTGCCCCGGCATGACGAAGATCGCGTCGTCGGTATAGTCCTCAAGCAGCCCGTCCCAATCACCCTTGCCGACCGCGTCCCAGCCACGCGCGACAATTTCCTAATCACTCGCCATTTCAACTTTCCCCTTGGTTGTTTCACCGGACTAGACAAAATCCGAGACAAGCCGTCAATCGCCTTCGAATAGATCAAGGTATTCAGCGATCACGCCCAGGACCCTTCACCCGTGCTCGTAGACCGAGTCGCGGTAGTGAAGGCCCACGTCATGACGCCTGTTTCCGGTCGCCCTGGCGAAGGCCAAACAAATAAACAAGGACCTCGCGATGGATGCCCTTGCGGCAATCGTTTGATCACGCGGAACCATCCGAGGTCCCGCCGTTCGCCAGGGCGACGGGGATGTGTAGGCATGGTGTTTTTGGGGGATTGCCCCGCGCTTTCGAAAACGTCGTCCTGGCGCAAGGCAGGACCTAGCGTTGGATGCCCTTGACGGTATTCGTTTGATCTCGTGGAACCGCCCGAGGCCCTGCCTTTCGCCAGGGCGACTGGGATGTGTGGGGCATGGTGTTTTTTCGGGATTGCCCCGTTCTTTCGTAAACGTCGTCCTGGCGCAAGGCGGGACCTCGCGATGGATGTCCTTGCGGTAATCGTTTGATCAGGTGGAACCATTCGAGGCCCTGCCGTTCGCCAGGGCGACGGGGATGTGTGGGGCATGGTGTTTCTGGGGCATTGCCCCTCGGTTTCGAAAACGTCGTCCTGGCGTAAGGCAGGACCTCGCGATGGATGCCCTTGACGGTATTTGTTCGCTCCCGTGGAACTATCCGAGGCCCTGCCGTTCGCCAGGGCGACGGGGATGAAAGCGCCCCTCTCTCCGCACCGTCGCCCTGGCGAAGGCCAGGGCTTTTGCCGCCACCGGCATGAGCCTGGGATCGGTGGAATCAAACTGTGTTCCGGAACATCAGACTTCCTCGCCAAAAGTCCTGGCCTTCGCCAGGGCGACGGCGAGCTCGAGGCGGCGAAACGGGACAAGAGGTCTGGTCAACGCGGTTTGGTACTATGCAACGGCGTCGCGAAGATCGAGGGGGATTTCACCGCGGGCGCCCGCACAATCTCATTCAACAGCGCGCAAACGCCGATATGGGCCGGCTCGCTCATCCCATCCGTCACCGGGACCGGCGTACAGCCGAAACCATCGATGCCGCCGGCGTCGATACAGCGGTGCAACATGCGCGATTCGGTATCCGTGTCATGCATAACCTCGGGCCGGTCCAGCATCGCGGCGAGCGCGGCGGCGATGGCGCTGGCGCCCCAATTGGAGACCGCCGCCGTGACCAGGACATCGACCGTGGTGTTGTCGGTCGCCTGCTCGCCAAACGGCAGGACCCGGCGCGGCACCTCGGCGATGGCGCCAAAGCCGATCTCGTTGCCCCGGTCGCCGATCCCGATGGTCAACACGCCACGCCGCTCGGCCTCGTGGAAAAACTCGACCGCCTTTATCACGCAGTCGGAATTGTCGTCACCGCCGACCATGCAGTACAGGCCCTCGGCGTTGCGGCCGTTCTTCTCGACCGACAGGATGGCTTTCGGCTCATAGGTGTCGAAGAGGCGCTTGGCCTCGGACTGGGCGGCCTCGAACGGGATCGGGATCGGCACGATGATGCAATGGCGGTTGCCCGGATGCGGCGGTCGCGGCGCGGCGGCGATCTCGGCCTCGGTCATCACGTTGAGGCCCGCCGCCCGGCAGGCCGCCGTGGTGCAGGGAAGCATCTCCGCCTCGGTCAGCACCACCATGCGGGCGCCGAAGGCGTGGCTCAACGCGCGGCCCAGGATCGCCGCGCCGATCGGCCCGTCGGTCTCGCCATAGGGATAGAAACCGGGCATCAGCCAGCCGGAGGTAACAAAAAAGGTTCCCCCCTCGCCCAGTACCGCGCGCAATCTTTCCGCCGCCAGCCAGGACAACGGAGCGCCGTAATGCTCCCGCGCCGCCCGGTGGATCTCGGCGATGACGCCGTAGCCGCTGATGTCGAGATTGACCAGACGGTCGATGTTCTCGGCGATCAGCGCGTGCAGGGGATCGTTGCTTGCCATGGCGCCCCTCTCGGACCGTTACCCCACGTTCGGCGAATAGGTCCCACGCCCGATGGCGCAGAGCTTGCCGTTGTCGTCGGTGACATCGATATCGACCACCGCGACGGTGCGGCCGATACGCCGGGCAACCGCCGTCGCCGTCAGCGTGGTATTGGACGCCGGACGCAGATAGTCGACGCGGAAGTTGATGGTCGGCACTCCGCCGCCTGACTTCAGGACTACGGCATAGTCGCCGGCGGTATCAATCAGCGCGGCGATCGGCCCGCCATGGAACTGACCGGTTCCGGCGCGGCGCTCGAATTCCGGTCGAAGCGGCATCTTCATGACCACGGTCTCGGTCTCCGCGTCGGCGGACACGACCTCCAGGTTCATGAAGGCGATGAATGGAGAGGCGTCGAGCATCTCCTGGATGTCGGCGGCTGTAACGGGCCCAGACATGACGGAACTCCTTACTACGGGTTAATCACGACCTTGCCGAAGACCTCGCGATCCTCCAGCAGGCGAATGCCTTCCGCCGCCTCGGATAGCGGCAAGGCCTTGTCGATGACCGGGTTCATCCTGCCGTCCTGGATATAGTCCATCAGTTGAACCAGGTCCTCGCGCTCCCAGGAATTGGAGCCGAGAATCTGCTGCTCGAAGGTCCAGATAAAGCGGATATCGGTTTTGGGGTCATAACCCGCCGTGGCGCCGCAGGTGAGCATGCGACCGCCGCGCTTCATGGCCCGCAGGGACGGCACCCAGGTCTCGCCGCCAGTGAAATTCACCACCACGTTGACACCACCCTCGTAGCCGCGCCGACCGGGCTTGCCATAGAGACCGTAGATTCCCTTATGGAACTCGTTGTCCATGTAGGTCATCGCGTGATCGGCGCCGAGTTCCTTGAGCTTGTTCATCTTTTCCTCGGAAGAGGCGCAGACGACAACCTCGGCCCCGGCCATCTTGGCGAGCAGCAGGGCACCGGTACCGACTCCGCCCGAAGCCCCGAGGATCAGCACTTTCTCGCCCTCGGCGACCTTGCCGATGGTCACCATCATCCGGTGCGCCGTGCCGTAGGCGACGGGCAGGCTGGAGGCCTGATCGTGGCTCACGCCATCGGGAATCTTGACCAATTGATGGGTCGGCGCGCGGCAGTACTCGGCCAGGCCACCATGAATGGTTTCGCCCACCAGACCACCCTCGACCCGATTGCGCGGATCAATCAGCACCCGGTCGCCGACTTTCCAATCCGTGACCTCGGAGCCGATCTCGGCGATATCACCGGCGACATCCAGGCCGCAGATCATCGGCATCTGGATCTTGATCCCAGGCATGCCGTTCCGCGTGAAGATGTCGTGATAGTTAAGCGACGTCGACTTGACCCGGACGATCACGTCATTGGGGCCGCATTCGGGATCCGGGAAATCACTCTCCAGGGTCAAGGCCTCGGGGCCACCATGTCCATGCAGGACCATCGCGCGCATGGGTCTTCCTTCCTATTGGGTTGGCGTCAAACGACGTCTCTCGATCCGGCACCATATTTCGTGCGCCGCGTGAATGGCAATCGGGGTGTCGCCGCGATCACATATCAAGCGAAACCCTTCGAGATCCTGGATCAGGCTCGGGTTCTCGAAGGGGCTTCAGCCTGTTAAAGCATCTGCCCGCCATCCACCGCGACGGTAACGCCGGTGACCCACGAGGCGGCGTCGGAGGCCAGGAAGACAGCGGTTTTCGCAACCTCCTCCGGCCCGCCCAAACGACCGAACGGAATGGAGCGCTTGATCCCCTCGTAAAGTTTGGGATTGTTCTGCTTGGCGTCGTCCCAGGTCCCACCGGGAAACTCGATCGACCCCGGCGCCAAACAGTTAACCCGGATATTCTTGGACGCCAGTTGCAGGGCCTGGGTCTTGGTGTACTGGATCACCGCCGCCTTGACCGCGCCATAGGGCGGCGTGCGCAGGGATGAGGTGAGACCAGAAATCGACGAGGTATGGATGATCGCGCCGCCGCCGGCCTTTTCGATATGCGGAACCGCCGTCCAGGAGCCACGCACCAGGGCCATCAGATCCACGTCGAGGCCGAGCCGCCAGCCTTCTTCGTCATCGGTGCGCCCGAACCCCGAGGGGTTGTTGACCAGGATGTTGAGACCACCGAGCGCGCCGGCCGCCGCCTCGATATAGCCGGTCAAGGCATCGGCGTCGGAAACATCGCAGGTTTGGGCATGAACACGCGTCCCATGCTTCGCGATCCGCGCCCGCGCCGTCTCCAGTGTCTCCGCCCCGCGCGCGCAGATCGACACATCGGCGCCCTCTTGCGCGAAAACCTCCGCGATCGAAAGCCCAATTCCCCTGCTCGCGCCCGTCACGATGACCTTCTTGCCCTTTAGTCCCAGATCCATGTGACCCCTCCCCTGATTTAAAAACTTGTTCCGAACGGTGAGTTTCAGCCGGCCTCATCCATTCTTGAAGCGTGCGATCGCGTCCAGAAACGGGTCCGCCAGGTCCTTCAGTTTCGCCGCGCCGACACCGTGAACTTCCGCGAACTCCTCGCGCGAGCGCGGCGCCCGCCGCGCCATGTCCTGAAGCGCCTTGTCGGTGAATACCACATAGGCCGGCACCCCACGCGCCCGCGCGAGCTTGGAGCGAAGCGCCTTCAGCGCGCCGAGAAGCTCGACCGCCTCGCCATCGAGATCCGCCGCCACTGGCGCCGGGTCCTTGCGAGACTTGGATGGCGATCGCGCCACCACGTCATGGCGGTAGCTGAAACTCTCCTCGCCCCGCCTTAGGGCTTCGCCGCGCTTGGTAATCTTAAGGCCGCCATAGTCCCGCACGTCCATGTGCAGAAAACCCGCCGCCACCATCTGGCGAATGATCGAGCGCCATTCCTCGGCCTTGCGGTTGCTCCCGCCGCCGTGTTCGGCCAGACGGTCATGGCTAAGTCTTGTGATCTTCTCGGCGCTGCTTCCCCTCAGCACCTCGACGATATGGGTCGCGCCAAATCGCTGCCCGGTTCCCGTCACCGCGCCGAGCACCAGATCCGCCTCATGGGTGCCGTCGACGATCGCGACCGGATCGAGGCACATGTCGCAGTTCCCGCAATCCTCGGTGTCCTCGCCGAAATAGGACAGCAAGGTGCGGCGCCGACATCCCGGCGCCTCGCAATACCCGATCAGGGCGCCCAGGCGCTGGTGCTCGCGGCGTCGGCGATCGTCGCTGCTTTCCTCCTGCTCGATGAACACCCGGCGCATCCGGATATCATCCAGGCCGTAGAGCATCATCACCTCGGCGGGCTCTCCATCACGTCCGGCGCGGCCGATCTCCTGGTAATAGGCCTCGACGCTGCCCGGCAGATCGGCGTGTAGAACGAAGCGGATATCCGGCTTGTCGATCCCCATCCCGAAGGCGATCGTCGCCACCATGATCACCCCATCGCGCGACATGAAGGCGTCCTGGTTACGTTCCCGCTCTGTCTTTTCCATGCCCGCGTGATAGGTCAGCGCGTCGAGGCCATGGTCCCTCAGATAAGCAGCCGTCTCGTCGGTCTTCTTGCGCGACAGACAGTAGACGATGCCGCTCTCACCCTTTCGCGCCTCCAGAAACTCCATCATCTGGGCGCGCCAGTCCCGCTTGGCGGCGACGCCGAGCTTGATATTCGGGCGATCGAATCCGGTCACGAATATGTCGGCGTTGTTGTCGAACAGACGCTCGGCGATGTCCTGGCGAGTGACCTCATCGGCGGTGGCGGTCAAGGCGGCGATCGGCACGTCGGGAAACAGTTCCTTCAGGCGCGACAGATCCTCGTATTCCGGACGGAACGCCGGGCCCCATTGGGAAATGCAATGCGCCTCGTCGATGGCGAACAGCTTGATCGGCAGGCGCGCCAGCGCGGCCAGCATGCGCTCGGTCATGAGCCGCTCGGGCGCGAGATAGAGGATCGGCGCCTCTCCCGCCGCGACCCGGCGCCAAGAGTCGACATTCTCCCAACGCTCCCGCGCGGAATTGATGGTTTCCGCCTGGACCCCCGCCAGGCGTAGCGCCGCCACCTGGTCCTGCATCAACGCGACCAACGGAGAGATGACAACCGTCAAGCCGCCGAGGGCCAGGGCCGGAACCTGAAAACACAGGGACTTTCCCGCTCCGGTCGGCATCACCGCGAGGGCATGACGCCCGGCGAGCAGGCAGTCGACCACGGCTTCCTGACCCGGACGAAAATCGTCAAATCCATAGACGTCGCGCAGGATATCCCGCTTACGGTCCTCGAACGCCAACGCCACGGCCATGAAGCCTACCCCACCCAGCAACGACAAAGCCCGCCACGGCATTCGCGCGGCGGGCTCGCAGGATACGCTGATTCGCGGCTCTAGGGGGGAGGCATTCTGTTCCAGGCGTCGAGCGCGGCGATTTTATACGCCTCGGCGAGGGTCGGATAGTTGAAGGTATTCTCGACGAAGTACTCCAGCGGCCCCCCCAGGTTCAGGACCGCCTGACCGATATGGATCAATTCGGTCGCGCCCTCGCCGACGATATGAACCCCGAGCAAACGCCTGGTTTTCAAATCGACGATCATTTTCATCATGCCGGAATCCAGCCCCATGATGTGACCGCGCGAGGTCTCGCGGAACCGCGCGATGCCGACCTCGTAGGGAATCCCCTCGGACCTCACCTCCTCTTCGGTCTTTCCGACCGTCGAGATCTCCGGCACGGCGTAGATTCCATAGGGAAAGAATTCCGGCGGCGGGAATGCCGCCTGCTCAAGCGCGTGGCAGGCGGCGATACGGCCCTGCTCCATCGAGGTGGAAGCGAGGCTCGGGAAACCGATGACATCGCCGGCGGCATAAATGTGCGGCACTTCGGTTTGGAAGGTCTGGGGATTGGCGGTCAGACGCCCGCTGGAATCCGCTTTCAGGCCGACGGCCTCGAGGTTCAGCGCATCCGTCGCGCCGGCGCGTCCCGCCGCGAACAGCACCATGTCACTCCGTACGACCCGGCCATTTTCCATGGTGATCGTGCAGCCACCGCCCTTGTTGCGTTTCACCGTCTTGATGCTGCACCCGAGCCGCAACACGATGCCCCTGTCACGCATGTCATGCATCAACTCCGCCACGAGCTCCTGGTCGACGAAATCGAGGATCGTCTCGCGGGCTTCGATCAAGGTAATCGGAACATCGAGCGCGCTGAAGATCGTGGCATATTCGACGCCGATCACGCCGCCGCCGACAACGGCGAGGCTCTTGGGCATGCGATCGAGTTCGAGAATATCGTCGCTATCGAACACCGTTTTGGCGTCAAACGGCACATGGCTTGGCCGATAGGGTTGCGAGCCTACCGCCAGAACGAATTTATCGGCGGAGTATCTATGGATCGCTCCTTCTTCCAGGTTCACCTCGACATTGTGCGGATCCACGAAATGCGCGGTTCCCTTGATTGTGTGAACGCTGTTCCGCGTGAACTGGTGCTCCAGCACCTCGACCTCATGGTTCAAGGTGAGATGCAGACGCGTGCGCAGATCCTCCGCCGTGATGTCCTGCTTGACGCGATATGAACGCCCGTAAAAACCGCGCTCACGCCAACCCGAAAGGTTCAACGCGGTTTCGCGCAACGTCTTACTGGGGATTGTGCCGGTATGAACGGAAACGCCGCCGACCCGCCGGCCTTTTTCGATAACAAGGACATTCTTGCCGAACTTCGCGCCCTGGATCGCCGCCCGGCGTCCTCCCGGGCCACTGCCGATAACGATCAGATCGTAGTGACGCATTGACGACATGATATCACCATCCCCTCATATATCAGGTAAAGAAAAGAGGAAAGTATCCTAAATATCAAAAAAAATATGGCTTATCCACATGATATACACACACGGGGTCCCGCGATCGCTACGTTCATGAATGTCGTCGGGTCTTATTTTCATGCCGAGAGACAAATGCCGCTTGCCAGCGCGGCAACACCGGCGCAAAGCTTGAGGACCAAATGGGAGGATGCGTTTTGAGCGGCGATACTTATGACTTCATCATTGTCGGCGCCGGGTCCGCCGGCGCGGTTCTGGCCAATAGGCTGACCGAGAACGGGCGATTCAAGGTCCTGTTGTTGGAAGCCGGCGCGAAAAGCCATCCCTACTCCCGCATTCCGATCAGTTTCGGCCTGCTGATCGATCATCCCACCGCGAATTGGCGTTACAGCTCGCAACCCGAGGAAGGCACGGGTAATCGGCGCATTCCGGTACCGCGCGGTAAGCTGCTCGGTGGCTCGAGTTCGATCAACGGCCTCGTCTTCGTGCGCGGGCAACCACTGGACTACGACACATGGGGCCAACTCGGAAACCGGGGTTGGAGCTTCGACGACGTTCTGCCGGTCTTCAAGCGGATGGAGCATTACGAGCATGGCGCCGACGACCTGCGCTCGCAAGGCGGCCCCCTGCGGGTAAGCGAGGCGACCGACGAAGGCCCGCTCTATGACGCCATCCGGGCCGCGACGCGGGAACTGGGCATCCCTCATAACCCGGATTACAACGGCGCCACCCAGGAAGGCATCGTTCGCACCCAGACGACGATCAGCAACGGCGTGCGGATGAGCACCGCGCGTTGCTACCTGGATCCAGTAAAGGGACGCCCCAACCTGCGCATCGAAACCGGCGCGCATACCCACAAGGTGCTGGTCGAGGGCACCAAGTGCACGGGCGTTCAATACGAGCAGAACGGCCGGATGGTCGAGGCGAGCGCCGCCAAGGAAGTGATCGTGTGCACCGGCGGCGTCGCCTCGCCGCAATTGCTGGAGCTTTCCGGCATCGGGCGTCCGGAGATCCTGCAAGCCCATGGCATCGAGGTGAAACATGAATTGATGGGCGTCGGAGAGCATCTGCGCGACCACATCAACGCGCGCATCCAGTACCATATGAAGCGCACGGAACTCTCCTATAACAAGCGCATGCAGGGCCTGGGCCCCGCCTGGCAGGTGTTACGCTATGTCTTCCAGAAGCGTGGTTTCATGAGCCTGCCCTCGGCGCCGATGCTGGCGTTCTTGAAAACCCGCGAGGACATGGAAACGCCCGATGTTCAGATGCACATCGTCCCCTACGCGGTGAAAAACCCCAAGAAACGCCAGTTGCACGACTTCCCGGCGATGACGATCTCCTGCTACCAGCTGCGACCGGAAAGCCTGGGATCCATCCATATCCAGTCACCCGATCCGAAGGAGCAACCGGCGATCAACTTCAACTTCCTGTCCGACCAGATCGACCGGGACGCGATGACGCTCGGTTTCCGACGCATTCGCGAGATCATGAATACCGAGGCCATGAAGCAGGTGCGCGGCGACGAATACTCACCGGGTAGCGAGGTCGAGACCGACGAGCAGATCATGGACTACATCCGCAACAACGCCGAGACCGCGTATCATCCCATCGGCACTTGTCGGATGGGTCAGGGTCCGGGCGCCGTGGTGGACGAACGCCTGAGGGTTCACGGCCTCACCGGGCTTAGGGTCGCCGACGGCTCGATCATGCCGACCATGGTCTCGGGCAACACCAATGCCGCCTGCATCATGATCGGCGAAAAAGCCTCTGATATGATCAAGGAAGATCACGCGGCCGCGTGACTAGAGCTTAAAAGCACGATTTGGAATAACAGCAGTCTATCGCGCGGGTAATGGAATACCCGCGCGATAAATAAATTCGCACCGTTCTGTTTTTTGACATTCCCGCCCTACCAGGACATGCTCTTTATCGTGGACCATAAATAGGGGGGCGTGCCATGACTGATACCATGACTGGCGGACGTGAAAACGCTGCCGCGCCCGAGGACGCCTCCCAGGTCAACGACGCTCCGGCGACCAGCGATCCCGCGACGGCAAGCGACACGACGGCCACCGATGACACGGGCGGTGGGTCCAACGTCGGGCGGATGGCGCGTGACGTCGCGCTGATCCTCGCCGTTACGGTCATGATCGCGGTATTGGCCTGGCTGGTCAGGGTTCAAATCTTCCCGGACGACGACGACTTCAAGATCGACGCGGCCGCGGTTCCGATCGGCGCGGTGGTCCAGGAAGGTGGCGTAAGTTCAAAATCATGGCGTATCAGCGGCGCCGTGACCGACGACGGGGAACTCGCGCTGGAAAGCCATGTCATGGTGGTCCTGAGGGATAACGCGGGCAATCAGTTTCCAGCGGAATACGACGCCACGGATGGAAAATTTTCCTTTGAAATCAAGCAACTGTTCGACTCCGCGCTTTCGGCGCCCCCAGCCGTGGACGTCATCGAGATCAGTGCGAGGCGACAAGCCCTCGAGGTCTGGTCGAGCACCGCTTCGCTGGAGCTGCACCTGTCCGGCCTGACGCGCGCGAACTGGAAACAGGCGACCGCCCGCCCCTTCACCTTCGTTCTCGGGCTGTTTCTATTCACCGCCTTGGTCACCATTGTCCGGTTGCGCCGCCCCCCATTTGGAACCAGCTGAAATACTATCTCTGCATCAGCCTGGCGCTGCTGTTCACCATTTCGATGGTCTATCTGATCGGAGTGACCAGCCTTGAGCTGTCCAATGCGTCCAAGGATCACCCGCCCCCCCTGGGCTTTGCCTATGTCTATTTCGACAGCTATGTGAAGGATGCGCCGGACGATTGGAATTTCTCGCTGACCGCCCCGGCGACCATACCCGCGCCGAAGGTCTCCGAGCCGAGCACGGACATCACCTCGACGACGGCGGCCGCGGCCCTGCGAGCGATTGACCATTCCAATCCGGCGACCGGGTTCGGCGCGCCGTTCTGGGTGCTCATGCTCTCGGTGATCGGCTCGGGCCTCTATACGATCAAGCTCGTGGTCGACAATGTCCGCAAGGGCTCCACCTACACCGAAGTGGAAGTCCGGTCGACCGCCGCCGATATCATCCAGCACCAGTTCTACATTCTCTTCTCGCCACTCGGGTCGATCTTCGTCTACCAGACACTGCTATTGGCGGGGATCGGCACCAAGCCCCTGACCATCGCCATCGCGGCGCTGGCGTCGGGGATCGCGCTTAACGTGGTTCTGAAGAAGGCTTGGGACGCGGTGGCCAAGATACTGCAGAACGACCAGCCATCCGA
>Ga0181593_10004412_pt1 | contig 12835 bp, 10 predicted proteins | sample 071ome_19_FD_133756 | JGI IMG/M metagenome (GOLD analysis project Ga0181593, IMG submission 133756) | Coastal salt marsh microbial communities from the Groves Creek Marsh, Skidaway Island, Georgia - 071413AT metaG (megahit assembly) | ecosystem: Environmental > Aquatic > Marine > Intertidal...
AGACCGCCGGCATCCTTGGCATCGAGTTCGCGCCGCACCGCATCAATGCTTTCTGCGGGCAGCGGCAGGGCGCTCTCAGCAAGGGTATCGACCAGGTCAGGCAGGGTAAAATCAACCGACACGCCTTTCGCACCGGCAGCCTGTAGTGCCTCGATTGCCAGCGAGACCACCTCGGCGGCGGCCGTGACACTGTCGCTGCCGATCAGCTCCGCGCCGGCCTGCAGCCGCTCACGCGCCGAATCCAGACCGTCTGCCTTGATTGTGACGACCTGCCCGGCATAGCACAGCCGCAGAGGACGGGCGGCTTCGGCCAGACTCGTCGCGGCGACGCGGCCCACCTGGACGGTGATATCCGAGCGCAGCGCGAGTGTGCGCAGCGACGCGGGATCGACGAACCGGAACATGCGACGTGGCTGGACCCCCGCCATGCGGCTCGCCATCGATTTCTCGAATTCGATGGTCGGGGTTTCGATCCGGTCGTAGCCATGGACCGAGAGCACATCCAGCAAAGCGCGCCGCGCCGTCTGCGCCGCAGCGGCGCTGGCGGGCAGGCGGTCACCCAGCCCTTCGGGCAAAAGGTCGCGGTCGGTATCGGTCATCCGGGCCTCCCTGCCCCAGACTGTCTCAGAACGCCAGCGGCATCACCGTCTTCACGCCGGGAAGCTTGCAGGCCTTGTCGATCAGGTCCTTGCTGAGCGGACTGTCGAGCGACAGCAGCAGAACCGCTTCGCCGCCTGCCTCGCGCCGTCCAAGGTGGAAGGTGCCGATGTTGATGCCCGCCTCGCCGAGCAGGGTGCCGACCCGGCCGATGAAACCGGGCGCGTCCTCGTTGACGATATAGAGCATGTGCCCGTCGAGATCAGCCTCGATGCCGATACCGAAAATCTCGACAAGGCGCGGCGCGGCATCGCCGAATAGCGTACCCGCGACCGAGCGCGGCCCCTGGCTGGTGGCCACCGTAACCCGCAGCAAGGTGTGATAGACGCCCTCGCGGTCGTGTCGCACCGAACGCACATCGAGCCCGCGTTCCTTGGCGCGATAGGGTGCGTTGACCATGTTCACGCTGTCAGAATACTGCTTCATGAAGCCCGCCAGCACGGCTGCCTCGATCGGCTTGCCATTGAGGTCCGCCGCCGCGCCGGAACGCTCGATGCTGATCTCGGTGAGGTTGCCATGCGCAAGCTGGCCGACCAGCGATCCGAGCTTTTCGGCAAGGCCCATGTAAGGCCGCAGCTTGGGTGCCTCCTCAGCCGAAAGCGAGGGCATGTTCAGCGCATTGGTGACCCCGCCATTGACCAGATAGTCGGCAAGTTGCTCGGCCACTTGAAGCGCGACATTGACCTGCGCCTCGGTGGTTGAGGCACCGAGGTGCGGTGTGCAGATGAAATTCGGCGCGCCGAAAAGGACATTGTCCTTGGCCGGTTCCTCGGCGAAGACGTCGAGCGCCGCTCCAGCGACATGGCCGCTTTCGAGCATTTCCTTGAGCGCCGCCTCGTCGACCAGGCCACCGCGCGCGGAGTTGACGATGCGCACGCCCGGCTTGGTCTTGGCTAGGTTCTCGGCGGACAGAATGTTGCGCGTCTGGTCCGTCATCGGCACGTGCAAGGTGATGAAGTCGGCCCGCGCCAGCAGCGTATCGAGCTCGGCCTTCTCGACACCGAGCTCGACCGCGCGCTCCTCCGTCAGGAACGGATCGTAGGCAACGACCTTCATTTTCAGACCCAACGCCCGGCTGGCGACAATCGAGCCAATGTTGCCCGCGCCGATCAAGCCAAGCGTCTTGCCGGTGACTTCTACGCCCATGAAGGCGCTCTTGGGCCATTCGCCGGCCTGGGTGCGGGTGTTGGCCTCGGGGATCTGGCGGGCGAGCGCCATGATCATGGCGATGGCGTGTTCAGCGGTCGTGATCGAATTGCCGAACGGCGTGTTCATCACCACGATGCCCTTTGACGAGGCATAGGGGATATCGACGTTGTCCACGCCGATGCCGGCGCGGCCTATGACCTTGAGATTGGTCGCGGCGTCGAGCACTTCTTTCGTGACCTTTGTGGACGAGCGGATCGCCAGGCCATCGTATTCGCCGATCCGGGCGATCAGTTGCTCGGGAGTCTCGCCGGTGATGACGTCCACATCGCAGCCGCGCTCCTCGAATATCTTTGCGGCGTTGGGGTCCATCTTGTCGGAAATGAGGACTTTGGGTTTGGTCATTTGTCTTGCTCCGTGAGTTCCTGCGAAGGCAGAAACCGTTTCGGGGATGTTCGGAACTACGGCGTGAGGCCCCTGCCTGTGCAGGGGCACAACGTCAGGACTTCAGAGAATGGTAAGCCCAGTCGAGCCACGGGCCGAGCGCTTCGATGTCGGCGGTCTCGACCGTCGCACCACACCAGATTCTCAGGCCCGGCGGCGCATCGCGGTAACCGGCAATATCGTAAGCCGCACCCTCGTCTTCCAGCAACTTGGCGAATTTCTTGATGAAATCAGCGTCGGCGCCTTCGACCGTCAGGCACACCGACGTCTTCGATCGGGTCGCCGGATCGGCGGCAAGATGGCCCAGCCAGTTTCGTTCCTCCACGATTTCGTCCAGCGCCGCTGCGTTGGCATCGCAGCGCGCCTGCATTGCCGCCGCGCCACCGATGCCCTTGGCCCATTCCAGCGCCCATATCGCATCTTCGACCGCCAGCATCGAAGGTGTGTTGATGGTTTCGCCCTTGAACACGCCCTCGCTGAGCGCGCCTTTCGAGACGAGGCGGAACACCTTGGGCAGCGGCCAAGGCGGGGTGTGGCTGTTCAGCCGCTCGACTGCACGCGGGCCAAGAATGAGCACGCCGTGCCCGCCTTCACCTCCCAACACTTTCTGCCAGGAGAAAGTCGCCACATCGATCCGCGCCCAGTCGATGTCGTAAGCGAAGACCGCGCTGGTCGCGTCGGCAAAGCTCAGGCCACCGCGGTCTGGCGCGATCCATTCCGCATCTGGCACGCGTACGCCCGAAGTCGTGCCATTCCAGGTGAACAGCACGTCGTTCGACCAGTTGATCTGCGAAAGATCGGGCAATTCGCCATAGTCGGCGCGGATGACGGTGGGATCGAGTTGCAGTTGCTTGGCGACATCGGTCACCCAGCCCTCGCCGAAGCTTTCCCAGGCCAGGGTGGTGACCGGCCGGGCGCCGAGCATGGTCCACATCGCCATTTCAAAGGCGCCGGTATCCGAGCCGGGAACGATGCCGATGCGGTACGTATCTGGCAGGCCGAGCAGCTCGCGCATCAGCTCGATGCAGTAACCAAGCCTTTCCTTGCCGATCTTCGCGCGATGCGAGCGGCCAAGCGATTGAGTAGCGAGCTTGTCGGGGGAATAGCCCGGCGGCTTGGCGCACGGGCCGGAAGAAAAGAAGGGCCTTGCGGGCAATGCCGCAGGCTTCACAGCGTCAGTCATGTCAGACTCTCCTTGCAGAGAGCACGCGCGGCGTTGGGACCGCGTGGCCCGAGGCCGCACATAGTGCTGCAGCGCAGCATGTCAAGCAGCTTGCCCCGATTCATGAACAGGTAACCGCAGGTCCTAACGCGTTGTTAACCATCGCCTGCAAGTATTCCCACATGCGACGGATTTTGCTCCTCCTCCCGGTTTTGGCCCTGCTCGGCGGCTGCGGCAGCATGGTGCCCGAAGCCAGCAAACGCCAGACAGTGGCGCGTTCGACGGCGACGTTCACGCCGCGCCCCGAGGCGCGCCAATGCTTGTCCGAACTGGGCGCGACCCAGGCGAACTTTACGCCCCTGCCCGACCAGTACTTCGACCGCGGCTGCTCGACGCTTAATTCGGTGCGGCTCGCCAGCCTGCGCAGCGACGATTCGCTACTGTCGCTCGCCAATCTCGGGCCGGTGACTTGCCCGCTCGCCAACACGTTCGCCGCTTGGGCGCGCTATGGCGTGGATCGCGCGGCCCGACAAATGTTGGGCAGCCCGCTGGTGCGGATCGAAACGATGGGTAGCTACGCATGCCGCAACGTCACCGGCACCTCGCGCAAGTCAGGCCATGCCAGCGCCAATGCCATCGACCTGTCAGCATTCGTGCTTGCCGACGGTCGCCGTATTCCGGTGCTGGGTAGCTGGCGAAACGGCAGCGACGCCGAACGCCAGTTCCTGCGCGTCGTCCACCGCAGCGCCTGCAAGCGCTTCGGAATGGTTCTTGGTCCGAACTACAACGCTGCGCACGCCGACCACTTCCACGTCGAAATGAAGGGCGACGGCTTCTGCCGCTTAGGCGAACTGCCGGGCCAGCCCGCCGCTCGATCAGAACGGCAGGTTGTAAAGCTTGACCGCGTTGTCCTGCAGCACCTTCTTCTGGACCTCGTAAGAATAACCGCCCAGCACGTCCTTGAGATGCGCCTGCACGCCCGGATAGAGCGAGGTCGGGTGCGGGAAATCGGTCTCGAACATGACCTTGTCGACGCCGATGATCTCCAGCATGTGCTTGGGCGCGACTTTCTCGAACCAGAAGGTGCACCAGAAGTGGTCGCGGAAATAGTCCCACGGCTCCTTCTTGAGCACGTCGCGCATGATCGGCAGCATCTCGCGGAACTGGTGTTCCAAGGCTTCGATGGCGAAAGGCACCCAGCCTGCCCCGCTTTCGATGAGGCCGATCTTGAGGCCAGGGAACTGGTCTAGACGGCCCGAGACCATCCAGTTGCCCATCGTCGCCGCATTGCCGATGTGGAACATCGTTGCGGTAACGGCGAGAAGTTGCTCGAACTGGAAGCCCTTCCAGGTCAGGCGGTTCGGATCGGTCGCCGCATTGAGATGGAAGTTAAGCGGCATGCCTGTGTCGCTGCACATTTCGAGGAAATCGGTCCAATGATCGGTGCAGAAACTGGGAACGCCGAACATTTCCGGCGTGTCGGGCAGGACAAAGCCCTTGAGGCCCATCTCGTGGCAACGCCGAGCCTCGGCATCGAGCAGCGCCTTGTCCCAATAGGGCAGATGCGCCATGTTGAAGATGCGCTGGCCAGAGGCTTCCTGCATCTCTGCTGACGCATCGTTATAGATTTGAATGATTTTCAGTGCGAGATCGTTGTCGCCCAGCGCGAGCAGCGATCCGACCTGGGTCACGCCCGAGTTCTGGAAGCCGATCTGGGCATGGATTCCCATATCGTCCATTGCCTGTAGCCGGGGCTTCAACTCGTGGCCGCCGGGATGGGCGTTGTCGAGATTGGGAAACGCGAGCCGGCCAAGCAGCTTGTTGTTATCCTTGCGGATGACATTGCCGCCGGTTGTGCCGAAGTCCTTGTCGCCGACAAACCAGCGATCAGTGCCATTGATGCGCTTGATGTGCGGCATCTTGTCCTTCATGCCCGCGGGCGCGCGGCTCGTGAACAGGTCTGGCGCTTCGGTGATGTGCGAGTCGGTGTCGACAATCTTGATCCCCTCGAACATGGGATCGAGACCCTTGTTTTCCTGTTCGTAGTCGACTTCGCGAATGACCCCGCCCTCGGTCCAGCCCGTTTCGGACCAGTATTGTTTTGCGGAGTCTTCCATTTCCTTGGTCTTGGGGTCTGCGTCGGCCATTGTCTTGCCTTTCGGATCACTTCTTGATGGGTCCAATATCGCAAATGAGTCGCAAAAATTCAACGTTGGCCGTGGCGCCCGGGCGATGAAACGCCCTGTCATCGCGATCCTGCAGTTCACGGATTCAGGAGGCAAAAATCGCAAAGGCGGCTTGCTCTTGAGCGCGCGCGACTGCATGGAACCAGCAACACTGGGAGATAGCAATGACCCTGCAAGCCACGCTTGAAAGAACCCCGAAGGCCGAGCTGGAAAAGGTGTTTCCGCAATCGCTCGATGCGATCCGGACGACCATGGACAACCGGCCCGACAACGTGCCTGAAGACCGCGTGGTCAAGCTTACCGGCGGAATGAATTCCTATGCCAATGATCTCGTCGATCCTTACGAACCGTTCGGCTGGCTCGCCGGGGAGGAGATTCCCCGCCTGCTGTTCAATCCATCGGACGACCTTACACTTGCCGCTGCCGCAGGGGGCGTGGCCAACCTCGGCAACTGGATCGTCACCCACTACGACGACATCGACCGGGTCTATTCCGACAACGATCATTTCTCGAATGCCGGAACCGCTGAATTCCAGCGACTGATCGGCGAGACCTTTCCCTCGATCCCGCTGGCGATCGATCCGCCGGAACATGCGCAATACCGCATGTTCCTGTGGCCCAATTTCACCCCTGCGCATATAACCAAGGTGCTTGAACCGCGCATTCGCGAAGTGGTGGTCGAGATGATCGAGGAGTTCGCCGACAAAGGTGAAGTCGACATGGCCTGGGATTTCGCCCGCGTGTTCCCGGTGCGTATCTTCATGGGCCTGATGGGTTTCCCCGACGAGAAATTCGACGACTTTCTCGAATGGGAATGGAACATCCTGCATTCCAACGATTTCGAGAAGATCCAGTGGGCACTGCGCAACGTGCTCGGCTTCTTGCGCGAGTTCATCGAGGAAAAGCGCGCCAACCCAGACGAGTTTCTGACCTCGCGGATCGTGCACGGCGAGATTAAGGGCCGCAAGCTCACCGAGGACGAGATCATCGGCATGACATGGTTCCTGTGGCTTGGCGGGCTCGATACGGTGGCGGCCACCATCGCCCAAATGTATCGCCGCATGGCGCTGCAGCCCGAATTGCAGACGATGATTCGCGACAACCCGGACTGTATCAACGGCGCGGTCGAGGAATTCCTGCGCACCCAGCCGATCCTCTCATCAGGTCGACGCGCCAAGAGGGACTTCGAATGGTATGGCGTGCAGATCAAGGCCGGCGACAGCTTCACCTGCTTCAACCCGGCGGGCAATTTCGATCCGGCACAGTTCGAGAATCCCCGGACCTTCGATCCCGCGCGAGTCGGCAATCGTCACCACACTTTCGTCGCGGGCGTGCACATCTGCCTCGGCGCGCATCTTGCCCGCCGCGAGCTGAGAGTGCTGCTTGAAGAATGGTTCAAGCGAATACCGGAGTTCCGAGTGAAGCCAGGAACCGACACAACGCTCTACCCGAGTTTGCTTGGCATTCGTAACCTGCACATCGAGTGGGACGCATCGAAGGTGAAACACCCGGCGTGAGCGGTGCACGCTCGCTCCCGCTCGATCCCGACACGGTTAAGGGCTTCCTCGATCCCGAGGAGGGCTGGGCGCTGCATGACGCTGCGCTCGCCGCCGCACCCCTTGGTCCGGTAGTCGAGATCGGCGCTTATTGCGGCAAGTCCGCGCTCTACCTTGGTTCTGCCTGCAAAGCATCGGGCCAGACGCTGTTCTCGATCGACCATCACTGCGGGTCTGAGGAGAACCAGCCGGGCTGGGAATGGCACGATGCCGAATTGTGGGACGAAAAGGCCCGTCGACTCGATACGCTTCCAACTTTTCGCGAGACGATCCGGCTAGCAGGTCTGGACGACAGCGTCGTCGCGCTGGTCGGTCGATCGGCGCAGATTTCGGCGGTGTGGGACCGGCCATGCGGCATGGTGTTCATCGACGGCGGCCATACGATGGAAGCGGCACTCGAAGACCTGCGCGGCTGGTCAGGAAAGGTCGCGCGTGGCGGTACGCTCGCCATCCACGACGTGTTCCCGAACCCCGAAGACGGAGGCAGGCCGCCGTTCGAAATCTACCAGATGGCGCTGGCGTCGGGCTTGTTCGAGGAAACGGCAGCGGTGAAGAGCTTGCGATTGCTGAGGCGGGCCTAACGCGCGCCGCTTAGTCCAGTCAGATCCAGCCCGCTCGGTTCCTGGAATATCCGCAGGCCGAATTCGGGCAGAATGGCGAGCATGTGGTCGAAAATGTCGGCTTGTATCGCTTCGTACTCGCCCCATTTCACCGTGTCGGTGAAACAGTAGATCTCGAGCGGCAGTCCTTGCGGACCAGGTTCCAGCTGACGGACCAGAAGTGTGAAGCCGTCGCTCGCGATCTTCGGATGGCTCTTGAGGTAAGCGATGACATAGGCCCGAAAGGTGCCGATGTTGGTGATGCGCCGTGCATTGATCGCGTCGCTATCGCTCGACAATTCATGCGCGTTCCAGGCCGCGATCTCCTCCTGCTTGCGCGCGATGTAACCGTCGAGCAGGCGGAAACGCTTCATGCTCGCGACCTCGTCCTCGGTAAGGAAGCGCACCGAATTCTGGTCCAGCATCAGCGCACGTTTTATCCGCCGCCCGCCGCTCTCGCTCATCCCGCGCCAGTTGCGGAACGCGTCGGAAATCAGGTTGTGGGTTGGAATGGTGGTGATGGTCTTGTCGAAATTCTGCACCTTGATCGTATGCAGTGCGATATCGACCACGTCGCCGTCAGCCCCCATGCTGGGCATCTCGATCCAGTCGCCGACCCGCAGCATGTCGTTGCTGGTCAGCTGGATCGAGGCGACCAGAGAAAGGATCGTGTCCTTGAACACCAGCAGCAAAACCGCCGCCATCGCGCCAAGGCCAGACAGCAGGAGGAGCGGCGACTGTTCGATCAGCACGGCGATCATCAGGATCGCCGCGGCGCAGAACACGATGATCTTGAGGACCTGGACATAGCCCTTGATGGGCACGCTTCGCGCCTCGAGCCGGCGCTCATATAGCTCGTTGGCGTAGTTCAACCCCCACCGGACAGCCATGGCCACGGACAGGATCATGAGCGCCTGCATAACGTTGGTGGTGACGGTCACCACTTCTTCGAGCAGGTGCGGCACCATCCTGATCCCGCGCGACACGATCAGCAGCGGAATGATGGTCGCAAGCCAGGCCGCGGCCTTGTCCGCAGTGTTGCTGCGAGTATCGAGATAGGGTTCTGCTGCGCGCAGCAGCACGCGCTTGAGCAGCCAGTTCACCGCGAGCGCAACACAAGCGAGGACGGCGAGCGCAATCAACGACCACAGCCAGGGGTCGAAATCGGCGTATCCGGGTATCAACTGGCCCATGTGCAGTCCGCCTAAAGCCAACCGGCCCTTTGCCTCAAGCCCCAGCACTGCGATGATTGGTGAAACTTGCGCGCGACGCCCTCTCCAGACCCGCCCGGACTGGAGGCCCTGCAAATTTCAGTCAGCGAAAATTCGGTTTGCAGGCGTGATCCCCTCGAACATGTCGAGCGCCAGCACATAGGCCGCCTGGGTCCATGTCGGCTTCTCGGCGGGCCAGTCGATCCGTTCGACCCATTGCCAGCCCATCCAGAAGGCGCCAGCAGAATCTCGACGGCCTTCGACCAGTTCGAGCAATTTCCCGGCCTCACGGTCCATCCCGGCACGCAGCAGGGCCATGACCAGTTCGCAGGTCTCGGCGACAGTGACCCATGGCTCATTGGCGACGCAGCGGCATCCGAGGTCGGTTTGAACAAAGTGGTCCCACTCCCCGCGCAGATGATCGCGCGCCTGTTCTCCGGCAAGCACGCCGGTCAGCACAGGGTAATACCAGTCCATCGCGTGATAGCCGCGATCCTGCCCGGACCTGCCAAAGCGATCCGTGCGGGTTCGGATCGCATCGCCAAGCAAGCCGCGCGCCGCCTGCCAGCGCGGCTGCGGTTCGCGGAATGCCGCAGCGAGCTCGAGGGCGTGACCAAGGCTGGCGTATATGCTTGCATTGCCCGCAAGCAATGCATCATCAAGGCCGGAACCATGCGCTTCGGCGCACCATGAGATGTCGCCAATTTCGTGCTGATGATCCAGCAAATGGTCGATCGCGGCACGCACCATGGGCCAGAACGGTCTGGCCTCGCGGGTACCGAACAGCAGCCGGTAATGCTCCAACGCGGTCGCGACATAGGCGGTGAAATTAGTGTCGAGCACCTGCGGCGCGGGAACCCGGGCGATGGACACATGATCGGCCATTGGCAGCGCATTGCCGTAGTCGGAGAGGAAGCCCCCATCCGGTCGCTGCGCGGCAACCAGCGCCTCCATGCCTCGGCGCGCCGCCTCCAGTTCACCGGCTACGCCCAGCGCCATTACGCATTCGGAATGGTTCCAGCTGTCCCACGGCCCCCCCTCGAACCACGGGATCAAACCGTCAGGGCCCTGCACATCTAGGATGCGTGCAATCGGCGCAGAGATCCGCTCACGCAGGACCGGAGATCGTTGTTGCAGCATCATGAGGCCCGCCTGAAATACATCGCGACACTCTTGCCCATCACCGGATTAAGTAATCGCTCCAGCCCGCGCGTAAGCCACGGCGCCTGCATCATGTCCCACACCAGAAGCTTGTGCCAGGCCCTGACCAGCGGATGATCGTCTTGCCTCTTCCAGAATGCGGTCTTGAGCCACCAATAAGGCGAATGCAGGGCATGGGCGTGATGCGAGGATAGAAACGTGAAGCCGGCCTGTTCCACCAGCTTGCGCAAGGCAGCCGTATCGACAATGCGCACATGCCCGCCCGGCTGGTCAGAATAACCGCCCGGCCCCGAGGCCAGCTTCCAGCACAGGCGCTCGGGCCAGGCACGCGGCACGGTGACAGCATAGACGGCGCCGGGCTTGAGCACCCGCGCCGCCTCGCCAACCAGCGCGGCCATATCAGGCACATGTTCGAGAACCTCGGAGCAGATCGCGGCATCGAACGAGGCGTCGTCAAATGGCAATGCGCTGGCATCGGCAGCGAGAAATTCGGCCGGGGGACCCATGCCATTCAGCCCGGCGCCGCGTTCACGCGCCAAAGCCAGCGAAGGCTCGTCGAGATCGACTCCGATTGCCTGGGCCTCCGTGAACAGCTGCACACCATGACAATGCCGGCCCTCGCCGCAGCCGATGTCTAGCAGCCGGTCGCCCTTGCCGAGGCCGAGCGCCTCGATCCTCGCAGTCAGCATCGTTCAGCGATGGCCTCGTGCAACAAGGCCTCGTAAGCTTCGCCGACCCGGTCCCAGCCGTACCGCTCGCGTACCCTCGCGAGGCCTGCCGCTGCGAAAGCCGCACGCTGTTCACTGTCGCGAAGCAGGCCGTCGATGGCCTCGCGCAAGGCGTCCCCGCACCCGGCGCGAACGATCAGGCCGGCATCGCCGACGACTTCGGGCAAGGCACCGCCATCGGTGACGACCACTGGCGTGCCACAGGCCATTGCCTCGACCGCGGGCAGCCCGAAACCCTCGTATAGAGAGGGCGTTACGCATAACGTCGCGCTCGCATAGAGGTCGGCAAGCTGCGGCGTCGTCAGCCCGCTGACAAAGCGCATCCGTCCTTGCGCCTCAAGTCGGCGTGCGAGATCGCGGGTCGGCCCTTCGCGGGGCTTGCCAACGACGACAAGTTCCAGTTCGGGCCAGTCGGGCATCAATGCCTCGAAAGCGGCAAGCAGGTGGCGCAGGCCTTTCAATGGCACATCGGAGCTGGACGTCGTAACAATGCGCAGACGCTGGGCCGAGGCCATGTCCTCGCGCGGTGCGAATGTCGCCTGGTCGACTCCGAGCGGAACGATGTCGATGTGCGCCGCAACGACGCCCATACATTGGGCAATGTCGCGCGCGCTCGCAGCAGAAACGGTGACGACATGGCGCAACGCACGCGCCACCCGCTCTTGCATCGGCAGAAAGCCATACCAGCGCCTTGTCAGGAGACGCTTTCGAATGCTTGGCTCGCTGGCGAGCTGCATTTCGAGATCGCGGCGGATCGGGTGATGGATCACGGCCAGGACAGGCAAATGGGTCTGGATGTCGAGCAATCCGTCCGCAAGGCATTGGTTATCAAGCACTACGTCGAAGTGCTCGACATGGCGCTCCAACCAACTCGCGGCGCGTTGCCCGAAACTCCAAGGTTCCATGAACTTGCCGCTGACATGGCCGAAATATTCGGCGGTGTCTGTCCAACTCTTCAAGTGGCGTGGGCGTAAGGCATAGCGCCCAAGCTTTGGCTGCGCGAACAGATCGAGCGAGGGAATTTCCTTTAGCGCCACACCATCGGGCACGTCAGGGTAGGGCGGGCCGGATAAGATCGTCACCGTATGGCCGCGCGCCGCAAGCGCTCGCGCAATGTTGCTGGTGAACACGCCCTGGCCACCGACCCGCGGGTCCGACCGGTAGGAGAGCAGCGCAATACGCAGCGGCCCCCGTCTGTCCAATGGCGCGGGAACAGTCTCGCCGGGCAATTTTTCTGCGGCGCTGCTAGCCCGGGTTGCAACCGTGCTCGCCTGCGGCGCGACATCCAATGAAGACTTCATTGCCGCCAAATGGCACTTATCGTGTGCATCTGCAATATATGAGTAGCAGTGTATCGCAAATGGATCCGGGGCTTCAGGTCCCGCCAGTGTCGTAGTCGACATGGAAGCTGTAGTCCGGCAGGGAATGGAACGCCTGTTTCAGCGCTTCGCCCCAACCGTTCGACACCGCCTGAAAATAGCCGTCGGTCGCCTCGATCCGCCGCTCGTGCGCGAGCAGAAAGGTATCGCGTTCGATCACCATCATGTCGAGCGGCAGTCCAACCGACAAATTGGCCTTAAGGGTCGAATCAAACGAGACCATGAGCAACTTGACCGCATCCTCGAAGCTGAGTTCGCGATCATAACCGCGCAGCAGGATCGGTCGCCCGTACTTGGTCTCCCCGATCTGTAAGAAGGGCGTGTCGAAGCTGGCTTCGATGAAATTGCCTTCCGGGTAGATCAGGAACAGACGCGGCTCCATTCCCTTGATCTGGCCCGCAAAGATCATCGTTGCTTCGAAGGTCACTGCAGCGGTCTGGCCGTTACTGCAACTGATCGAATCGATCGTATCGCGCAGCAGCCTGTAGCATCGGGTGACCGTCGAGACACGGTGGACGTTGATTTATAGCTTTTCCCGAAGCGCTTCGTAAGGGGTTTTGCCTTTGAATGCGCCGTGCGGTCGATGGAAGTTGTAGAAGCGTTCCC
>Ga0181593_10004413_pt1 | contig 12834 bp, 10 predicted proteins | sample 071ome_19_FD_133756 | JGI IMG/M metagenome (GOLD analysis project Ga0181593, IMG submission 133756) | Coastal salt marsh microbial communities from the Groves Creek Marsh, Skidaway Island, Georgia - 071413AT metaG (megahit assembly) | ecosystem: Environmental > Aquatic > Marine > Intertidal...
ATCGGGGAAATGAAATAATTTTAGTTTATATTTGCCATCCGAATTTTATTTGGTCGCGTGGCCGAGCGGTTAGGCAGAGGTCTGCAAAACCTTGTACAGCGGTTCGAATCCGCTCGCGACCTCTACTACTTGAATTCCTCTTACTTTATCTTAGTAAGGGGAATTTTTTTTGCTTGAAAATCAGTTATTTACGTTGTTAGCTATTCAAATAAGCTAAGAGTAGATAAAGTTTATTTGTACCCCAAAGTGTACCCTAGGTGAAAATGTGCTACCACATCAACAGCACACAGTTATACTTGAAGCAAAAAAACATGAAAGTAAGCAACGTTAAATTTTATCTGAAGAACCCTTTAAGCAGTGCACCGACTGCGATCTATTTGAAAGTTCAACTTAATCGAAAATCATTCAAGTATTATGTACGTGAAAGTATACATCCAGAATATTGGGACTTTGAAAATGGAAGACCAATCAGTGATAAGTCAGAAATCAAAAAACTGCAAAAGAAAAACCCTACGATTGAAATTGAGCTAAGGAATCTAAGGCATAATTTATCCGATCTCGCGAATCGTATAGTATCGACAGTCTCCTTAAGAAAGCACCAAGGTGAACGCGTTCATTCTGAAGAACTAAAACAGGACTTGAATTCATATTTGGGTAGTGCAACAGTATCTAGAAAGAGGAATGGAATCATTGAGTATCTCGACGAGTACATTGAAACTATAGAGACAGGTAAACGGACGACATCTAAGGGAACGCGCTTTGCTCTAGGAACAGTTAAAAACTACAGAGGCTTGCGTGCTATCCTGATCAAGTTTGAATCTGAATCTCAAAGGCAGCTGATATTTGATCAATTTGATATTGACAGGTATCGTGAGCTGGTAAAGTGGTTGCAATTAAAAAATTTGTCTCTCAACACAGTTGGACGACATGTAAAACAATTAAAGGCGGTATTCAGATATGCTCATCAGGATGGGACACATAACAATGAGGTTTACAAAGATTCAAGATTTTTAGTGTTTAAGGTACCATCTGATGAGATAAGCTTGACTAATGAAGAAATTGAACGCATTAGACTATTAGACCTGTCGGATACCCCAAGACTTGATCTTATCCGCGATGTTTTTCTTTTGGGATGTTACACGGCACTACGCTACTCAGATTATTCACGGATTTCTCCCGAACACATATCTGAAGGTGAGTACGGAAAACTGATGTTAACCATTCATAATAAGAAAACAGATATTAAAACTACAGTGCCATTAAGAACAGAGGCTGTCGCTATCCTCAAGAAATATCGATTCAAACTTCCAAAGACTTATGAACAGAAAGTAAACAAAGGAATCAAAGAGATTGGTCAACTTGCAGGAATTGATAATCAAATTGTCATTATGAAATACAGAGGAGTGGACAAGGTTAAGGAAACAAGAAGGAAGTATGAGATGATTAAAACTCACACTGCTCGCCGATCTGCTGCAACGAATATGTATAAGGCAGGCATATCAACTGTTGAGATCATGAAAATCACTGGGCATAAATCTGAGAAGACCTTTTTTAGGTATATTAATGTTACAGACGAAGAAGTGGCACGTAGACTAAGCAATCATCCATATTTTAATTAGCATGGCAATAATAAATAAAATTGAGGTTATACCTCAGGAGGTTTTAAAATCATACGAAGATGAATTTTCAGATTCTACGGTAGTTTTTATGCCTGACATAAACAATGTGAGTATAATTAAGAATGCTGTGCAAATGAAAATGTCTTCTTATTCAATCTTACGGTACATTCTGGATTATTTAAGATTTCCATATTTAGAAATTGTTGAAGGGGAGCTAGCACATTACGAAGGACAAGCTATTGAAAGGGTATTAAATATATTGACCGAGTTAGAAAACCATAAGAATAATCTAGTAAGAAGTCTACTAAATATGGAGTTGGAATTATATCTCAGCAATATAAGAGGTTCAGATATTAGTATTCACCCTCTTACAAAAGAAGAGGTTGATAATCGAATAGTTTACCAAGACTATGAAGTTGAATATAATAGAGAAGGAGAAATTGAAATGGAGGATGGTCTTATGGGTACTCGCTACTATATAATTCAACTTAAAACAACTTCATCTAATTATTATCATAGCCCTTCTATAAAGTCCATTATTTCAAATTCGCCCTATAAGTATGAACACGACAAGTTTTGCTTAGTGTATAAGCTTGGGATCATTGAAGCGATTCAGAAAAATTGGGAATGGTCTAAAGATGGCGAAGACATGTTCGACAATAATACGCAATTTGCTGAAATTCTCTCAGACTTATTTGGATTTACTAACCCAAATACCATTAGGACATATCTGGTAAGATTGAGGACATGTTTTTTTGCCTCCGAAGAATATTTAACCTCAAAACAAAAAGAGACGGTTACCAAAAAATTAAATGAATTTGGAATAACCGCAAAATAGTGTCACCACACCTCTAGCACACTCCTACACTTGTAGCATGAATCAAGAACAGATCATGCGTGCAGGTGAATCTATAAATATTCAAATCACTTTATCCGATGAGCAGATAGAAAGGATTGCATTAGCTATTGTTGATCTCATTTCTCAGAGATATAACTTTCAACATAATACTAAAGAAATTCTGACCCCTAAAGAAGTTGAGGAACTTCTAGACATCTCTCATACAACCCGAATTGAGTGGACACGCCAAGGAGTATTAAAATCGTATACACTCAGGGGGACACGCAAATATTACAAGTATTCGGAAATCATGGCTGACTTAATCAAAGTCAGGCTATAATATTTTTAATTAAAATTTTTATAAAAATGAGAAAAGAGAATAAAACCCCTGAAAAACCTACATTTCCTAAACTCCCTAAGGTGCTAGACCAAATAGTAAATTTATTTCATGATCCTGAAGATAAAGATTTAATGCTACTTGGCAGCTTATGCTGCATTAGTTCAGCTATGCCTAAGCTATATGGAGTATATATGGGCAGAAAAGTATTTCCAAATCTATTCCTATTTGTTACTGCACCACCAGCTTCTGGTAAAGGTAAACTCAATTATTGTAGAAAATTGGTAACTGAAGTAGACAAGTATTTAAAGAATGAATCAGAAAACGGGTTATTCCTACCTGCTAACTCAAGTGCTACTGGTATGTATGAGCTACTAAGCAGTAATATGGGTATTGGGCAAATATTTGAAACTGAAGGAGACACAATGTCAAACATGTTTAATCAAGATTATGGAAACTATAGTGATGGGCTGAGAAAAGCATTCCACCATGAACCAATCGCACTTTACAGAAGAGGTGGGAAAGAAAAAATTGAAATTGAAACTCCCAAGCTGTCTGTATTACTGTCAGGGACTCATGATCAAATTTTGAGCTTAATTTCAGATGTTGAGAACGGGTTAGCAAGCAGATTCCTTTATTATACTTATGAACCTGAGAAGAAATTTCAGAATCCATTTTCCAATGATTTCTCAGACAAGAACATTGAAGAAGTTTTTGAAGAATTAGGTAATGACGTATTGACAACTTTTAAATTATTAAATCAAGAGGTCGAATTCAAACTTACCTCTAATCAAGAGATTATATTCTTTGATCGATTTAATGATTTAGAAGAATTCTTTAGGGAAGAATATGGAGAAGGGTTTATCCCTTTTGTCAGGAGGGCAGCATTTTCAGCGTTTAGGGTTTGCATGATATTGACTGGTTTGCGAATTAACGAAACAAATCGAGCCAATACTATTTATTGTAGTGATTTTGATTTCGATATGGCTCTAAAATTAATTTGCGATACTCTGTGGGACTCAGCGCAAGTATATAAACTATTACTCTTAGTTGGAAAGAAGCAAATCTTTAAATCTCAGAACGAAGAGAATCTTTTCTGTGCTTTGCCTAAGGATTTTACTAGAAAGGAATATAATCATATTGCTACAGAGTCCAAGATTAATCTTAAAACTGCAGAAAAGTATCTAGAAAAATATATTAGGAATGGATTAATCGTAAGAGTATCTCAGGGAAATTATACTAAGGAAGCTTAGGATATAGCGGAAATAGAGGATTCGTTATCAATATTTAAGATATTGAGACTTCTATTAGTATTGGTATATTGAGAGTTAAACCTTAATCATAAAGAATGGCAATCAAAAAATCCCAATTATACAGCTCACTCTGGGCATCCTGTGACGAGTTACGCGGTGGTATGGACGCGTCCCAGTACAAGGATTACGTCCTTACGATGCTCTTTGTCAAGTACGTTTCCGATAAGTACTCCAGTGACTCTAACAGCTTCATAGAGGTTCCAGAAGGTGCCACATTTGACGATATGGTTGCGCTGAAGGGTCAACCTGATATCGGAGATAGGATTAACAAAGAAATACTCCGTCCACTATTCGCAGCCAATGGTTTGGAAGGTTCCATGGAACTCGTTGACTTTAACGATGACGACAAGCTCGGCACAGGAAAAGAGAAAGTAGATAGATTATCGAACCTTATCTCCATTTTTGAAAATCCAGCTTTAAACTTCAAAAACAACAGAGCTGAAGATGATGATATCCTTGGTGACGCGTACGAATATCTTATGCGTCACTTTGCAACTGAGTCTGGTAAGTCGAAGGGACAATTCTATACACCATCAGAGGTGTCTAGAGTGATGAGTAAAATAATCGATGTTGATAAGCTCGATAAACCACAGTATACGGCATACGACCCAACCTGTGGATCAGGTTCACTGCTTCTGAAGGTTGCTGAAGAATCACCGAATGGATTGACGCTGTATGGGCAAGAGAAGGATATAGCTACCCGTGGTCTTGCTATTATGAACATGTGGTTACATGGATATCCAACTGCTGAGATCGCAGGTAAGAATACTATAGCTGATCCTCAATTCAAAGAATCAGATTCTCAGCTCAAACGATTTGATAGGTGTGTTGCGAATCCTCCCTTTTCAACTAAGAACTGGAGCAATGGGATCGTCCCGATGGAAGATGCATTCAGTCGATTTATAGGCTTTGGTGAACCACCATCTAAAAACGGTGACTATGCCTTTTTACTGCATATTATTGCATCTCTGAAGAGCACAGGAAAAGCTGCTGTAATCCTCCCTCACGGCGTTTTATTCCGCGGCAATGCAGAAGCTACAATACGACAGAGTATTCTCTCCAGAAAGCTTATAAAGGGCATTGTGGGGCTTCCTGCGAACCTTTTTTATGGTACTGGCATTCCAGCGTGTATTATTGTCATTGATAAAGAAGGCGCGGAGTCTCGTGAAGGCTTGTTTATGATCGATGCGTCCAAAGGTTTTAAGAAAGACGGAGCTAAGAATAGACTGCGTGAACAGGATATCCACAAGATCGTCGACGTATTCAATACTCAGTGGGAAATTGAAAAATATTCACGGTTTGTACCTTTTGAGGAAGTGGAGAAGAATGACTATAACCTGAATATACCACGATACATCGATACTCAGGAGGATGAAGACATACAGGACTTGGACGGACATCTGAACGGAGGTATTCCAGAACGAGACATTGACTCTCTGGAAGAGTATTGGAAAGTATATCCAAATTTAAAAACGACATTGTTCTCAGACCTTAGGGAGGGATATAAAAAGTTGAACGTTGACAAATCAGAGATCAAGGATTCCATATTCGAGCATCCAGAATTTAAAGATTACAGCGATAAGCTTAACAAGATTTTCGAGGAATGGAAGTCAGAAGTATACACGACACTCTCATCGATCAAAGAATCCACATCACCCAAGCAGTTCATACACGATATATCCGAATCGATTTTAAAACACTACAGCAATCGTCCACTCATAATACGGTATGACATCTATCAACACCTCATGGACTATTGGAATGAGACAATGAAGGATGATGTCTACCTGATAATTGAGGATGGATGGCATGCTAGGGTGGACAGGCTCATTGTAAAAGGAAAGGACAAGGGATGGACATGCGAGCTAATCCCCAAAGAACTTGTTACAAACGCATATTTGAATGACAGAAAGCGTGAACTCGACCGTGTAAAGTCAGAAATGGAGGGTGAACAATCACATCGAGAAGAACTGGAAGAAGAGCATGGAGGAGATGAAGGTCTGCTGTCAGAAGCCACGAATGACAAGGGCAAGTTCACAAAGGGTGGTGTTACCAGTTACATGAAAGAAATCAAAGGCGATCCTGAAGAAGAGGAGGCTTTCCTTTTATTAAAAGAAGTCCAGAAGGGATATGATAAGGAGGCACATCTGAAGAAAGAACTAAAGAAGAAGGAAGTTGAGTTGGATGCTGCACTCTTAAAGGTATATTCAGAATTAAATGAAGATGCTGTACGCAAACTTGTCATTGAAGAAAAATGGCTGGCAAGTATACGTGACGATATCCAGTCTGAAATTGACAGCATATCGCAGCGATTGACTGGTCGTATTAAGGAGTTGGCAGAGAGGTATGAGTTTACTATGGACGAGTTGGATGCTAAAGCTAATGAGTTAGAAGAGAGGGTCGCTGGACATCTGCAAAAAATGGGGTTGACATGGTAGAAACGAAGGATGGGTATAAGATGACTGAGGTTGGGATTATACCGAGTGATTGGGACATAACAACCTTGGGTGAAGCTTCTGTTTTCTTGGATGAAGTAAGGAGACCCATTAAAAGTGCTGATAGGGAATCAATGAAAGGGATTTATCCTTACTATGGTGCTTCAGGTATTATAGACTATGTTAATGATTATCTGTTTGATGATGAATTGATTTTGCTTGGAGAAGATGGTGAAAACATATTAAGCAGAAGCGTGAGGTTAGCTTTTAAAGTTTCTGGAAAAATATGGGTTAATAACCATGCGCATGTACTCAAGCCTAATTCAAGCTTTGATATTGGGTACTTAGCCGATTACTTAGAAAGCCTTGATTATTCTATTTATAATTCAGGTACAGCCCAACCCAAGCTCAATAAAGCAACGTGTAAAAAGATACCTGTTGTAAAACCCACAGTAGTCGAACAACGCGCCATAGCCACCGCCCTATCTGATGTTGACGCCCTCATCACCAGTCTGGATACCATCATCGATAAGAAAAAGATGATCAAGCAGGGAGCGATGCAGGAATTGTTGACCCCGCCTGATCAGGGTGGGAAGAGGTTGGAAGGTTTTAGTGGAGAGTGGGAAATAAAACAATTGATGAAAATTGCTTCCATATCAAAAGGATTTCAGCTTAATAGGGATACATTAAGCTTAAATGGTGATTATCCAGTAATAAATGGCGGAATAGAACCTTCAGGCTATACCTCAGAATATAATAGACTTAGAAACACCATCACAATAAGCGAGGGAGGAAATTCATGTGGATTTGTCAATTTAATAAAAACTAAATTCTGGAGTGGGGGTCATTGCTATACATTGGAAGTTTCTTCTAATATAATATCAAAGAACTTTCTTTATTGGTATTTAAAATACTCCGAGCCTAAAATTATGGCATTAAGGGTAGGAAGTGGATTACCCAATATTCAAAAAAACAGATTGAATTCATTTGAATGCATCTTTCCTACTGACTTTAAGGAGCAAAAGGCAATTGCAAAAGTCTTGAATGACATGGACTCAGTAATCCAAGAACTAGAAACCAAGCGAGACAAATACAATCAGATAAAGCAAGGCATGATGCAAGAATTACTTACAGGTAAAACAAGACTAATATGAAATGGCAAACGAAACCAACTTGGACTGACAAATTATTACAGGCTACGGCGTTTTGGGTTGGATATAAATCTCAACTTTATCACTACCCACTAACGGAGGGGGCAATCGTAGGTGAAGCTGCTGCTTTATTGAGTAACGGTTTAGACAAGGGCTATAGGTTAGAGTGTGAAATAATGTACAAGGAATTAAACGCCCCCGTACTGGGTCAAGCTCGCGCTGATCTAGCAATAAAGCAAGGAGATCACCTTGATACAATTATTGAAGTAAAACGAGCAACTGCCTCAAGAAAGAAGATTGACGAAGACTTCAAGAGGTTAGCAACAGTTCATAGGTCAAATCCCAGCAGTAGGTGTTTTCTATTACTCGTAAGTCAAGGTTTGAGACCTGTCAATTATGTTACTGATGAGGGTAAGGCGGTTACTGGAGTTATAAATACAAAGGATTACACAGCAAAAGTAAGGCGGGCATGTAAAGCAGCAAGTTCTTTTAGGGGTACAGAAAGCGCTCATTACTCTTGTTTAATAGAAGTGGTTAGTAGATAATGATCGACAACTACACCATACAACAACATAGCCATCGCTTTGCAGCTTGGGCTGCATCCCGTGCAGCTTCAACGTCGAAGCTCTGTCGGTTTCGTGTTAAAGATGGGGTGTCATGGCTGGAAGCCTGCGGACTAAGCCATGAGTTTACAATTGATCATATACCCACTAGTATAGAATTCGATGGATGGCATAAAGAACTAAGAAAGATAATTGTTACAAAGGCGAAAAGAAAACATCCAGCATTCTCACACGGTATTGGTGCAAAGCTAATAAACGTATATATGAAGTCACGGTTTGTATGCAGTGGACATATAGAAAACCCCAGAACCAATGCTATACATCCTCCGATAGATTCAGTACTACTACAAGCTTTATCAGACTATAATGTTGGTGGATATGGCAAGCAATGGTTAAGGTTTAAGAACGATGGTTGGTCAAAATATGATTCACCGAAGTATGAGTCAGTTATAAAATTAATATCCAATGTTCTTGGTGAGAAACCGTTGTGGATGATTGAATATTACTGGAAAGGTTATCAAGACTAAAACAGGTTATATATGTTGGTAAGCTCAATGTCTCAAGAAAATCTATTAGATGAAGTTTACAAAGATATTTTTGAAATCAGTCACAAAATAGCTGAGTCTGATGCGGGAGGTAGAATTGATTCATTTAGAAGAAAAAACAAAAAAAAACTTAATGCAAGAAAACGAAAACATTTCTATTCAAAAATAGAAGACACTATTACTACCAAAGAAAATAACTTATGGCATTGTCAAGTAAATGTTTTTAGTAAATGTGCTATTTGGCAAGGCTATACTAAAATAAAAAATTCAAAAGGTGTTCGAACTGTATATTATGAGTGGGGAAAGGTGTTTTTAATTGATAGTCACTTTTTTTCAAGATACAGAGAACGGTATTTAGAGTATAATAATATTGAATATACTGGGAGTACTACAGATTATTTCAATAAAGAGAATTCTGTTTATTCAATCATCCCAGTTTTACTAGATGAACTCGTTTTAAATGATGTAGATGTGTTACTTGACCACGGTTTAGGGAAGGGTAAAAAAATTGATTATTCTGTCAATCAAGGCATACTTGGTGAAGCTGGAAGAGACTTTGATTTAACCCCGTTTAAGAACTATAGAATAAACACTTTTTTGGGCTTCAATGACCTTAAGAAGACTCAACTCAATGATATAATAGGTTATATGCACGTTATAGGACCAGCATTATTAGAACAGAGAAGAGAAAATTTAAATCGATTTGATAAGGGTGTAATTGAACTGAAAATCCGAAATTTTAACTTGGTATTTGAAAAAGTATTGCCAAGGTTAAAAGAATATACATAGTTTAAGAAAATACTTTAGGTTTTAGATGGACGATTATATAGGAAAACGAGAACGTGAAACTCAAAACAGAGTAATTCAACTATTTCAAAAAGAGTTGGGCTACGAATATTTAGGCAACTGGGAAGAACAGCCACGATCCGTCCCTGTCGAAGAAGACCTTCTTCGAAACCATCTCATCAAGCAAGGATATTCAGAAACACTCACACGAAAAGCCACCGAAAAGTTTGTACAAGCTGCTTCAAACATAGCCATCGGGTTATACGAATCGAACAAGGGGGTCTACAAGCTCTTACGGTACGGTGTCAATGTTCGAGAAGAGCTGGGTGAAGCCAAGGAGACAGTATTTCTCATAGATTGGGATGAACCAGAAAACAATGAGTTTGCTGTAGCCGAAGAAGTTACATTTTTGGGTAGACACAACAAGCGTCCAGATATTGTCCTATACGTCAATGGCATTGCACTTGGTGTTATTGAGTTGAAGCGTTCTTCTAAGTCTATCACATACGGTATACGCCAGAATCTGGACAACCAAAAAGACATGTTCATACCCAAGTTCTTCACAACGATGCAATTGGTGATGGCTGGTAATGATACGCAAGGACTTCGATATGGCACGATTGAAACATCAGAAAAGTATTATCTAAAGTGGAAAGAGGATTCGGATAAAGAATACGATTACCTTATTGACAAACACATATCTCAGCTTTGCAACAAGGGGCGGCTACTTGAGATTATCCACGACTTTGTAGTATATGATAAGGGGGTAAAAAAACTTTGTAGACCGAATCAATACTTTGCGGTAAAGGCAGCTCAGGAACGTATTGGAATCAAGGAAGGAGGAATTATATGGCAGACACAAGGCTCAGGAAAAAGTCTAATCATGGTTTGGTTAACCAAATGGATACGGGAGAATATTAAAGACAGTCGAGTCCTGATCATAACAGACCGTACAGAATTAGACGAACAGATTGAAAAGACTTTTTACGGTGTTGATGAAGCGATATATAGAACCTCATCTGGGAAAGATTTAATTGATACGCTTAATGCAAAAGATAAGTGGCTAGTGTGTTCGTTAGTACATAAGTTTGGGCGCAAAAGTGACGAGCCAGATTACGAATCCTACATAAAGGATATTAGAAGCAATCTCCCATCAGACTTCAAAGCCAAAGGTGACATATTCGTATTTGTAGATGAATGCCATCGTACACAATCTGGTATCCTTCATAATGCGATGAAGGAGATATTACTTGATGCTATGTTCATCGGTTTTACAGGCACCCCATTATTGAAAAGGGATAAACTTACTAGTATTGAAGTATTCGGATCATATATCGGAACACCATACAAGTTTGATGAAGCCGTAGAAGACGGGGTTGTTCTCGACCTACTATATGAAGCTCGAGATGTTGAACAATTCGTAACGGATCAAACTAAAATTGATGAGTGGTTTGACGCCAAGACGAGAGGACTCACTGATGTTGCAAAAGCAGAATTAAAAAAGAAGTGGGGCACGATGCAACGTGTACTAGGATCAAAAGGAAGACTTGAAAAAATAGTAACGGATATAGTTCATGACTTTGATACTCGAAATAGGCTCATGAACGGAGAAGGTAATGCGCTGCTAGTATCAGGCAGCGTATATCAGGCATGTCGATACTATGAATTATTCCAGCAAGCAGGATTCAAGGAATGTGCAATTATTACTTCATATCAACCTCATCATGCCGATGTAAAAGGTGAAGAGTCTGGAGAGGCAAATCCTTCTGAAGCATTGTTAAAATATGATGTATACAAGAAAATGCTTAACGGTAAGTCAACGGAAGAGTTTGACACCATAGTCAAAAAGAAATTCATTTATGAGCCTGCACGGATGAAATTGTTGATTGTAGTCGACAAGCTTTTAACAGGATTCGATGCACCTTCTGCAACTTACCTCTACATAGATAAGTCTATGCAGGATCACGGTTTATTTCAAGCAATCTGTCGTGTCAACCGCATTGATAACGAGAGCAAGACTTATGGGTATATCGTAGACTACAAGGACCTCTTTATGAGTCTTCAAAAGTCGATTACGGACTACACTTCAGGAGCATTTGAGCAATATGATGCTGAAGATATTAAGGGCTTGCTTTCGGATCGATATGAGGTGTCTCGAGAGAATCTGGACAATGCTTTGGAAACAGTCATTGCAATCTGCGAACCAGTTCATCCGCAAGTAGATCACCAATATGTCAAGTATTTCTGTGGCAATACAGAAGACGCCAGTGATATAAAGGAGCGAGAAGAACTACGGGTTGCTCTCTACAAGGCTGTATCAAAATTGGTGCGGGCATACACAGAAGTTGCCAATGAGATGCACAAGCTAGGATACTCTGATAAAGAAGCAGATAAGATAAAAGGGCAGGTTAAGTTTTACTCAGACTTGAAAGAAACCATCAAACAAGCGAGTGGCGATTACGTTGACTTAAAAGCATACGAATCTGGTATGCGTCAATTGATGGACATGTATCTGGACGCAAAGGCAAGTCGAAAAATATCAGATTTCGAAAATAAATCACTTGTCGAACTGATATTGCATTTGCAAGAACCAGATAGTGAATATGGAACTCAACGATCAAAAGAGGCAGTTGCTGAAACCATAGAAAACAATGTGCGAAAAGTGATCATTGAAGAGCGGCAGACCAACCCTAAGTACTACGATAAAATGTCTGAGCTATTGAATGAATTGATCCGCCTTCGAAAAGAAGAAGCATTGGAATATGAAGAATATCTTCAAAGGATTAAAGAGCTTGCAGAGAAAATGACTCAGGGATCAGGAGAATCCAATTACCCCGCGACTCTTAAAACGAATGCCGTCCGCGCACTTTATGATAACCTCAGTGAAAACGAGAATATAGCCATCGCGGTGGACGCAGTCATTCGTACAACCAAATTAGATGGTTGGCGTGATGGCGGCATTAAAGAACGAAAACTGAGACATTCAGTTCTTCAAGTGTTACCTGAACACGAGAAGGAAAATATAGATGACATAATGGATATCATTAAAGCACAGGATGAGTACTAAGGAAGCAATACATATTGGTAGTATTGAAGTCGATGTTGTTCGAAAGGATATTAAAAACATGCACCTTGCTGTATATCCACCAAATGGTCGTATACGATTGTCTGTGCCAGAAAAGACAGATCATGATGTAGCACGACTCTTTGCAATATCTAAATTGGGCTGGATCAAAAAACAAGCCAA
>Ga0181593_10004414_pt1 | contig 12833 bp, 11 predicted proteins | sample 071ome_19_FD_133756 | JGI IMG/M metagenome (GOLD analysis project Ga0181593, IMG submission 133756) | Coastal salt marsh microbial communities from the Groves Creek Marsh, Skidaway Island, Georgia - 071413AT metaG (megahit assembly) | ecosystem: Environmental > Aquatic > Marine > Intertidal...
AGACCATGACAGGGTTTACACCCAATGAGGAAGAAATTCCGCCGGGGAAATATCTGTTTCTAACGATTGCTGATGACGGTGTGGGTATAGAGGAAGAAATCCGGCAGCGAATTTTCGAACCGTTTTATTCCACCAAGTTTACCGGCCGCGGTCTTGGGTTGCCTGCTGTACTGGGCATTGTCAACAACCATAAAGGTACAATACGGTTTCTGTCAGAGGAAGGTAAGGGCACCAGTTTTACTGTCCTGCTGCCTTGTGATGACCAGGTACTGCTCAATGCCAATATGCCTGAGAGCATGCTCAAAAAGGCGGTCACCGTCCTGATCGTGGATGATGAATCACTGGTTCACTTTGTAGCAGGCGAGACCCTGCGCAGGGCCGGCTTCAATGTCATCAGTGCTTATGATGGCCGTGAAGGACTGCGCAAATTCATGGAGTTTGAGTCGCAGATAAGCCTGGTTATCCTGGATCTGACCATGCCCTATCTCACGGGTGATGAAGTGTTTCGTCGTATCCGAAAATCAAACAGTGAGGTCAAGATTGCCATTACCAGCAGCTACGCCGAAGAGATGGTGATGCAGCAGTTCCAGGGCAAGGATGTTGCCGGCTTCCTGCCAAAACCCATCAGTCCTTCAAAACTGCTTAAGCGCATAAACACCATACTGGGCCTGGACTGAATCGGGTTGCCTATAACTGGTGATGCTTGAGTTCAAAGCCCTTGGCTTTGTAGCTGTTCCAGTGTTCCCTCAGGCGGGCTTTGGGTTCCTCTGCATTTCTCACGATTTCTGCAATGCGGGAAAAACCTTCATGGCCTGCCGGAATCTCAGTGCCCAGATTGATCAACAGGTCGATTGACTGGGCCTGTACCTGTTCGCCGAAACCGATAAAGACCGGGATATCCTCGTCCTCGGTGAGTTCCTCATCAATGCCAACAATGGCATGGGGAATGAAACTGTCAGGGCGGAAACTCCAGAGCAGGTCATCCATGTCCTGCGCTGTCTGTTCATCACTGGTGTGGATATGAATCTTGAGGCCCTGGTTCATGGCTTTTTCTGTCAGGCGACAGGCAAATACCAGGCGGTCCTGCTCTTCACTTTCCTTGAGTATGTAAAAATCGACCTGGGTCATGGTTAGGCGTTGGTCAGCAGGTATTCTACCAGCAGGGGAACCGGCCGGCCGGTGGCACCCTTGTCCTTGCCTTGCAGCCAGGCTGTGCCGGCGATGTCGATATGGGCCCAGGGGTATTTTTCGGTAAAGCGTGACAGGAAGCAGCCTGCAGTAATCGTGCCCGCCTTCGGACCACCAATATTGGCGATATCGGCAAAATTGCTATCGAGCTGTTTCTGGTAGTCATCCCAGATCGGCAGGCGCCAGACCGGATCGTTCACCTGCTGGCCCAGTGAAAGTAATTTCTCTGCCAATGCATCGTTGTTGCTCATCAGGCCACTGGCGACAGAGCCCAGTGCAACAATGCAGGCACCGGTGAGCGTGGCAATATCGATAACGGATTTGGGCTTGAAACGCTCGGCATAGGTCAGGGCGTCGCACAATACCAGCCGACCTTCGGCATCGGTGTTCAACACTTCTATGGTCTTGCCGGACATGCTGGTCACGATATCGCCGGGTTTGGTGGCCCGGCCACTGGGCATGTTCTCGGCACTGGCGACAATGGCCACCACATTGATTTTTGGTTTCAGGGCGCACAGGGCAGCCATGGTGCCCAAGACACTGGCAGCGCCGCACATATCGAATTTCATTTCATCCATGCCGGCACCCGGCTTGAGGCTGATACCGCCGGAATCAAAGGTGATGCCTTTGCCAACGATGACATTGGGCTTGGTATTGGCGGTTGTACCCTTGTATTCCATGACAATCAGGCGCGATTCCTGGTCACTGCCGTTGCCGACAGACAGCAGAGAGCCCATGCCAAGACGACGCATCTGAGCCTCTGTCAGAATTTTTGTCTTGAGTCCCTTGTGCCGCTTGGCCAGCAGCATGGCCTGGTCGCCCAGATAGCTTGGGGTGCAGATGTTGCCTGGCAGATTGCCCAGTTCGCGTGCCAGGGCCATGCCGGTGGCAACAGCGTTGCCGTTCTCCAGGGCTTTTTTCAATGCGGCACGCTGGGCAGTGTCCGAAAGGTAGACATCAAATTTCTTGAGGGCAGCAGGTTTGCCCTTGCTGGATTTGGTGTGGTTGTAGCGATAGGTACTGTTGGCCAGACTCTGGGCCAGTTGTCGGCCAAGTCCGGCAGTATCAGTCCCTTTGACAGGCAGGTTGACCAGCGTATCCAGAGCATCTGCCAGGGCATGCTTTTTCAGAGCAGCAGCAACGCCACCGGCGATCGAGGCAAACTTTTTGGTATTCAGGTCGGCTTTCTTGCCAAGCCCTACCAGCAGGATGCGTTTGGCGCGGATGCCGTCGGCGTGGTGTACCAGCAGGGTCTGGCCGGCAGCACCGGAAATATCACCGGCTTCAATGATTTTGCTGAGTTTTTTACTCACCAGTTTATCCACTTCTGCAGTCACATCCGGCAAGGTCTTGTTGGCATAGACGCCAAGAACGATGCAGGAAGTCGAAATATTCTGAAGCGCAGCAGTTTTGATGGTGAAATTCATAGGGATTTCCATAAATCAGAGGTGAACAACATAAGCGCAAAATTCTACTCCGGGCACGGGAATATGGCAAAAGCACGGTAGCCCGGTGCCATGCGATACTCTAAAATCCCCGCATGATCATTTCCCGCTACCTGACCCGGCAGATTCTCCAGGTGACTGCCGCCACCACCTTCATCCTGCTTGCCGTAGTGGTGCTGGGTCGCTTCCTTAAATATCTTGCCCAGGCTTCCCAGGGGGAAATTGATCCCGGTGTGCTGCTGCTCCTGATGTCCTACCGGATTCCCGAATTCATCCAGTTGATCCTGCCCCTGGCACTGCTATTGAGCATTCTGCTCTCCTACGGGCGAATGTATGCCGACAATGAAATGACCGTGCTGGCCTCCTGCGGGTTAAGCAAGCGCCGGTTGCTGGGCATCACCTTCGTCTCTTCCAGCCTGGTGGCCTTGCTCATTGCGGGCCTGGCACTGAAACTGACCCCGTGGGGTCTGGTCAATACCGACAACCTGCTGGAAGCCCAGAAGGAACTCAATGAGTTCGACGTCATGGTGCCGGGCCTGTTCCAGAATATTTCCCGGGGTCGGCGTACCACCTACACGGAAAGCATCGTGGACGAAGAAATGCAGAATGTCTTCATGCATGAAAGTGAGAATGGGCGCATCACTGTTGCCACCACCGCCATACCTTCGGAAGACGAGGAGGGGCGTCGTTTTGTCCTGTTCAGCAAAGGCTCCCTGTCTGAAAAAGATGACACAGATGCAAGCTACCTGCTGACCCGTTTCGGGGAAATGGGCGTCAGGATTCCGGCCCGGGACATTAATATCAATGTCACTGTTGAGGAAAAAGCCATGACGACCGCGCAGTTGTGGCAATCATCGGATGCCTCCCGTATAGCCGAGCTGCAGTGGCGTTTTTCTCTGGTGCTGCTGGCACCCATTCTGACACTGATGGCAGTACCTTTAAGCCGGGTCAGCCCCCGGCAGGGGCGTTTTGCAAAACTGGTGCCGGCGGTGTTGTTGTACATCCTGTATTTTGGGCTGCTCTTGACCAGCTGTGATCTGGTAGCGGAGAACAGGCTCTCACCGGTGATCGGTGTGTGGTGGGTGCACCTGCTGTTCACGGCGGTGGGCTGGTTTCTCTTCACGGAGAAACACCTGGCGCTGTCTTTGCCGCGGCGGTCACACGCATGACCAGAATTGATCGCTACATCATGACCCAGGTACTACAGTCCATGGGTGTTGTCCTGCTGGTTCTGGCGGGACTGGACCTGGTGTTTACCCTGGTGGATGAACTTGGTGAAACAGAAGGGCAGTACGGCATGGCTGATGCTGTGCGCTATGTCCTGTATGTATTCCCCAGGCATATTTATGAACTGCTGCCGATGACCGCGCTTATCGGTTCGCTGGTAGGCCTGGGTATCCTGGCCGCCGCCAATGAACTGGTAGTACTGCAGACTGCGGGGGTCAGGGTTATACGTATCGTCTGGTCTGTCATGAAACCGGCGATCCTGATCATGGTTGCTGGATTTTTGCTGGGCGAATTCATTGCACCCCGGTTGGAACTGCAGGGGGAGCTGGATCGGGCTCTGGCCAGGGGAGAACAGGTGGCTGTGTCCCGATATGGCCACTGGCAGCGTGATGATGAAGAGTTCATGCATTTCAATGCCATTGATCCTGATGGCCTTTTGCATGGCGTCAGTATTTACCGATTCAATGATGAACGGGAACTGGTGACGTTGATCAATGCGGAAATAGCGGTTTTCAAAAGTGAACAGGGGCAGGGGTACTGGCTGTTACAGCAGGGCAGTCAGACGGAATTTCCCGCCGGCCGCGGGATGACGGACTCCCGGGTCAGTGATTTTGAAGAGCAGGTGTGGGATGTGGACCTGAGCCCTGATCTGCTGAAAGTGCTCATCATTGATCCTGACAAAATGTCCATGTCTGACCTGTATCGTTATGCAGGCCGATTTGAAAATCAGGGACTGGATGGCAGTCCCTATTTTTTGTCATTCTGGAAAAAAGCCATGCAGCCCCTGACCACGGCGGCCCTGGTTATCGTTGCTGTGGCCTTTATTTTTGGTCCGCTGAGATCAGCGACCATGGGCTCCAAAGTCTTCACTGCAATCTGCTTCGGTATTTTTTTCTATCTTCTCCAGAACCTGCTGAGTACCGTCAGCCTGGTGTACCAATTGAACCCATTGCTGGCGGTTTCCCTGCCGGTCATGTTCTGTCTGGTGACCGGTATGATTCTGCTGCGCCGGGCAGCATGAGGATAACAGTCAAGCCATGAACCGGAATTTTTACCGTGACCTGGCCTCTTTCAGCGAATTTGAACAGTTCACCAGGGTTATGCATTACAGCCCGCTTCCTGATGACTGGGTGGTGGTGGTCACGGATATCCGCAATTCCACCGAGGCCATCCAAATCGGTAAATACAAGGATGTGAACCTGGTGGGGGCTGCCAGCATCACCCAGGCCATGCTGGCGACCGGAAGCCAGGACATGCCCTTTGTGTTTGGCGGCGATGGTGCCAGTCTCTGTATTCCACCCAATGAAGTCCCGGTAGTCAGCCAGGAACTGGCCAGGTTGCAAAAACTGGCCGTCAGCCAATTTGACCTGGAGTTGCGGGTTGCGATTATTCCACTGCGCGATATCCGCGCCTCCGGGGCAGAAGTGCTGGTCGCCAAGCTGGAAATCACGCCGGGAAAATACCTGGCCATGTTTCGTGGCGGCGGTCTGGCAGAAGCCGACCGTTAGGCCAAAAATGTCTACGAAAAGTACGGGGTTATCCAGGAAGAGGCGGCAGTGGAGACACTACAGGGCTTATCCTGTCGCTGGAGCCCTGTTCCCACACGCAAGGGCTGTATTATCAGCTTGCTGGTAGCTGCCCGGGATACCAGGGCCCTGGATGTGTACCAGGAATTGATGGTGCGGTTCAGGGCCATCATGGGCCGGGATATTGCTCAGACCAATCCGGTACAGGACAACCTGAAAAAGTATAAATCCCTGGGGCAGGCTTTACGGGATGAGCACCGCTACCATGCGTCGGTTTTCAGCCCATCCTTTGTGGCGAGAGTAATAGACATCATTCTCGCCGTGCTGATATTTCGCCATGGCATCAACCCGGTGGCACCCTGGTTCAACGCCCGAAAGTACCTGGATGCCATCAGCAGCCACAGCGATTTCAGGAAATTCGATGACACCCTGCGCCTGATCATGGATTGTACGGTTGAGGAAAAGGAGGCACTGCAAAATCTGCTGGAAAAGGGACGCAGGGGAGGGAAACTTTTTTACGGCATGTACGTGTCTGATGAGGCCCTCATGACCTGTTTTGTCGAACATACCGGGCAGGGTGGTCATCTGCATTTCATCGATGGCGGCGATGGCGGCCTGGCCATGGCCGCCAGGCAGATGAAGGTGCAGATGGGCGATGCCTGAACGGGGCAGGTATGTGACAATGCCGCCCCATACTTTTACCTGAATGATGAATTTGTACCATTGTGTGGAGTGAAACAGGCATGTCTGTTGAGTCGCTGTTCAAGCCAGTCACCATCAAGAATCTCACCCTGAAAAACCGTTTTGTTCTGGCACCCATGTCACGCTATCAGAACGACGGTGGCATTCCCAACCGGGATTTTGCTGAATATCACCGGCAGCGGGCATCGGCCGACCTGGGACTGACGATTACAGGTGCAACGGCCATCGACAGGGTACCGGCCAATAATCATCCGAAACTGGCCAATATCAATGAAGCAGCGAGGCAGGGGTGGCAGAAGACAGTGGACGCGGTTCATGAAGCCGGTGGTCCCATTGTGCTGCAGTTGTGGCATGCAGGGACCCTGCATAACGTCGATCCTGAATTCAAACCGGGGCCGCTGGAAAGCCCATCCGGTCTGGAAAAACCGGGAAAAATGGTGGGCAAGCCCATGACCGAGGAAGCGATTGCCGACTGTATCGACAGTTTTGTCAGTGCTACTGTTTTGGCCAATGAGATCGGGTTTGATGCCGTGGAAGTTCATGCTGCCCATGGTTTTCTGCTAGATCAGTTTTTCTGGGAAGGTACCAACCAGCGCACAGATCATTGGGGTGGCAAATCACTGGTCGAACGCTCCCGTTTTGCTCTCGAAGTCGTGAAAGCCGTTAAAAAAGTCGTCGATCCACAGACGCCGCTGTTCATGCGCATTTCCCAGTGGAAGGAGCAGGATTACAGCGTCAGGCTGGTGAATTCTCCTGCCGAGATGGAAGCCTGGCTGACGCCATTTGTTGATGCCGGTGTGGATGTCATGGATTGCTCCCAGCGCCGGTTCTGGGAGCCGGAGTTTGAAGGTTCCACGCTCAATCTTGCCGGATGGGCCAAAAAAGTGACCGGCTTGCCGGTTATCACGGCGGGCTCGGTGGGGCTGAGCACCGATGTCATGTCATTTTTCCATGGTGAAACGGCGCAACGTACGTCTCTGGATGAACTGGTGCGTCGATATGAGGCCGGGGAGTTTGATCTGGTAGCTGTTGGTCGGGCCCTGTTGGCAGATGCACACTGGATTACGAAAATCCGTGACGGTCGGGAAGGGGAGATGGAAGCCCTGAAACCCGAAGAAATGTTGTCCTGGATTTGACGGGAAACCGGGCGTTACGCCTTGTCTTTTTCCATGAGTGGCAGCATGACGGTCACCGAATCAGACAGTTTTTCATGTAGCGTCTGTCGCTGCGGATTGAACCAGAGATAGAAGTAGCCCGCGCCCAATATCACAAACGCCGGTATTGCCGCAAAAAAACGAATAAGCGACTGTTTGAGCGTTATGCCGGAGCCATCCGCATTCTGGGCTTTCAGGCGCCAGGCCTGCATTCCCAGTGTCTGACCGCTGTGGGTCCAGAACCAGCCGAAAAAAGCCCAGGCGCTGAATACCATGGAGGCCAGCACCAGGATTCTGTAGAGCGGATCGAGAGTCACCGTTTCCCCGTCGACAGTGCGGGCATTGTCCACACCGAACAATGACAGGACGATAAACACCACCACCATCCAGATTGCCAGTACCAGGATGCTGTCATAGGCCATGGCAGCCAGACGGCGCCAGAGCGGGGCGGGTTTTATGTCCTGGGGATTGATTTTCATGTCGTTTATTGTACCCGAACTCACGACCTGGATTCGGCTTCACGGCGCTTTTTTTCAACGGTGATATTGATGAAATTACCGGTGAACATGATCAGGGCGCCAGCCAGGACAAAGGGGTCCAGCCCTTCCTGGTAAAGCAGCCAGCCAATGATGCCAGCCAGGGGCAGGCGTAAAAAATCCATGGGAATGACCACCATGGCATCGGCATGGGAAAAGGCTTTGGCAAAACAGTAATGTGCCGTGATGGATACCACGCCCATGACAACCATCCAGAACCATTCAATGAACACAGGTTGGGCCCAGTTGAAAGAGGCTGGAATCACCGTGATCAGAAACTGGATGGCCGTGACATAAAAAATAATGTTCAGTGGTGAGTTGTTTGCCACCAGTTTCTTGGTCAGGACATTGGCCAGGGCAAAGCACAGTGCACTGAAGATCACCAGGAACAGGGCAGGATCCAGGGTGCGAAATCCGGGCCGCAGGATGATCAGTACTCCGGTCAGGCCCAGTACCAGTGTCAGGATGCGGTACCGGTTGATCTGCTCGCCCAGCAATACAGAGGCAATGACCACAGTCCAGACCGGCCCGGTGAATTCCAGGGCAAACACTTCAGTCATGGGCAGTGAAGCCAGACCCACTATCCAGGCATACTGTGCAACCAGATGGGAGACACTGCGTAACACATGAAACCCGCCCTGTCGGGTTTTGATCTGGTCCCAGCCACTGATCTGGAGCAAGCCACAGATAATGATAAAGCTGACGGCATTGCGCACCGTGATCATCTGCATGGTGGAGATGGTGCCGGACAACTCCCGCGCTGCGATGGCCAACATCAGCAGGGAGGAAAGGGTGCCGAGCATCCACAGGGCAGCGAGGATGACGGGTGAGCGGGCAGGTTGGGTCAAGGGACGGGTTCAGTTAGAAATCAGGTGGGGGAATTGTATCGGACATGGGGGCAGAGACAAGAGGCGGGAGACAGGAGACAGGAGACAGGAGACAGGAGACAGGAGACAGGAGACAGGAAGGTGTCCACTGATAATTTGTTATCCGGGTATTACCGAAAACTGGAAAAAGTATTCCTTGGCCCTTGAATCTTGTATCTTGCCTCCCTTGTTGAATTTGTGGACTATCGACCGCCAATGAACCTTGACGATTACTTCCAGCGTATCGGCTATAACGGTACCCCGGAACCGACACTTGCCTGTCTGCAGGAACTGCACGTGCTGCATCCCTGTGCGATTCCTTTTGAAAATCTTTCGTCTTTCATTGGCAAGCCCGTGAAGATCAGTATTACAGATGTGACTGGCAAACTGGTGGCGCAGGAGCGCGGCGGTTATTGTTTCGAACACAATCGTCTGTTTGCGGAAGTATTACGCGAGATCGGGTTCATCGTAAGCGAACATGCAGCACGTGTTGTGTGGCGTTCCCCCGACAAGACGCAGATGGCCCGCACCCATATGCTGTTGAAAGTGATCATTGATGGTGAGCCATGGATTGCCGATGTGGGCTTTGGCGGATTGACCATGACGGCCGCACTGAAACTCCGGGAGGAGGGTGAGCAGGACAGCCCGCATGAACATTTCCGTATTCGCCGGGATGGTTCGGATCATGTTATCGAGGCCTTGCTCAAGGACACCTGGAAACCCATGTATGTCTTTGACCTGGTCGAGCAGTATCCGGTGGATTACGAGATGGCCAATCATTTTGTGTCCAGGCATCCCGACTCTTTGTTTATTCACAACTTGATGCTGGGGCGTGCTACGCCCGATGGCCGACATGTGCTGCAAAATCGTGAATACGGGCATTACACACTGGCAGGTGAACGGCAGGGGAAAACCCTGAACAATGCGGATGAGTTGCTCACCCTGCTGGCAGACGCATTCGGGATAATCCTGGCCGAAGATGAAGCCCAATTGCTACGGGAAAACTTCGGGAAACTCCCGTAATACGGGGCCTGCGGCCATTAATACTTGACTTTGAGGCTCAAACCCCCGAGACTGCGCGGCATGCAATACACCATGAAAATAATCAAGGGCATTATTATTATCCGACGCTGAAGGCGGGTTGGATCTTTGATTATTTGTCATCACAAGATTTTGAAAACCCGCCAAACGGCGGGTTTTTGCATTTCTGGCCCTTGAAAATCCGGGACGGAAATACAGTCAGGTTAGACAACAGGAGCACATCGTGAGTACAACCAGCCAAACACAGGGCCAGGCAAAACCCTTGCCGGACTATGTCAGTTTGATGGATACCACCCTGAGGGATGGCGAGCAGACCCAGGGCGTGTCGTTCACGGCCGGGGAAAAGCTCAACATTGCACAGGCCCTGCTGGAGTCTCTGGGTGTTGATCGCATCGAGGTAGCATCAGCACGTGTGTCGGCAGGTGAGCAGGACGCTGTTAAAGCCATTGTTGACTGGGCCCGGCCCCATGGCCTGGATGACCGGGTGGAAGTGCTGGGCTTTGTGGATTTCACTCGCAGCGTGGACTGGATTCGTGAGGCCGGCGGCAAGGTATTGAATCTGCTGGTGAAAGGCAGTGAAAAACACTGCACGAATCAGCTGGGCAAAACCCTGAATGAGCACGTGGCCGATATCCTGAAAACCGTCGACTATGCCCGCGAGCAGGGTTTGAAGGTCAATGCCTATCTGGAAGACTGGTCCAATGGTTACAAGGACAGTCCGGACTATGTCTTCAACCTGATGGATGCCATCAGGGATTGTGGTATCGAGCATTTCATGCTGCCGGATACCCTGGGCGTCATGAGTCCTGATGAAGTATTTTCAGCATTGTCTGATATGTGCGGGCGCTTTCCGGGAGTCACCTTCGATTTTCATCCCCACAATGATTATGGCCTGGCCACGGCAAACTGCATGGCAGCCGTTCGTGCCGGCGTTTCCAGTCTGCATTGCACCATGAACTGCCTGGGTGAGCGTGCAGGCAACGTCTCCCTGGCTGAGCTGGCGGTAGTGCTTAAAGACAAGATGGGCATTGCCACTGGCATAGATGAATCCCACCTCCATGACATCAGCACCATGGTGGAACAATTTTCTGGCAAGTACATCGCCGCCAACATGCCCATCCTGGGCCAGGATGTGTTCACCCAGACGGCAGGCATTCATGCCGATGGCGATGTGAAAGGCGGATTGTATGAAACCCAGCTAAGCCCCGAACGTTTTGACCGCAAGCGCACCTATGCCCTGGGCAAGCTCAGTGGCAAGGCTTCTGTGCTCAAGAATATCGAGGAACTGGGTATTACCCTGTCCGAGGAAAATCTCAAGCGGGTTTTGCAGAGGGTGGTCTCACTGGGTGATTCCAAGGAAACCATAACCGCTGATGATCTGCCCTTCATCATCGCCGATGTACTGGAGACCAGCGACTACCAGCATATCCGCCTGGTGGACTGTGAGATCAACAGCCAGTTCGAGAAAGCGTCCAGGGTAAATCTGGAAGTTGAAATCAATGGTGAGCCTTTCTGTGAGAGCGGCAGTGGCAATGGTGGTTATGCCGCTTTCATTGATGCCATGAAGAAGATTCTCGACAAGGTGAATTTCGAGATGCCGGAGCTGGTGGACTACTCCGTACGCATTCCCAAGGGTGGCAAGCCCGGTGCCCTGACTGAATGTACTATTACCTGGGCGGGTAATGTTTTCGGTCAACCCGGACGCAACATGCGCACTCGAGGCGTGCATGCCAACCAGGTATACGCGGCCGTGGAAGCCACCCTGCGGATGATCAATACCCGGCTGCACAGCGGTGTTGAGCAGCAGGGATAAGGGCAGAGACAAGAGACAAGAGACAAGAGGCAAGAGGCAAGAGACAAGGATAGCCTTTATCTGTAATGCCTGGGTCTTCACGTTAAAGGGAAGTTTACGTTTTCCTTGTCAGCAAAAGTTTGCCTGATCTTGTCGTCTTCCTGCTTGCATCTTGCCTCTTGTCTCTTGCATCCTTGGTCCATGTTTATTTGTTGAACTTCCCCGTTAAACCTGAGGCGAAAATTTCCCGTGATAGATCTCCGCAGTGATACAGTCACCCGACCCACACCGGGCATGATTAAGGCCATGGCCAGTGCGCCTGTAGGCGATGATGTCTGGGGGGATGATCCGACAGTCAATAAACTGGAGACCATGGCAGCAGATATGCTCGGAACGCCAGCTGCTCTTTATGTGAGTAGCGGCACCCAGTCCAATCTGTTGGCCATCATGAGCCACTGTCAGCGCGGGGAAGAGTACATTGTTGGTCAGGAGGCCCACACGTTCAAATACGAAGGGGGGGGTGCCGCAGTGCTCGGCAGTGTCCAGCCCCAGCCCTTGGAGATGAATCGTGACGGCACCATTGACCTGGACAAAATTGCTGCTGCCATCAAACCGGATGATTTTCATTTTGCCATTACCCGCCTGCTTTCCCTGGAAAATACCATTGGCGGGAAAGTCCTGCCGATGGATTACCTTGAACAGGCTACCAGCCTGGCCCGGCAACGTGGCCTGAGTACCCATCTTGATGGGGCAAGAATTTTCAATGCAGCCGTTAAGCTGGGCTGTGATGTGAAAGAGATATCCCGGCATTTCGACAGTGTATCGGTATGCCTGTCCAAGGGTCTGGGTGCTCCTGTGGGGTCCGTGCTGTGTGGGCCCACCGATCTCATTGCTCATGCCCGGCGTTGGCGCAAGATGTTGGGAGGCGGTATGCGCCAGGCAGGGATTATTGCGGCAGGGGGTATCTATGCACTGAAAAACAACATTGAGCGGCTCGCTGAGGACCATGCCAACGCCCTGGTGCTCGGGCAGGGCTTGGCAAACATCGATGCACTGGATGTCGATATTGATACCCTGCATACCAACATGGTGTTCATGAGACCGCGCAAGGGTGATGCAATTACATTGTCAGCACATTTGGAGCAACAGGGCATACTGGTGGATGCTGCCAAACAGATTCGACTGGTAACCCACCTTGATGTAAGCAGAGCCGATATCGACAGGGTGGTGAAAGTCGTTGGTGAGTTTTATGCCTGATCCATTTCTTTCATGTTGACGTAGCGGCTGACAAAGAGGATGTAGTCATGCACGAGAACAGAACCCTGCAGCAAATGGAATCCTACCTGGAGCAGATCC
>Ga0181593_10004418_pt1 | contig 12831 bp, 10 predicted proteins | sample 071ome_19_FD_133756 | JGI IMG/M metagenome (GOLD analysis project Ga0181593, IMG submission 133756) | Coastal salt marsh microbial communities from the Groves Creek Marsh, Skidaway Island, Georgia - 071413AT metaG (megahit assembly) | ecosystem: Environmental > Aquatic > Marine > Intertidal...
CTTCGAACTGGCCGAGCGGCTTTCCTACTTTCTTTGGGAAGACATGCCCGATAAACAGCTCATGGAAGCCGCCGAACGCGGCGATCTACGCACTAAAGAAGGACTCGCCAGCCAATTAGACCGAATGCTCGCTTCCCCCAAGGCCCTGAACCTAACGGAAAGCTTCGGCCACCAGTGGCTGGGACTAGCCGATATCGATAGCGCGGCGGACGATGCCACCACCCGAGGATCCCTGCTCAGCCAGCCTCTCGACTTTCTAAATTACCTGTTTACCGAGGATCGACCGGTCATGGAGCTGATCGATTCCGACGTCGCTTTTACCAGTTACCTGACGGCTAGTTTCTATCCGGGAGATCGCGACCAGCTTTCGAAGTACGTCAAACCCAAGGGGATTGAGCGACAGCTAGTTCCCAACGAGCGAATCAAAATCGAAAAGGCCCGGGAGCGAGGTGGAATTCTCACTATGCCAGGTATTCTCGCCATGAATCGAGGTCCTATTCTCCGAGGAACCTGGATGCTGCGCCGCATCCTGGGCGAAAGAATGGGCGAACCTCCGGCCGATGTTCCGCCCATCCAAGCCACCGCCCCCAACAGCGAACTCAGCTTTAGAGACCGATTTGAACAGCATCGGGCCGATTCCACCTGCGCCCGTTGCCATGACCGCATCGACCCTCTAGGTTTCGCCCTCCAGGAATACGACGACGACGGGGCCTACAAATTAGCCGCCAATTACAAGCCGCCCAGAAATGCCAGCGATCACGACGAACCTATCGACGAGATCGACACCTCAGGAACGATGCCGACGGGCGAATCCTTCGCCAATTTTCAGGAGCTGAAAGACATCCTATTAACCAGCAAACGCGAGGACATCATCCGCAACGTCGTCGAGCAAGTCCTTGCCTACGCCCTCTGTCGCAAGCTGGAAGTTTACGACCGGTCCACCGTAGAGGCTGTAACAAAGACGATTGACGAATCCAATGGAAGCTGGGAAGATCTCTTCCTAGAAGTCGCCCTTAGCCTGCCCTTCCAAGAAACACGTCTTCCCGAAATCGACAATTGACGCCTATCCCATGAATCGGAACTGGAAAATAGACCGCCGCTCCTTTCTTCGCGGTGCAGCTGGGGCTCTGTTACCACTGCCATTCCTGAATCTCATGGAGGCGAAATCCCTGGTCGGGAAGCGTTCGTCGGGGACCTCCGCGGATTCGCCCCCTCTCCGGTTCATGACCCTTTTCAAGCCCAACGGGGTTTACCCACCCTCTTGGAACATCAACGGAGCCACGGAATTCGATTTTCGCATGTCTCCGCTAATGGCCCCTTTCGCCAAGCACAAGGACGATCTTCTCATCCTCGACAATATGGGCGATTTCGGCTTTTCCTCCCACGCCAATTCCACGCGTCGCTTCCTTTCGGGCCACCACCAAAACGTCGATTCCCCTTCCATCGACCAAATCATCGCTGACAAGATTCGCGGCGATACTCCCCACCGTTCACTCGAACTGACCACCGAAGGCCTATTCACTGGTCAATTCGGTTGCAGCTACATTTCCTACGGCGAGGGCGGCGCCCCCATTTCGCGGGAAAGCGATCCGCAACTCATTTTCGACCGCCTGTTCCGGAACCCGATGAGCGATCCCGAGCAGCGCAAGGCCATGACCAGCCTTCTCGACCGGGTCAATGAAGACGCCAAGACCCTCGCCCGCAAAGCCGGTTATGAGGATAGACTCACACTGGATGAGTACCTGACCGCAGTTCGGGAAACCGAGATGCGCGTGCAGAACATGAACCAGGCCAGCAAGGCCCCGCGTTTCGATTTCTCGCAATTGGAACGTCCAGAGAACAGTGCCAATCTCGACGAGCAGGTCGAAACGATGATCGACCTGATCGCATTGGCTCTATGGACCGATTCAACACGTTGTATCACCTATATGCTCGGGAACAGCAACAGCCGCATGGTTTTCGATTTCCTCGGCATCTCGGAGCAGCACCACTACCTCTCCCATTTCTTCCGCAATTTCAGTCGAACCAACCTAGAGTCCCTCCTAAAAATCAGTCTCTGGCACATGGAGAAATTCGATTATCTCCTGACCAAGCTGAAGTCCTACCACGACCATAATGGCTCACTGCTGGACCACACCGTCGTGCTTTTCGGCTCCGGTATGGGGCACAGCGACAATCACACCGTTCAGCGCATTCCCATCGTCCTGGCGGGCGGCAAGGGAAAGCTGAAGACGGGCCGCTACGTTCGCTATTCGGAAAACCAGGAGCTGAGCAAATTGCACCTGTCGCTTCTGCGAGTTTTCGACGCCGGTGTAGATTCCTATTCTTCGTCCAGCATTCCCTTGCCGGGACTGAACGGCGATTACTTCCCCGAATATCGCGAACGGCCTTTCGATACCTGGGTAAAACGCAATGGCGGGGCCATCACCGCTCAAGGCCGCCTACGCATGTCCGACGACTTGGATGAAGCGAAAATTTTCTACATAGATATCGAGGGCCAATCGCCGGTTCGAATCGAAGTGGACTTCTGGGACTTCCACAATTTCAACCTGGCCTACCACGTGGGAACGCCTATAATCCTTTCAGGAAACGGCAGCGATGCCGGTAGCCAGCTCCTCATTACAAAGGTCACCGACCTGAAAAGCCTCCACGGCAACAGTAAACCGGGAACGCAAAAGGGATAGTCCAATCCGATTTGCAACGGTTGTCCGAAAATTCTCGCTGATCCAACTTTGACAGCTGTCGGATTAGCGGCTCAATATCCGGCAAATGACAGTCCCTTCGATTTTCTCATTACGCCTTTTGCTCGCTGCAGCCGCCTTTTCGCTCACTGCCGCAGATTCTTTCGCCAATACCAAAGTCCAGGGCAGTCGCCCCAACATCGTCTTTATCTTGGCGGACGATATGGGTTGGAATGAGGTCGGCTTCAATGGTCTCAATCCCGAGATCACGCCTCACATCGACCGGCTTCGCGACGAAGGAACCAGCTTAACCCAATTCTACGTCCACGCGGTTTGCGCTCCCACTCGGGCCGCGTTTTTGACAGGACGCTATGCATTTCGCACCTGGAGCGATTGGCGCTCGGAGGATTTCGGCAAGCCAAGCTATCTAAAGAACCTGGGGCTGACCCTGGAGCGAAATGCCGAGGGTGAGGAAACGCGAAGAATCCATGGATTGGATACCGAGGAACGTACCGTTGCCGAAGCTCTCAAAGAAGCCGGATACTTCACCGGTCTGATTGGCAAGTGGCATTGCGGCGAATGGCTTCCTGAGCACTTGCCCATGGGCCAAGGCTTCATGCACCAGTACGGGCATTACGCTTGGGGAATCGATTACAACAACTACACAATTCCCCACAACGCTCCAGCCCGCTATGCGGTTTACGACTGGCACCGAAACCAGGAACCGCTCTACGAGGACGGCTACACTACCGATCTCATCGCCAACGAGACAGTGCGGCTAATTGCGGAACACAAAAACAGCAAGCACCGCAAAAAACCCTTCTTCTTCTACGTCGCCTTTAACGCTATCCACGGACCCCTCGAGGAAATCCCGCGCTACACCGATAAATACGACAAGCGCTATGCCGCCCTCAAATGCCTCGACGATGCCGTTGGCCGCATCGTAGGAGCCGTCGACCAATATGACTATGGGAAAGACACCCTTGTAATTTTCGCCAATGATAACGGGGGCCTCCGCGACGAAATGAACGCCCCTTACCGGGGACACAAGAATACCAACTATGAAGGCGGAGTTCGCGTGCCTTGCGTCCTTCGCTGGCCAGGAACTATGGAAGCGGGCGGATCCAATGATGGATTGATGCACATCGTCGACCTCTACAGCACCTTTATTACCCTGGGGAAGGGGAGCCATCGACAAAAGCGGCCTATCGATAGTATCGATATGGTTGATACAATTTTTTCCAATGAACCCAGCCCTCGCAAGGAGATCATTTTCGAAGTTTCGGGAAGCGTTCGCTTCCCTGCTATCCGCCTAGGCGACTACAAGCTCATCGGTAAAGAGCTCTACAATATCGTGGTCGACCCAACCGAGAGCGAGGATATCGCCAGCAAGCATCCGCGAATCGCGGAACGGCTTTCTCAACGGGTCGCCGAAGCCGGATTCGAACGTCCTCCCATGCCCGACGTTTCCCGCCTCATGTCGCCCGCCCTCCCCTGGGTCTACGGGCAACAGGAAAACGCCAACGCCCCGGAATGGGTGAAAGAGGAAGTCCGTCGAATCCGGGCAACTCAACCAAAAGAATGGGCCCCAGGAACGACACCTTGGCCACAAGCTCCCATCGATGGGAAGATCATCTACACGGGTGACGGACGCTGAAGGGAAATAAGCTCTTGGTGAGGCTCTATCCTGCTGAGCGAGATCAAGCTCCTCCTTTTAGCTTCGAATTAAAAAAAGCATCCCCAGCAAACCGACCTAACGGCCTGGATCTCCGTCATTTTCTTTATCCTTAGCCTGAGCATCTCGCTGCTTCTTTCGCATCTGAGCATCCCAAACGACACCCACCGCAACGAGTAGAATGGTCACCAACCCGAACGCTAAAACTAAGCTGATTATCGCGCTCACAACTTTCGATGCGGTGGTGGTTCGTGGTGATACATCCAGGGCTGAATAGATAAGAGAAAGTAACTCGAATGGGCTTGCCCCTACTGCGTGTACCGACGCCATCTCTGATCGATCGCGTAAGGATTAGGGCGCTCCTCTTCGACGACTAGCCTGTACCGCATCGTGGATACCTGACCCGGCTTGATCTCGAAATCGAACTCCTGAGCAGGAACGTAGTTGAAAAAGATAGCGCCATTGTTGGAAGTCGGCGGCCAGACACGCATGCGTTGTGGCGCATCGTGGTTCTCGTCATGGCACAAGATTGTTAAAGTGTCGTATCCTTCTTCCGAAGCTCGCTGACCCCACATAGCGATCCACCTGGAACGTGTCGTGTGACCATCGATACGCGTCTTCCATTCCGAGCTAAGATAATCGCTATTCGTCTTGTCCCAATGGTGGGGCGCTCGATAGGCGATCGTTCCGCCATACCGATAGGCGGGCATTTCAAGCGACCACTGGGAAACATTCTCTTGTACTGTATCGTAATCAGTTTCGTAAGCTCCGTCGACTAAACGGGCCTCCACCGTGAGTTGCTCTCGAAGCATCACGCTTTCCTTATTCGGATCCCCTGGATACAGAACGTGCTCTTGCTCCACCGTGAATCCAGCCACATCGCTTCCTTGCAACAACGAGAGGGTTCGAGCGAATCGAACCGCTCCGGTTTTCTCTTTTAAGTTCCAAAAATCCACGTCATGGCCATCGACCTTCGCCTTCACCCAAGCATGCCACAATCCCAAATGATGATAGTGGTCATCGGGATGAATACCGGTGACCGCTTCACCACTTGGCGATCGAACTGGGTGAATGAAACCGCTCCTCGTGTAAATCGGATCCACGCCATCCGGCGGAGGCACCAATGCCTTGTGATAGGTCACAGCCGTATTCCCCCCAAACTGGATGACGATCGTATCGTCGGTTTCCACAACCCTGGGCCCATCAGCAGCCCCAACTTGAAACGTAGAAATAGCCAGAAAGGCAACGGCAACTGATAATCGAGGTAAAGAAATCATGATCCCCAAAATGATTGGAAGAATCCTCGATATGGCAACCGAACGTTTCTTGTACAGCGACTTCTCTTGGAAAACGTCCACCAAACACGGTTCGAACGCTTCGGCTAGCACTGAGCGGACTGCCTTTCGGGCGCAGCAATGGCGAAGACTGATCCCCTAGTCAGCCCTACTATCCGCAATGCGTATCGCAACCTAATGGACGCTTTCATGACCCCGCTTGGCATGATCCCCTTTGCCATTTAACTTTCCAACGTTGGAAAGTTAAATGGCAAAAACCCCCTTCTGGAATTGGTTTTATTCCGTCGTGGGGGATGCCCAGGCTAGCCAAATAGCCGCCGTCCAGGCGAACTGTTTGCCCCCTGCCCCTTCTCCGTTGATCGGATTGAAATATTCGTAGAATCCGGATTCCCGGATGGCGTTGCGCGTGTCCAACTGCAACTTCCGGGCTTCGCGTTCGAATCCATACTCGGACAGTCCTCGAGACACCATGTAGTTGATGATGGCCCAAACCGGTCCTCGCCAATAGCGGCGGGCATCAAACCTGCGATGCTCCGGATCGAAGCTCGGCAAACTAAAAGCGGTGGCATCGATAATTCGTCTCAAGTTTCTCTGTAATTCAGCATCCCTCCGCGGAGTGGCAATTCCCGCGTAGTAAGACAGGAAGGCCACGCTGGAAATGCCTTCCGCGTGCTTGTCTGTCCGCAGGTCGCGAGCCGCGTAGGCTCCCAGGTCGTCCGACCATAGATAGTCAGCCGCCGCTTCTGCATGGTACAGCCAGGACTTGATTTCCCGGGCTGAATCTTCGGCATTGAGAATCTTAGCTAGCTCCAGCAGATCCTTGTCCGATCGCATCAGGATAAACGTTACGCCGGGATCGGCCACGGCAAACGGTCCTTCTCTAGTGATATGGGCGTGGTCCCATCCTGATTCGCGCCCATATTCCACGAGTTTCAGGTAGCGATCGTATTCGTAGTCTGTCGGTCGCATTGCCGGATCGACATGCTGAATATCGCGACGCTTATAAGGAGCTATCCCCGTGGGGTCGACATTGGCTAGCGCTTGATCCCAATCGGGGGAATTATCGCGCCCAGATTCCCATGGATGCGTCACTGCGATAGCTGAACCACCGCTGATCACTCGCATCGTATGAAACCAACGATGCCAAGCCATCAGCTTAGGAAAAATCATTTTCAGCCAATCCATTCCGACTTCTGGATTCGCTTCATAAAGATCCCGCACAATCGTGGCCGCCACCGGGGGTTGCGAACATCCCGAGGTAGGCGGGTTCTGTCCCGAATTCCAGATTTTCGGTCCTGGGAAATAGCTGGGGTCGTCCCGGCGGAAAACGATGTGAGCGGCCATGCCATTGTTCCACTGTCCTTGAAAAAGCGTTTCCACCTCTTTCCAGGCCCGATCGAGATCGAATTCGGAAAATCCAAGAGCGACAAACATGCTGTCCCAATTCCATTGATACGGGTAGAGCCCCCAAGTAGGGAGCGTGTAATCTCCCCATTCATTTTCGCGGAGAATGGCTATCGCTCTTCGATCAAGTTCAACGTCAGTCAGGGGCTTTTCAAGATTTTGGGTTTTCATCGAGCAGATAGATCATGGCGGAATCGCGCTGGCCGCGTTCGCCACGGCGTTTCCTCTGAAGGTCAGAGCACGTCTCGCGCCTATGGACCTCGGTTTTCGGGAAGATCTCCGATTTCCTCTCCCGGGCCCTACTAACTCTGAAAATTGCTTCAATACCGCCACCTGCTAGCAACGATTTCGCTCTAAAAGGCGATTGGCATTCGATCTGCTCGAAGACCGGAGCGCCTGCTGGCGCTTAAAAAAGAGCAAAAACCCTATGAGAATAGAGATACCAAGAGAATGCGAGCGCATCGGCTCCCTGCAAATCTATGGCCTGCAAAAGGTTTACGAACTGGATGGCGGGGAAGGCCTGCATGGACATGACAGCGTGATCGAGCGGATCCCTTCTGAGGTCCTATACGACCGCATGCGGGAGATGGCTATCGTCGTTCCGGTCAAAAACGAGCGCTTGAAATTGATCGAAGGCGTGCTCGTAGGGATTCCTAGCCCCTGCCAGGTGATCGTCGTTTCCAATAGCCCTCGCGGTCCGGTTGACCGATTCAAACTGGAGAAGGAGGCCTTGGAGAACTACGGCAAGTTCACAGGCAAGAAGATCCTCGTAGTTCACCAGAAGGATCCGGGTCTGGCGAAGGCCTTTATCGATGCCGGATACACAGAGCTAATCGACGATCAAGGGCTCGTTCGCTCCGGCAAGGCTGAGGGCATGATTGTCGGCACTCTAATGGCAAAATGGCTGGGTAAGAAGTATTTGGGGTTTGTTGACAGCGATAATTACTTCCCTGGAGCAGTGTTGGAGTACGTCTATGAATACGCCGCCGGTTTCGCCATGAATCAGACCTCGAATACGTTCGTACGCATTTCCTGGCATTCCAAACCCAAGATCATGGAAAGCAGCCTATTCTTCGCCAAGTGGGGGCGAAGCTCGGTTAATTCCAATATGATGCTCAATCGACTGCTAACCCACTTCAGCGGCTTCGAGACCGAGATCGTCAAGACGGGAAACGCCGGCGAACATGCCCTGACCGTCGATTTGGCATTAAAACTCGAATACGCTGCCGGCTACGCTGTAGAGACCAACCATTTCATCAATCTACTGGAAAAGTATGGCGGGATTCTCGAATCCGACGATCCCGAGTTACTCCGGGAAAACATTACTATCTGCCAGATTGAATCCCGGAATCCTCACATGCACGAATCCAAAGGCGATGACCACGTCGAGGACATGATCGACGCCTCACTTTCAGTCATCTATCATTCCGAACTGTGCCCCGAATTGCTAAGGCGGGAAATCATGCAGAATGTTAAATCGCGGCGTGGCGAAGATTCGCCAGAGGTTATCGCCCCAGTGCGCAAATATCCATCATTATCGAAGTTGAATTTGGATACTTTTCTGGCTGGCTGCGACGAAGCTCTCAATTTCAACGCCGTAACTGTGAGGGCTTGACTCTAGCCCTTCCCAAAAGCGATCACATGGGATCGAACATTATATTCACCGATCTCGATGGCACCTTTATCGATTTCGAAACCTATTCTCCCGACGAGGCCACTCCTATGGCTCGTGAGGTCGCGGATCGTGGGGTGCCTATCGTATTCTGCTCTTCTAAAACACTGGCAGAGCAACGGGCTTTGATGGATACAATCGGACTTTCCCTCCCTTGTATAGTCGAAAATGGGGCGGGAATCTATCTGCCAGAGACTATCCATATACTCGAACATATGACGGCCACGAAATGCGCATCCGGTGGACGCTTGATCACTTTGGGAAAACGTTCCGAATACATAAAACTGCAAATCAGAGCCGTGTCAGACGCTCTGGACCTCGATCTAAAGCCGTATCATAAATTCTCCGACAGTGAGCTTTCTCGAATCACAGGTCTAGACGAGGACGGAGCTCGCCGGGCCCGAAAACGCGATTTTAGCGAAACGCTTACGGCCACTCTCGAACCAGAAATCTGGAATGAAGTAAACGCAGCCTTGCAGCCCCTTGGTTTGCATTGCCTATCCGGAGGTCGGTTCTATACTGTCACCTCTATTGACTGCAACAAAGGGCGAGCTCTCAGGATAGTCGTGGATGGATACGAATCGATGACCGGCGGTCGTTGGCATTCGATTGGCATCGGAGATAGCGCCAACGATTTCGATATGCTTGAGTCGGTAGATCACCCATATCTCGTACAGACGCCTACCGGCAATTGGAATGCCATCGATGTTCCAAATCTGAAACGCTTAGCGGCAATTGGACCCAAAGGCTGGACGCTTGCCGTTCAAGATGCACTTGGACTCGCCTCTGTCTAAAAGAGTAGGGATAGCAGGTTATCGCGATAAATGTTGAGATTGCCCATGCGAATCTCTCTCCCGTTCGTGACTGTCTCGTTCCTAGTTTCAGTCCTCTAACATATCATGTCTACAAAATGTTTCGACACTATCGTTATCGGTTCGGCACTTCCGCTTACTTCGCCATTTCCACGCTCAATAAAGCGGGTCAGATGGTAGCCGTCGTTGACGAAAGGCCTACGGAGGCACCTGCGCATTGAGTGGCTGCCAGCCGAAAAAGTATCTGGTCGCCAATGCGGAAGCTCGAGCCATGGCCCACCACCTGCAAGGAATCGGTCTCAGCGAGGCCCCGAGTACAGACTGGTCGGCTCTCCAAGAGCCGAAGAACGCCTTTCTCGATGGCATTCCTGAAGGTCAGAAAAAGGAATTCCAGGATTCTGGCATCGAGACCTTTGCTGGCCTCGCAACCTTCACGGGGCCGAGTAGTTTAGAGGTAAATGGAAAATCGCTCGAAGCGGTCAACATCGTTATCGCTACTGGGGCCAAGCCGAGAAAGACGGATATTCCAGGTTCAGAGCACGCTCACAATAGCGAGTACTTTCTAGGCATAGAGTCGCTTCCAAAGCGCATTCTTTTCGTTGGCGGTGGCTATATTTCCTCCGAGTTCGCCCATGTGGCTGGTCAAGCGGGAGCAGAAGTCACCATATTGCATCGATCAGAATGCCCGCTGAAAGCCTTCGATCGGGATATCGTCAAAACAATCGTCGAGGCATCCAAAGACAGCGGCATCCGCATCATCCTCGAGGAATCGCCGACCCGAATTGAATCTATCGATAATCAATTTCGCGTTCACGGATCCTCCAGTACTGTCTATGAAACCGATCTGGTCATCGAAGCCACTAGCAGAGTCCCCAATCTTTCCGCGCTTGATGGCGACCTAGGCGAAGTCGAACATTCCTCCGGGGCATCGAAGTGAACGAACACCTGCAAAGCGTCTCTAATCCGAATGTCTACGCCATCGGCGACTGCGCAGCAACACACCACCAATTGGCGACATTCGCCGATGAGGAGGGTAAAGTGGCAGCGGATAACATACTGAATGGCAACACGCGTTCGGTTGATTATTCCGTAATTCCCACCGCCGTATTCACCATTCCAAACGTGGCTTCCGTCGGATCGACAGAAAAGCAGGCTGATGAGAAAAATTCAGACTACCGCATCAAACGCGGCACGAGAACGGGCTGGCCTTCATCCAAGCGAATCGGGGAAAAGCGCTCCGCCTACAAAATCCTCACCAGCAACGAGGACGATACCATTGTCGGAGCCCATCTGGCCCGGCACAACGCTTCCGAGGTCGTCAATATTTTCGGATTGGCCATGAAATACCGTATCCCCGCGAGCGAGCTAGCCAATTTTCCTTGGGCCTACCCCACCTCCACCTCGGATCTGAAATACATGGTTCGGTAGACTTGGGCTTGGGTCTAAACGAACGGCTCCTCGATCGTTCCGGCGCTGTCGCCATGGGAATCTACATCCCTCAGGCCCTACATGGACAGTCCTTCACGCATGCTTTGCCAATCGGAGCGATAATCGCCGGCAGCCCAGACTGTCACTTCGTCCCACACGAATCCCGCTCCGTTCACGTCTATATTGAACTTATCGTACCGTTCCTTGGCTATGAGAGGATGGCTTCCATAAAGGATATGTCCATCGATTTGGAAAACGACTTCTTCGCCTTTCACCTCCACGGTAACGTCATACCATTTCTCGGATTCCAGATTCAATTCAGGAACCTCTCGCAAGACAACGGAGAGTTTTTCCTCTCTTCCCACTAAGTGATTTTCAAGAATGAGAACGGAGCCTTCAGGCGTCATCGTGACGCGAATACAGCGATGGCCTAGATCTATGTAGGCTAATCCGCTTTTCCGGAGCTTCTCATCCGAAGGACGATTGTATTTCCAACGAAACTGGCAAACAAACTCCGCTGGCATGTTTACGAGACCCGCCCGGGCGAACGTGCTCGTGGCCCATTGGCTATCGTTTTCCTTGCCTCGAAGAGCGATCGACGGAGGCATGGCATACATAACGCCGCCTTGGACTTCATACTGCGTCAACTTCCGAAAGGCCATCGTCTTTTTGTCTACCTCGCTAGAGCTATCAAAGGACTTTGAGATCACTGCTTTTCCTTTATCGAGCATAATCGGCTCGGGCCAATTACGACTCTCCGCGAAAAGATTCGAACCGAAGTCTGTGAGAACAATTGCGATGACTATGATCGTGAGGATGGATGAGGTTAATCGCTGCATAGGGATACTATATTGGTGATGAAGAAAAAACTCGAGAACGCCTTTCAACTTCGGTAGTCAATCGCCGTCCAGCCACACTTATCGCTACCACGCCCGTTGCAAGCGTATAGCCTATCGGTCTTAAACCTAGACGATACTCCATGCCTAGGCCAATCTATTCCAACCCGCAATTGGGCAATATAGTCACCACCACGTGCAAATTCGATTATTTTGATATTCACAACGTTGGATTTCTAGTGACTTTCGATCTATATTCGCCCCTTTTCCAGAGCTTTTCACATTTGTTATGCGCCCCTTAATCGTTTCTCTAATTTCCTCGGCATTCTTCGCCACCCTGTGGGCCCGCAGCCCTAATGTCATTGTCATCATGGCAGACGATATCGGATTCGAGTGCTATGGAGCCTATGGGAGTTCATTCTACGCGACCCCGAATATCGACAAGCTAGCCGAAACCGGCGCCCTATTCACTCAGGCCTACTCGCAACCTATTTGCACGCCTTCACGGGTGAAGATCATGACCGGGCGCTACAATTTCCGCAATTACAAGGAATTCCGAGTCCTAGATTTATCCGAGCCGACCTTCGCCAAGATGGTCAAGACGAATGACTATTCGACTATGATAGCCGGCAAGTGGCAGCTCTCCCCTGAAAACTTGGACGGGCCCTTCCAAGCCGGTTTCGACGACTACCTGCTCTGGCACTTCACTCTCGGGGATCAGGCCCAATCCGAGTATCCCATCTTTAAAGACAAAGGCTCTCGCTACAAATCGCCCCGGCTTTTTAAGAACGGAAAAGTCGTTCCCAAGCTGGATGGCGCCTATGGCCCGGATGTCGTTACCGACTACATCGTCGACTATATCGACAAGAAACGGTCGGAACCCTTTCTTGTCTACTACCCGATGATTCTCGTGCACGACCCCTTCGATCCAACTCCCTTGAGTCCCGACTGGGAGCGGATGGACAAAGGTCGCGATCCACGCGAACGCTTTCGCGAGATGGTTTTCCATATGGACAAGGTCATCGGCA
>Ga0181593_10004419_pt1 | contig 12828 bp, 13 predicted proteins | sample 071ome_19_FD_133756 | JGI IMG/M metagenome (GOLD analysis project Ga0181593, IMG submission 133756) | Coastal salt marsh microbial communities from the Groves Creek Marsh, Skidaway Island, Georgia - 071413AT metaG (megahit assembly) | ecosystem: Environmental > Aquatic > Marine > Intertidal...
GCGGGCCCCGATCAGGGTCGGGTGCTGATAGGAATCAATATGCACCACGCTGTTATCCTGAATATTGCTGCCCGCACCAACGGTAATATAATTGGCATCGCCGCGCAGCGTCACATGATGCCAGACAGACACATCTGCCGCTATCCGCACCGCCCCCATCAGCACAGCTGAGCTGGCGATATAGGCGGTCTCGTCAATTTCCGGAGTGAGGCCGAGATAGGGCTCAATCTGGGGGCCGGAATCAGGCTTGTGCATCAGAGGCTCCGAAAAAAAGAGTTTGCGTCCTGACTTGATATACAGCAAAACTGTCACCAGTTCAAAAACAGTGACCGGATGGGCAAACCAACCAACTTTGCCGCCGGTCCAAAGACACAGAAACGGAGCAGGATAATGGCATTTGAACTTCCCGACCTTCCTTATGATTATGACGCGCTGGCCGCCGGCAATATGAGCCGCGAGACGCTGGAGTTTCACCATGATTTGCATACCAAGGCCTATGTTGATACCGGCAACAAGCTGATTGCCGGGACCGAATGGGAGAACAAATCGCTGGAAGAAATTATCAAGGGCACTTTCGAAGATGGCGCGGTCGCCCAGAACGGTATTTTCAACAATGCCTCCCAGCATTGGAACCATATCCAGTTTTGGGAGATGATGGGCCCCAGCGGGCGCAGCATGCCGTCTGAGCTGGAAAGCGGGCTGGTTGAATTTTTCGGCTCTGTCGATGGGTTCAAGGAAGCCTTTGTCAATGCCGGTATTGGCCAGTTCGGGTCTGGCTGGGTCTGGCTGATCAAGGATTTTGACGGCAGCTTGCGTATTACCAAGACGGAAAACGGCGTTAATCCTGTCTGTTATGATCAGACAGCGCTGCTTGGCTGTGATGTGTGGGAGCATTCCTACTATATTGATTTCCGCAACAAGCGGCCTGCCTATCTGACCAATTTCCTCGAAAATCTGGTGAATTGGGAAAATGTCGCCTCGCGCCTCTAGCTCGCGCTGAGAGATAATAAAAACCCTGCCTGTTTCCGGCAGGGTTTTTTTTGCCTTGGTTTGGTCACAGCCCGGACCTTTGATGACCATAATCTGTCTTTATCAAAAAGGCTCGCTAACCCTTATTGATGGAGATAAAAATGGTTGCTTTGTTTGTTGTTTTCGGTCTGTTGACTGTCGGGCTGTCTGACGGGATTAAGGAATATGCCCATTATTCCAATGGCAAAAACGAATATCAGCTGGTTTGGGCCGACCCCTGCCCGGGCGGCTTGCGCCCGTCCGGCTATGCGCTGGCAAAAGACCGGGTGCTGCTCAAACAGGTCAATGAGGATGGTCAGATCGGGCCGGTCTGCACCGACTAGTCAGAGCTGTTGTTCCGCCGAGCCATCTCTGCCACGCGCAGCCGTAGCGCATTCAACCGGATAAAGCCATGCGCGTCCCGGTGGTCATAATCGGCTGTGCCTTCCTCAAAGGTAACCAAATCCTCAGAATAGAGGGAGTTGGGGGAATTGCGCCCCTCAACAATCATGTTACCCTTGTAGAGTTTCAGCCGCACCTCGCCGGTGACCGGCTGCTGGCTCAGATCAATGGCAGCTTGCAGCATCAGCCGCTCAGGTGAGAACCAAAACCCATTATAAACCAGCTCGGCATAGCGGGGCATCAGCTCATCTTTCAGATGCGCCGCCCCGCTATCCAGCGTAATCGATTCCATTACCCGCCGCGCCTTGGCCAGAATAGTGCCGCCAGGGGTTTCATAAATGCCGCGCGATTTCATCCCGACAAACCGGTTTTCTACCAGATCCAGCCGGCCTATGCCATGTTTGCCGCCCAGCCGGTTTAGCTCTGCCAGCAGGCTGGCCGGGGACAGGGGCTTGCCATTCAGGGCCACCGGATCGCCTTGGGCAAATTGCAGCGCGATCAGCTCTGGCTCATCCGGGGCTTGCATGGGCGAGACAGAACGCGAAAAGACAAATTCTTCCGGCGCCTTGTCCGGGTCCTCCAGCACCTTGCCTTCGGCTGAGATATGCAGCAAATTGGCATCCACTGAAAACGGGGCTTCCCCCCGCTTGTCCTTTGGCACGGGTATCTGATGGGCTTCGGCATAGGCGATCAGCCTGGTGCGCGAGGTTAAATCCCATTCCCGCCAGGGTGCGATCACTTCAATATCAGGCTGCAGCGCATAATAGCCCAGCTCAAAACGCACCTGATCATTGCCCTTGCCGGTTGCCCCATGGGCCACGGCTTCGGCCCCGGTTTCACGGGCTATCTCTATTTGCCGCTTGGCAATCAGCGGGCGGGCGATAGAGGTGCCAAGCAGGTATTCCCCCTCATAGAGCGCGTTCGCCCGAAACATCGGAAAGACAAAATCAGAGACAAATTCCTCACGCAAATCTTCGATAAAAATCTGCTTTATACCCAGCATTTCCGCCTTTTCGCGGGCCGGTTCAATATCCTCGCCCTGACCCAGATCAGCGGTAAAGGTGATCACCTCGCAGCGATATTCTTCCTGCAACCATTTCAGGATCACCGAAGTATCCAGCCCGCCAGAATAGGCCAGCACGACTTTGGAAATGGATTTGCGCGTCATTTTCTCTTGCTTTCTGTTGCTCAAATTGCCCGGCCGCCAGCGGCGCGTCCCTTTCATAGCCCAGAAATGCCTGCCAGACAATCAGGGAGAAAACCGCCGCAACAATCAGACAATCTCGCGCAGATGCGGGCCCGGACGCTGGCCCAGCGAGCGCGCCGCCGCCAATAGCCCCAGCAGGCTGGTGGCCACCGCCCCGGCCAGCGCGGTCACGCCGATCAGCTGGCCATTGAAAATATAGGGCGCATCCAAAAATCCGGCAATCACCGCCCAGCTGGCCAGCGTGCCAACCACACAGGCCACAAGCGCTGTCAGCAAGCCAAACAGCGCATATTCTATCAGCCAGGCCAGCACAATATCCCGCCGGGTTGCACCCAGCACTTTTAAGATGACCGAATCAGCCAGCCGCTGGGCCTCTGTGCTGGCCACTGTGCCTGCCAGAACCGCAATGCCGGAGACAAGCGTCACCAAAGCGGTCAGGCTGACCGCCCCCCCCAGCAAGGCGATGATGCGGCTGGCCTGAGCGACCGCCTCGCGCACCGAGATTGCTGATATATTGGCAAATTCATCCGTGATGCGGCGTTCTACCTCCGCTGTGGCCGCCTCATTATCGGTATAGGTGGTGGCGATCCAGCTATGCGGCGCACCGACAAAGGCATTGGGGCTGGTTACAAAGACAAAATTGATGGAAAAACTCTCCCATTCCACCTCTCTTGTATTGGCTATCCGGGCGGTTATCTCGCGGCCCAACACATTGATGCGTATCTGATCCCCCAGCGCCAGACCGAAATCATTAAACACATCTTCTGTGACCGAGACCAGCGGCGCGCCCTGATAGTCTTGCGGCCACCAGCTGCCACGCACAATCTTTGCCGCGTCCGGCGGCGTGGGCGACCAGCTGAAAGCGCGGTCCCGGCTCAGCACCCAATCGCTGCCATGATCGCGGGGCAGATCAGCAGCCGGCACGCCTTTCATCGCCACCACGCGCCCGCGCAGCATCGGGGTTTTTTGAACTTGTGTGACACCGGGCACCGCCGCTGCCAGCGTTTCAAAACGGTCAATCTGTTGCGGTTGGATATCAATAAAGAACCAGGCCGGGGCTTCTTCGGCAACTCGCCGGTCAATCTGCCTGTCCAGATTATCGCGCGTTGCCGCAATGGTCACCAGCACTGACAGGCCCAGCCCAAAGGCAATGATAATTGCCTGAACAGGCGTGCCAGGGCGGGTAATAGCCGACAGGGCCAGGCGCAGCGGCACCGATCCGGAGGCAGGCAGCCTGCGCATCACAAACAGCAAGCCACCACCAAGTGCCCATAACACCCCCAGCACGGCCAGCGTCCCGCCGATGAACCAGCCGGTCAACTGCCAGGCTCCGGTTGCCAGAAAGGACAACACCGCCAGACCAGCTACCCCGGCAATCAGCCCGGCCCACCCGGCCAGCGGTATCGGCCCGGAGGGTGTGCTGATCAGGCTGCGGAACAAATGCGCGGCCCGCACCTGTCCGGCCCGCAAAAGCGGCCAGAGCGCAAAGACAAACCCGGTCAGCAGGCCAAAGGCCCCGGCTATCAACAGCGGGCGCGGATACAGCGTTACCAGCAAGGGCACAGAAACCAGCCCGGACAGCAACTTAGCCGCCAGCATCGGCGCCAGACTGGCCAGCAGCAGCCCGCCTGCCACCCCGATAGCCGAGATCGCCATCACCTGAAGCAGATAGATACGAAAGATCAGCTGGCGCGGAGCGCCCAGACATTTCAAGGTTGCGATCACCGGCATCCGGCTGGTCAGCCAGGCGCGCACAGCCCCGCCAACACCCAGCCCGCCTATCAACAAGGCGGTCAGCCCGACCAAGACCAAAAAGGTCTCCGCCCGATCCAGAAACCTGTCCAGCCCGGGAGCTGCCCGGTCCGTGCCGCGCAATCGGATACGCGAATCGGCCAGCCGCTCGCGCAGATCACGGATAACCCGATCTGCTGCGAGAGGATCAGACACTAAAAACCGCGTCCGGTAAGTGATAAAGGACCCCGGCTGGCGCAATCCTGTTGCCTCCAGCGTCGCCTCACTGACCAGCAAGCGCGGGCCAAAATTGGCAAAGCTGATGACCCGATCCGGTTCGGTTAGCAGCATCCCGCCTATACGCACCTGCATACCGCCCAGCCTCGCGGTATCACCTACTTTCAGCCCCAGCGTTGCGAGCAGGCCCGGCTCAGCCACCACGCCAAAATCGGCGAGTGCTTCCGGCAGCGGTATTTTATCTGCCCCGCTTGCTGTTCTGGCAATCTCAGCTGTGCCCACCAGCGGCCAGGCCGCATCCACCGCTTTCAAATCCACCAGCTTGCGCATACCGGACGCATTGCCCAGCATGGCCCGCATTTGCACAATATCTGACCGGCTGCCCAGCTCAGACAATTCAGCCAGCAGGGCGGCAGCAACCGGCTCATGCAGGCTGGAAAGCTCAAAATCGCCGCCGGTCAGCAGGCGGGCATTGCTGGCAATGCCGCTGCGCATCGATTCCGCCACCGAGCCCACCGCCCCGATGGCTGCCACACCCAGTGTCAGCGCCGCCAGAAAGGTCCTGAATTTACTCAAGCTGCCGCGCATCTCCCGGCGGGCCAAGCGCCAGGCCAGCGCCCAGCTTTGCGGATTTTCAGATGGTTTTTGCATGCCGATTACCCGGCCATCTGATCAGCCGCCAGACGGCCATCTTCTATCTGCAATATCCGCTGGCAGCGTTGCGCCAGCCCCTCATCATGGCTGACCAGAACCAGAGCTGCCGAGACGCTGTTTGCCGCTTCAAAAAGCTGGCCTATGACAATCTCACCTGTTGCCTTGTCCAGATTGCCGGTCGGCTCATCTGCCAGCAGGATGCGCGGGCGCGGGGCAATCGCCCGGGCAATGGCAACGCGCTGCTGTTCCCCGCCAGAAAGCTGATCGGGAAGATGGTTGAGCCGATGCCCCAGCCCGACAGAGGCCAGGGCCGCTGCTGCCTTGTCTGCTGCCTGCGGGTCATGCGCCAGCTCCAGCGGCACCGATACATTCTGCAGGGCGGTCATCGACGGGATAAGGCGAAAGGCCTGAAAAACAATGCCGACGCAATCGCGCCGGATTCGGGCCAGCGCATCCTCATCCAATCGGGTAATATCTGAGCCGGCCAGCTCTACCGTGCCGCTGCTGGCTGCTTCCAGCCCGGCCATCACCATCAGCAAGCTGGTCTTGCCAGCGCCGCTGGGCCCCAAAATGGCCACGCTCTGGCCAGCTGGCACTGCCAGGTCAATCCCTTTGAGAATATCGGTCGCGCCGCTTGCTGATTGCATGGACAGATGCAGATCGGACAGGCAAATCACCGGATCATCTTGCAAGCGGGCCGGCGACGGACTATCTGAAAGAGATTGAGACAAGGACGGGTTCATGGGAATACTCCACACCAGAAGGCCAGCTGTTGACGCTTATATGGGCATTGGCCGGTCAATTATCAAATATCTTCTGCTGTTTTTTATTCTGCTGCCTGCTGTTGGCAGTCCGGCGAGCGCGGCTGAGCCGCTGCGGCTGATGGTGCTGGGCGATTCCCTGTCCGCAGGCTATGGGCTGGAGACTGGCGAATCCTTTCCAGAACAGCTGGTAGCACGACTCAGCGCACGCGGCCATGATCTGTTTTTAATCAATGCCAGCATATCCGGTGATACGACCGCAGGCGGGCTGGCCAGGCTGGATTGGTCGCTGGCAGACAAGCCTGATGCGGTGATTGTCGCGCTGGGCGGCAATGATGTGCTGCGCGGGCTGGACCCGGCGGCGGCGCGGCAAAATCTGGCTGACATTCTCAGCAAGCTGGCTGAACGCGGCCTGCCAGTGCTGCTATGCGGGATGCAGGCCCCACGCAATCTGGGCCCGGATTATGCTGCTGAATTTGATCCGATCTATGCCGAACTGGCCGCAGAATTTGGCGTGTTGCTCTATCCGTTCCTGCTGGACGGGGTGGCACTGGACCCGCGCTTGAACCTGCCGGACGGGATGCATCCGAACAAGGCGGGTATCGCGGTGATGGCAGAGCAGGTGCTGCCGCTGGCAGAAGCCCTGCTGGCCCGCGTGCAGAAATGACCGGCCTGTCGGACAGGCTGATTGCCCTTTTGGGCTATGGCGGGGCGATCCCGTTTCTGGGTTTGGGCGCAGTTTTGCTGGCTGGCGGATGGGCTGGCGGCTGGGCTGATCTCAGTTTCCTGTTGCTCAGCTATGCGGCGATTATCCTGTCATTTCTCGGCGGGCTGCATTGGGGGCGGCTGGCCCATGCCCGCCATCCGGCCGCGCCGGGAGATAATCTCTGGCTGGCTTTTTCTGTGCTGCCAGCCCTGACTGGCTGGCTAGTCCTGATCTGGCCGCTGCCGGACAGGCTGGGGGGCGGGCTGTTGTTGGCTGGTTTTATTTTATGCTGGTGGCTGGACATAAAACTATCCAAGGCTGCGGCCTGGGCAGGTTTCATGCAACCACTACGCAGCCATCTGACCCTGGCTGCCCTGTTCGGGATAAGCTGTTTTTTGATTGCCGGCTAGTTGACCAGCAGATTCAGCACTCGGCCGATAGGCCCGGTCAGCTGGATAGACCCTTCATTGACCGCAAAGACGATACATTCCCCGTCATCATCTGCGATTGGGCGATGTTCTGTTCCAGAGGCCTGAATAGCAATATCGCCCGGCCCGTAAGTGCCGTTCTCATCGGTAAAGCCGCCTGCCAGCACCAGCGTTACCTCATTGCCGTCATGGCTGTGGCTCGGCACACCGGAGCCCGGGGCAATCCGATAGATGGTTGCCTGACCGGACGCAAGGCCGAAATCCAGCTTGCATTCCTGAAGCCCAAGGCCAATGCGCCGCCAGCCATCCGGGCTGTCCAACGCCGGCATAAAATCAGCCAGCGGACGCGGGAAGCCGGGCATATTATCCTGCTCCGCAACCTGCTGCTGGTGCGCTGCGGCGGGATAGGATTCTTCTTCTTCCTCAGCGATCATATCCAGCAGGTTTTGCCAGGACCCTTCCGACATGGAGACCGGTTCGGAATTTTCCAGAATCCAACCACCGATTTGCATCATCATGCGGGCAGCCCGGGCGCTGTCCGGGTTCATCGCCAGATGCGTTTCCATCAGGATTTCCAGCGGCCGGGACAGCAGCCCGTTGGCGTAATCAGCCAGCAACGCCTCAAAAATCTGATCTTTATCCATCAATTGAGCTGTCATAATTTGACCTGCTCTACCTTTCTAACTCGTCCAAATGGCCGCGCAATTTGTTCAAAGCCAATCTGATGCGTGATTTGACGGTTCCCAAAGGAACACCGCTCTCTTCGGCGATTTCCCGATGAGACTTCTCTTCGTAATACGCAGCAAAAATCATTTTGGCTTGATCTTCAGACAAATTTTTCAAAGCGTGGCGCACCCGATCCTCTTCCTCAATGCGTGAGACAGAAAGATCCCCTGTTTCCACAGGGTCTGGCAGGAAGGCCGGATCGGTCATATCGGGCAACGGACGGTTATCCCGCCGCAGCCGATCAATGCGTTTGTTACGGGCAATGGTGAAGATCCAGGTGCTGGCTCCGGCTTGGCGGGAATCATAGATTTCCGCACGGCGCCAGACCATAACCATCGCTTCTTGCACAATCTCTTCAGCTGTGCCGGGCTCACTGCCCAGCCGCATCAGAAAAGATTTCAAACGCGGAGCAAAATGCTCATAGAGCTGTGCAAAAGCCTGCTTGTCGCGCTGTTTACCCACGCGTTCAAGCAAATCTTCCAAAGGCGACAGCTGCTTGGCATTGTCGTTAATTTTAGCCGATCCCATAGAATGATCATGCCCGCAATCCCGCCATGAGACAAGGTGTAATTGCTCTTGCAAGCACAAATCTTCCATCAGATTGACTAAATTTAGCCGTGATTGCTGCACATTAAATGCCCAAATTTGCCGTTATAGTGTTTACGCCGGTCAGAAACAGAGCCAGTTTAGAGTAGAAAGCGATAAAAAATCCGGTCCTGCCAACTCGCGGCACTTGCTCTTTTATGTAAGTTTTGCGATTTTGTCCGAGCCGGGCTACTGCCCTTTTCATCATCCGGCAAACTGAATGCAGCCAGATTGCGAGTAAAAAGACCAATGCCTAAGCTAATATCCCCGATTTTCATGCTTTTAGCCTGCCTTCTGGCCAGCCAGCCAGTGCACGCAAAAATACTGCAAACCAAAGAATTCACCGATTGGACGGTGTATCGCCAGCAGACCGATGCAGGCAATGTTTGTTTTATGACCTCAGAACCAAAAAAGCTGAGCGGCAATTATGATCGCGATAATCGCGGCGAAACACGCGTATTTGTAACACATGGGCCGGGCAAGGCAGACCGGGATGTGGTATCGGTGATGGCTGGCTACAGCTATCAGAAACAATCCTCGGTCGATTTCCGTGTCGATGGAAAGCCCTTTTCCTTTTTCACCGTTGAGGGCCGAGCCTGGTCAATGGGGCCGAATGATGATGCCAAGGCAATCACCGCCATGAAGCGGGGAAGCAAGCTGGTTGTCACCGGCATTTCCAGCCGCGGCAACAAAACAATAGATGAATATTCCCTGTCCGGCTTTACCAAGGCCAAGGCACATCTGGATCAGCTGTGCCGGTAACAGACCCCATTCCGGCGGCTTCCGAAACTCCGGCGCATTTCTCGCCAGATAAGAGCCTGATCAGCCTGCTGGGGCTGGAAAAAGCGGATTTGCAAGCAGCGCTGGCTGAGTTGGGCCTGCCAAAATTCCGCGCTGGGCAAATCTGGCGCTGGGTGTTTCGTCACGGCTTGAGCGATTTTAATGAGATGACCGATCTGGCAAAGCCGCTGCGCCCGCTGCTGGCCAGCCATTTCCACGCTGACCGCCCGCTGGTCAGCCGTCGCCAGCAATCAGTGGATGGCACAATCAAGTGGCTGGTGCGTCTGGCCGATGGGCAAGAGGCTGAGACTGTCTATATTCCAGACCGGGATCGCGGCACCTTATGTATTTCCAGCCAGGTGGGCTGCACGTTGAATTGTTCTTTTTGCCACACCGGCACCCAGCGGCTGGTGCGTAATCTGGCGGCAGAGGAAATTGTCGGCCAGATTATGCTGGCCATGGATGAGCTGGGCGACTGGCCCGCCGGTAAGGAAAACAGGCGGCTGACCAATATTGTGCTGATGGGCATGGGCGAGCCCTTGTATAATTATGAACAGGTTGCCAAGGCGATGAAAATAATCATGTCCGGCGAGGGGGTGGGCCTGTCGAGAAGGCGTATCACCCTGTCCACCTCCGGCATTGTTCCGGAAATGGAGCGCTGCGGGGCGGAGCTGGGGGTCAATCTGGCGATCAGCCTGCATGCTGTTCGCGACGGGTTGCGGGATGAGCTGGTGCCGATTAACCGGAAATATAATCTCGCCCAGCTGTTAGAGGCGGTGCGCGGCTGGCCTGGCCTGTCCAACGCCCGGCGGGTCACTTGGGAATATGTGATGTTAAAAGGGGTGAATGATTCAGAACAGGATGCCAGAGCCTTGGTCAAGCTGATCGCTGGCATCCCGTCCAAGATCAACCTTATTCCCTTCAATCCCTGGCCGGGCAGTGGCTATGAGACTTCTGCAGCAGAGCAGATAGAAAAATTTGCCCAGATTGTGATGAAGGCGGGCTATGCCTCGCCGGTGCGAACGCCGCGCGGGCGGGATATTCTGGCTGCCTGCGGTCAGCTGAAATCTGACTCCGTGCGTTTGCGCAAGAGCCAGCGGGTAACAGTCGCCGGTTGGCAGGGATAAAAAACACTTTGCCGATAGTTTTTTGGCAATGATTTCCTTGAAACCCGGGCCCGCAGACATTACATTCTTGATAAGTCGAAATTACCAGCTTCTTCTTAAAGGAGAAATCGGATGTCTGACAATCGCTTTATGAATACCAGCTCAGCTGCGGCCAGCCAGATTGATGTTGGGCTGCGCAGCTATATGCTGGGTGTCTATAACCACATGACCACAGCCCTTGCGCTGACCGGATTTTTCGCTTTTGCGATGAAATGGGCGGTGCTGTCTGTGCCGGGTCTGGGCCAGGCTATCTTTGGCAGCCCGCTGCAATATGTGGTTATGTTCGCCCCGTTCGCGCTGGTTATGTATCTGTCATTTCGGATACAATCCATGTCTGCCACCAAGGCGCGCACAGTATTCTACATTTACGCTGCGCTGATGGGTGTGTCTCTGTCGGCTATCTTGCTGGCCTTTACCGGGGCCTCTGTTGCGCGGGCCTTTTTCATCACCGCCGGGGCGTTTGCCGGAATGTCAATCTGGGGTTATTCCACCAAGCGCGACCTGTCCGCGATGGGTTCATTCCTGATTATCGGCCTGTTCGGGCTGATTCTGGCGATGATCGTCAATATCTTCCTCGCTTCAACCGGACTGGAATTTGCAATCTCTATTATCGGGGTGCTGATTTTTGCCGGGCTGACAGCCTGGGATACGCAGAAGATTAAGTCGATTTATTCTGCTGCTGATTCCCGTGATGAGGCAGGCCGCAAATCCATCTATGGGGCGCTGACCCTGTATCTGGATTTCATCAATATGTTCCTCATGCTGGTCAGGCTTTTGGGGAATCGCGAATAGCAGTGGCGCGGATCGATGTATCCAGCCTTTGACATAATTCTCCCCGGCGGGTGCTGTCCTGCCGGGGTTTTTTTTGACCTTGCCTGAATAAACCGGATAACAGGCAAAGACTAGACAGACGGAAACAACATCCATGCTGCTCACCCACTGGCTGGCGACCCATTGTCCAGCTGGCCCGCATTTTGAACCAATGACCAAGGTGATTGCCGGGTTGGCAAAGGCAGCTGTTCAGATTGCCAGCCATGCCAGGCTGAATGGCCTTGGCGGGCATGATTATGGGCAAGCTGCCGGTGGCCAGAACAGTGATGGCGATGCCCAAAAAGCCCTTGATGTGCTGGCCGATCAGCTGATTATAGAGGCGCTGGCCGGGGGCGGCGTAGCGGCCTATTTTTCTGAGGAACAGGATGCCGCCATATTGCTCGATGCCGAGGCCGGGCTGGTGGTTGCCTGTGATCCGCTGGATGGTTCTTCCAATATTGATACCAACCTGTCTGTTGGCACGATATTCTCCATCCTGCCCGCAACAGGGGATCTGGCAAATGCTGCCTTGCAGCCGGGGCGCAATCAGCTGGCGGCCGGGTTTTTTATCTATGGCCCGCAAACCATCCTGCTCTTGACTGTGGGCAAGGGGGTGGCGACTTTCTGTCTGGATCAGGATGGCCAATTTCAGCAGCTGAGCTGGCAGCCTCAGATTCCCGAAACAACTTCAGAATTTGCTATCAACGCCGCCTATCAGCGGTTCTGGCCAACTAAGGTGCAAGATTATATCGCCCAGCTGCTGGCGGGCAAAGACGGGCCGCGGACACGCGATTTCAATATGCGCTGGTGTGCCTCTCTGGTCGCCGACGCCTATCGCATTTTGCGCCGTGGCGGTATTTTCCTCTATACTGGTGACAGCCGTCCCGGCTATGCCGAGGGTCGCTTGCGTCTGATCTATGAGGCCAATCCGATAGCCCTTTTGGTAGAACAGGCGGGTGGTGCGGCCAGCAATGGGGCTGACAGGATTCTTGATTTACAGCCCGACTCACTTCATCAGCGCTGTGCGCTGGTTTTCGGCTCGGCCTCAGAAATGGCCGAATTTACCAGACAGCCGGAGCATCCGGCCCGCTAGTCTCAGGAGACCTGCTATGCTTATCACCATGCGCCAGCTTTTGGACCACGCTGCTGAAAATGGTTATGGCGTGCCTGCTTTCAATATCAATAATATGGAACAGGGGGTCGCTATCATGCAGGCGGCGGCCAAGACCCGCAGCCCGGTTATTATTCAGGCCAGCCGCGGTGCCAGAACCTATGCCGGAGACAAAATCCTGCAAGCCCTTATCAGCGGGCTGGTGCAAAACTGGCCGGAGATTCCGGTCTGTATGCATCAGGATCACGGTAATTCAGAGGCAACCTGCATGACCGCTATCCAGCATGGTTTTACCTCGGTGATGATGGATGGCTCGCTGGAGGCAGATGGCAAGACCCCGGCCAGCTATGACTATAACTCGGCCATTACCCGCCGGGTGGCAGAGATGGCCCATCATGGCGGCGTATCTGTTGAGGGTGAGCTGGGCGTTCTGGGATCGCTGGAAACAGGCATGGGTGATAAAGAAGACGGGCATGGGGCAGAAGGAAAATTATCTGAAGATCAGCTGCTGACCGA
>Ga0181593_10004426_pt1 | contig 12816 bp, 8 predicted proteins | sample 071ome_19_FD_133756 | JGI IMG/M metagenome (GOLD analysis project Ga0181593, IMG submission 133756) | Coastal salt marsh microbial communities from the Groves Creek Marsh, Skidaway Island, Georgia - 071413AT metaG (megahit assembly) | ecosystem: Environmental > Aquatic > Marine > Intertidal zone...
ACTTCTTCTTTGATCCAATCGGGAGCACTGGTGTTTTCCTCTTGGCCATAAACCCAAGGCAACGCAGGAGACATCAGCCGATCCATTCCCTTGAGCGAGGGGCGCTGAGCAGACGCTCGCTCTAGGATCTGGGTGAGCTCTTTGACAATCTCGGGATGGTTCTTGGCGATATTGTTCTTCTCAGAAGGATCATTCTTTAGATCAAAGAGTTCGTTACCAATGAGTTTATAGGAGCCCTTAAGGATCGCAGGGAAACGGACACTTCCTGAAACTTCGAATATAATCTCCTCTCGAGGGCTCGGGGCTTGCTCAAAAAAAGAATCAGTCATGTTTTTCCCATCAATTGGGCGCTCTTGCTCAAGAGATCCTCCGGCTAAGGTGGCAAATGTACTATAGAGGTCAGTAATATGGACCATCCCTTCATGGGTTGAGCCGGGCTTGATTTTGCCAGGCCAACGCATCACAAAAGGAACGCGGACGCCCCCTTCATAATTTGTATTTTTGGTTCCTCGGTAAGGTGCGTTCATTTCCTCTCGAAGCCCTCCATTGTCGTTGGTGAAAATCACCAGAGTGTTCTTTTGATAACCTGCCGCATCAATCGCATGGATAATACGACCAACAGCGTCGTCGAGACACTTGATGGCTGCCTGCCGCTTGTCGTATCGATCCCGGTAACGTGGAATTTCCTCAAGAGGGCCATGGACTGCATTGAAAGGAACATACATGAAAAGTGGTTGTGAGGCTCTTTCCATGCGGTGTTGTGAGATCACTCGAACGGCTTCATTTGCAATGAGGTCGGTGCTGTATCCGGGTTCAAAAATTGGTTTTTGGTTTCGGTGCCAATCATAAACCGCAAAGCGGGCTGGGGCATTGTGAGGGATGGTCTTGTTGTTGTAATCAATGCCCCAAGCATAATGCCCATACTGATGCATGAAGCCTTGTCCCATTGGAAGGTGTTCGGCAAGCCATTCCCCGCAGTGCCACTTGCCCGAGATGGAGGTAAAGTAGCCCGCTTCTCTGAGTAACTCAGCAATGGTGCGTTCGTTGGTGTCGAGAGCGTGAATTCGCCGTGTTTGCTCACCTTCTGGATTGGTTGCAAGTTCCATCCCAAGCATCGCGAGGTAACTTGGCTTTCCAAAGTCCTCAGAGCGCCAATCTGACCAAGTTCTAAACGCATAGCGTCCAGTTAAAAAAGCAGCACGGCTAGGAGCACAAACGGCATGAACATAGAACTGCTGGAGGCTCATCCCATCTTTTCGTAATTGATCAATGTGTGGAGTAAGAGCTGGATCACCTCCATTAAATCCGGTCTCGTTCCACCCAAGGTCATCAGCGAGCATCACGATGATGTTCGGTTTGGATCCATCAACTAAAGCTGCTGAAGCCAACGAAGCAGAAGCAAAAAGGCAGGAGAGGAGGTTTCGTATAAGGAGAAAAGCTTTCATCTTGTAGGGTTTAGATATCGCAGATTTCGATCGCTTCTTGCAGGCTTTGGAGGGCATTTCCTGTGGGGATCCATTCGTGTCCTACATATCCTTGATAGTTGTTTGCAAGCAGGGCTTTCATCACCGCTCGGTAGTTGATTTCTTGGTTATCTCCAATTTCTCCTCGACCGGGATTTCCTGCAATTTGAACGTGCCCAATAAATTCATGGTATTGGTTGATTCGGTTAATGAGGTCTCCGTCCATGATCTGGATGTGATAAGCATCAAAGAGGATTTTGAGACCTGGTGAAGAAACCGCCCGGACAATTTCCATACAATAATCGATATGGTCTCCCTGATAGCCAGGATGGCCTTTCATCGCCTCAGTCGCTCTTGTATTGAGAGGTTCAAGAACCATCGAGACTCGATGTTTTTCAGCGAGCTTGGCCATTTTTTTGAAGCCTTCGATACAGTTTCTTGTTCCTTCTTCTCGAGAAACCAAACTTCCGTTGGGTTCTTGAGAGGTGTCAGCCATCCCCGTAAAAGTCATGACATTTGTAAACCCTGCTGCCCCGGTCGCGATGATTGCTTTTTTGAGAATCTCAAAAACTTCGGGATGGTGATTTTTGTTATTCATTCCCCGCACGAATGAATGGGACTTGGTTGCTCCACAGACTAATCCGGTTCCCTGGAGGAGTGGTAGCTGCTCTGCTGAGAAAAGTTCAACGCCTGAAATGCCAAGCGATTGGGCAATCCTGATAAGATCTTGAGGGGTCCAGCCAGCGGCTTTCATAAAAGGCCAAGCAGCGATGACTTGTTTGATACGCCCCTTTCTTTCTTTTGATTTAGGGAGAGGATTTGCCGACATTGCTTGAATGGCAGCGCCAGAAGCTAGGCCTGAGATGATGCAACGGCGCGAAATCACTTTCATAGTCACAATGTAAGACCAGTGAGCTTATCTCTTTCAAAAAAGTGTTCAAGGTTCAAGGCGATGTCCGGTTGAGCATTAGTCTCAGAGAAAAGATCCTCTATTCCGAAACCTAAATAAGCACGATGAGAAGACCCCAAGAAGCCTCAAGGCTGACTTATTGAAGCAAATAGTTGTGATTTTCTGGTGTGGAACGTATATGGGCCAAGTAGATATATTTGAAGAAAGGAGATTACTGAGATGATTATGGCCGATGTTTTAATGTGGACTTTGTTGATCCTTGGTTTCTATGTCATTCTTGTAGCCTATTGGGTTGCGGCAGTAAGTCTCGTTCCGCGACTTGTTGAAAGGAGTTCGAGGCGTCTGACAAGCTCTCCATGGAAGTCTTTGCTTTTGGGGCTTGCTCTCGGTCTTCCTGTCATTGGGATTGGTCTAGCCGCAGCGAATGGTGGATCAGCTCCGGTCAAATTAGCGGGCATCATCATCATCTTCGTCATACTACTCTCTGGATTTTGTGGTTCTGCGGGATTATGTCTTAGGATCGGAGAGGGCTTGAGAAGTCCGCTTGATGATCAGCAACCGTGGCTGCGAGTCAAACGGGGTGGGATCGTTTTGGGCTTACTTTTTATTTTTCCTCTCTTAGGGTGGTTTTTTGTCTTTCCTGTCGTTTTGTTGTCAGGGATCGGAAGTTTAATTCTGGGTTGGCGGGACTTGCGAAGTGAGCCAATCGAAAACGAGTAGGAACGATGGCAGCAGATCGACTGGGGGATTATTCGCGGCGTTTTTTTTTGAGGGGAACGACCGCAGCATCTCTTTTATCAGCAACAAGTTGCCGAAAGATTCAAAACCTCTTAGGTCTCAAAGAAGAGCATGTCCTTTGTTTGCCACCGCCAAATGAGGAGATTGATTTGATCTCTCATGCAATTAGTCGTTTAAGCTTTGGCCCAACTCCGAGTGATTATCATCATGTCAAAAAGTTAGGAGTGACTCATCGCGAGGCAGTCAATGCCTATATTGAAGAGCAGTTAAATCCACAAGGTATTGACGATCACCACGCGCAGCGTGCGATGCGAAGGTTTGAATCTTTGCATGCGCCTCTTGGCGAGATGTATGAATACAAGGAGAAACATCTTTTAGAGCAGCTGACGAGTGCAACCCTTATGGGGGCCGTTCAAAGTAAGCGTCAATTGTATGAGTTGATGGTTCATTTTTGGAGTGATCACTTCAATATCGATGTGTCAAAGAAGGATTGTAAGTGGTTGAAAGCTGCGGATGATCGAGAGGTCATTCGGAAGCACACCTTTGGTAACTTTCTAGATTTAGTGAGTGCCTCTGCTCTCAGCCCAGCGATGTTGTGGTATCTAGATGGTCGGCAAAACAGAAAGCGCCAGCCTGCTGATTACCCCAATGAAAACTATGCGAGAGAACTCTTAGAATTACACACCCTTGGCCTGAATGGAGGTTATACGCAAAAAGATGTGATGGAGGTCGCCCGCTGTTTGAGTGGGTGGACGGTGCGATCTAAAAAACGCTTTTTTAAGGGGAGAGTGGAGTTCGATCCAGCATCTCATGATGATGGGGCAAAGGTCGTTTTAGGGCATCAAATCTCTGCAGGCGGAGGACAAAAAGATCTCAAAGAGGTCTTAAAGATTCTCTGTGAACACCCCTCGACCGCTCAGCATCTGGCAGAAAAGCTCTGTGTTCGCTTCATTGCCGATCAACCTTCGGCACAAAGTATCAAGGATGTTGCCGAAACCTTTATGGCGACGAGTGGTGATCTTACAAAAGTACTACGACGAGTCTTTTCAACAGAGGAATTTTTGACGGGACCTCGTGGTGGGAAGTTGAAAAAGCCCTTTGAATTGATCGTTTCTTCATTACGAGCGACACGAGCTGAGATCTCCTCCACAGCGAACCTCATCGATTATCTCGTCAGTCTTGGGCATGCCCCCTTCCAATATCCAAGTCCAGATGGGTATCCTGACGTTGCAGCTCCGTGGGTTGGGGGCTTGTTTTGGCGCTGGCATTTTGCCATTGGATTGGCCCGCAACCAAATCCATCCAAAGATTAGAATTCGAGAAGCGAAGCTTTTTCAAGAAGCTGGGGGGATCGCTGGTTTTTCAGCGGTTTTATTCGGAAGAAAACCAACTCAGGAGGAGTTAATGAGTTTTCATCGGTCAGGAGAACCTCTTGCGATGGCCTTAGCCTCACCAGCATTTCAGTGGCGATGATTAGGGAAGCGACAGGTATTGTTTCGCCCGAAGGTGGTGGGGCCAAGACGCTAGTGGTCATCTTTTTAAGAGGAGGAGCCGACGGATTGACGATGGTTCCTCCGATTGGAGACCGAGATTATTATGCAGCTCGTCCGACCCTCGCGGTGAAGGAGCCCGATATCCTTGCATTGGGAGACACTCACTACGGGTTGCATCCATCGATGGTGGGCATGCAACGTTTATTTCACGAGGGTGATTTGAGCATTTATCCAGCAGTTGGTTCAGATGATCAAACGCGATCACATTTCTATGCTCAGGATTTGATGGAGCATGGAGGAAGCGAGGCTGGTGGATGGCTTGGTCGGTTTATGCGTTTTCGAGAAGGAGAATCTCCGGGAGCCCTCTCGGCGATTGCTCTTGGGAAAGTGATGCCGGAAGTGTTGCGAGGAGCTCCTGCTGCGGCCGTTATTGATTCGATCAACCGTTTTTCGTTGAGCCAGAGAGGTGAGCCCACTTCTAAGATTGAAACGGAATTGGCTGAACTTTACGGGAGAGATCAAACGCTGATGAGAGAAGTTGCAAAAGACACCTTGCAAGCAATCAAGCGAATTCAAGAACTGAGCAAGAAAGACAATCAGCCCAATCATGGAGCACAATATGCCGTTGATTCATTTTCTCAAAGCCTGCGACAAACAGCACAACTTATTCGGGCTCAAGTGGGTCTAGAAGCAGTGTCGCTTGATTTAAATGGGTGGGATTCGCATTTTGCTCAGGACACTTTGATCACGCCTCTGATGGTGCGTTTGTCAGAAGGTTTGTCGAACTTTCGTAGGGATTTGGGACATCTTATGGAGAAAGTGACAGTGGTGGTGATGACGGAGTTTGGGCGTCGGGTTGCAGAGAATTCTTCATTTGGAACAGACCATGGTCGAGGAGGAGTCATGTTTGCTCTGAGTGAGGGGGGAGGTGGTCGAGTCATCGGTGATCGACCAGAACTCGAATCTGGGATTTTGGTTGGACCCGGTGATGTGCCCGTTCAGATGGATTATCGAGCGGCTCTTAAGCCGATCTTGAGTCATCATGGGGCCGGAGAATCTTTTGCGAAAATATTTCCAAGCTGGTCTTTGAAGCACTCATCCCAAGAATCGTAAGAGCTTCAATACGTGTCTGCGATCTTGGGCTTTGTTCTATTTTGGTTCGGGTAACGGAGGAGAGGAGTCGTAGATTTGAGCCGATTGACGATTCCAAAAAGGAGAAGATCCCCAGAGGGGGACAGTGGGGCGAAGCGATTCCCACTCTGCAAGTTTTTGAAAAAGTAAGTCCCGTTGCTCGATTTGTTCAGAGCTCAGGTCATGCTGCTCGCCAAGATCATTCGCAGGCTCGAAGAGTTGCGCGCTGCGGTGAGAAGGCCTGATGAGTTTTAACTGGCCATCAAGGATGGCTGCTTGACCCTGGAGTCGCCAAAAGAGGGATCGTTTGCGAGGTGATTGATCAATTTCCTCTAAGACAGGTAAAAGATTGAGCCCATCATAGTCACCAAATAACTGAGCGTATTTTCGCCGATTGCGAGAATCTTCGTAAGTTGGTGGCTGCCTGAGTGGAAGGAGCTTTCCTCCTGCGGCGTTGACGAAAGTAGGGACTAAATCGAGTGAAGAAACAACAGACTTGCAGAGGTGATCTTGGGGGAGTTTCTCTGGCCAAGAAAAGATGAAAGGAACACGAATTCCTCCTTCTCGTAGAGAGCCTTTTTTCCCCGAGAGAGATCCATTCCATGAGGCGTTGGTGGTCGCTCCGCCGTTGTCTGATAAGAAAACAACGAGAGTATCCCTGAGTTGTTGAGTTTTTTTGAGTGATTCAACTAGTCGCCCTATTCCGCGATCCATCGCATGAATCATGGCTGCATAGGCACGTCTTTTTGGGTCCTGGATCATAGAATACAACTGAAGGTCCTCTTCTTTTGCCTGCATTGGAGTATGAGGTGCATTGTATGAAAGCAGAAGAAACCAAGGTTTATGTTGATGATCCGTGACCCAATTGACCGCTTCATCGCTAAAAAAATCGGTCAGGTAGGAGGACGAAAAATGATCAATCGGCTGCCCATTGCGCTCGATGCTATTTTTTTTGGAGTCTGGGAAATAGCTGTGGCTTCCTCTGAGCATTCCGACGAAGTGGTCGAAGCCCCGCTGGTTTGGGTGGAATTCAGCACTCGTCCCAAGGTGCCATTTTCCGATGAGTGCGGTGTGGTAACCCAAGGGCTTGAGTTGATCTGCAATCGTGTTCTCCGTGATTGGGAGGCCCAGAAGCTCCGGGCGAGTTGCATACTGAGCGGAGTTTTGGTTGAGGTTGCCTTCGTATCCGAAGCGACGAGGGTCTCGCCCGGTGAGTAACCCTGCTCGTGATGGAGAACAAACCGAGGAGGCAACATATCCCTGTGTGCAACGAACCCCCCGCTTTGCAAGTTCATCGAGGTGAGGAGTTTTAATCGTTGTTGAGCCCTGGCAGCCAAGATCTCCATAACCCATATCATCGGCCAAGATGATCAGTAGATTTGGCTTGGCCTCGATGAGGCCAATGAGAATGGCGAAAATGATGATTTTCATTAAGAGAATGATGTCTCATTTACGGAGGGGGCGAAGCGTAAAAGATGAAGATTATTTATTGGTTTGAAGGGTTTTCCATTGAGGAGAAGTGATAAGTGGTGTTTCCTTGGGTGGAAGAATGGCGAGTTGGAACGATGACCGGCTTGAACTGGCGCTTAGAGCGTCTAAGGAAGGGGTGTGGGATTGGGATCTTGAATCTGGATCGATCTATTATTCGAGGCGTGCGTTGCGTTTTTTTGGTTTTCGAAGAGAAGAGGCACCCAATATCTTCGAAGAAAGAGAACAATACATGGATGACGAGTCGGCCGCAGTTGTCGAGGAAGCATTGAACCGAGTTTGTCGAGAAGGTGAGGATTTATTTGCGGTGGAATCTCGAGTGAAGACACGAGATGAGCAATGGAAGTGGTTTCGCGTCAGAGGTACTCCGGTCAGAGATAATCTCGGCAAGGTCGTAAGACTGGTGGGAAGCCTCATTGATATTTCAAAGCGCATGGCTGCTGAGGCTGCCTTAGGGGAGGAGCGAGCGTTGATTCAAACCTTGCTCGATGGCATTCCGATGAATGTTTATTTTAAGGATACCGATTCTCGCTTTGTCATGGCCAATCGATCGACGGCTCTCAAGATGGGGCTTTCCTCTATCGAAGACCTTTTAGGTAAAACAGATTCTGATTTTTTTAGCTCTGAACATGCCGAGCATGCACGTTCTCTTGAAAAAGAAATCATGAAAACAGGCTTGGGGAAAACTGACGTGACCGAGCAAGAAAAATGGGAGGATCGGGATGATACGTGGGTCAAAACGACCAAAAGAATCTGGAAAGGACCCAATGGAGACATCAAGGGAACTTTTGGGGTAACCAGTGATATTTCAGACTTAATGCGTGCGCGAGCTGAGCAAGAAAGCGTTGCGGCTGAGCTCCATGCTACGAATCTTAAAATCGAGGAAGAAAGGCAGCGTCTGCGCCTTGTCATTGATGGGGTCCCAATGAATGTCTACTTCAAGAATCTGGATCACCAATTTGTCATCGTGAATCAGACAATGGCTCAATGGGTCGGTTGTCAGAATCCGGAGGACCTCTATGAAAAAAGCGATCAAGACTTCTACTCCGAAGAGCATTGGAAAGATGCTGAGAGGGTCGAAAAGAAGATCATGAAAACAGGAAAGCCTGTTGTTGAACTTGTAGAAAAGGAGACCTGGAGAGGAAAAGAAGATACCTGGGTGATGACCTCGAAGTATCCATGGAGAGATAGTGAAGGTGTTGTTGTTGGTACTTTTGGTGTTTCTAGCGATGTTTCTGATTTGGTTCTCGCTCACCGAGAAATGGAGGAGCAGGCCACCAAATTAAATCAGCAGAATCTGGAGATGGCAGATGAGCTGGCTCTGGCCAGAGAGGTTCATATGGCACTTTTGCCAGAAGTCATTCCGCAGTTTTCTTCGGAGGGGAAAACGCTTTCGTTTGAAAAACTCTACAGACCTGCTCCCGATCTCACCGGGGACTTTTATGAAGTCATCCCTCTGGGCTCGGATCGGGCCGGTTTTTTGATTTGTGATGTTGCTGGGCAAGGGGTGAGGTCAGCGCTCATTGTTTCGATGCTGAGGGGGCTCATTGAGCAGGGCCTGGAGTTAGCGGGCTCACCAGGAAAGTTTCTTACAGGCTTGAATGATGGCCTCCTTCATTTGTTTGAAAAATCAGATTTGGAGATTGTGGCCACTGCCGTCTATGGCGTGGTTGATTTAGCTCGAGATGAAATCCACCTCTCAGTAGCCGGACACCCTAATCCAGTGGCAGTTTTTGAAGATGGAGTCAGACAGCTTGTTCCTCCAGAAGAGGCCAACCAAGGCCCGTTGGGCAAGGAAGCGAACGTGACCTATGGCTGTGTGAGCGCACCCTTAAAAGGTTTACGCAGAATGTTCTGTTTTTCAGAAGGTTTGCGCCTCGCTGAGAACTCCCTAGGGGAGACCTATGGGATTAGTAGGATTATTGGGATTGTAGAACGAGGCGGCCCCATGCGGAATGTTTTAGAAAGGCTGCAAACTTCGGTGAGCGACTTCACTTCGATGGAGGAGAACGATTCTAGCAGCTTATGTCTCTTATCGTGGGAGCTTGATCAATGAGTGAAAAATCTGACCGCCTAGATCTCGTCCTAAAGGCCTCGAATGAGGGGGTTTGGGATTGGGATGTCGAGAATGGGGAGATTTATTACTCCAATCGTGTCTTAATGTTTTTGGGATATGGAAGAATAGGAGCCCCCAATATTTTTACTGACCCTGAACCTTATATTCATCCGGAGGATGTGGAGGGTTTTCGGAAAAAAATTGACCGAGTGCTCTCTCGTAATGGCCGCTTTATTGCCGCCGAGCCAAGGATTAAAAGCCAAGAAGGTGGGTGGAAGTGGTTTCGTGTAAGAGGGGTTCCCGTTCGAGACAAGGAAGGACAATTATTAAGGATTGTTGGAAGCTTGATTGATATTTCGAAACGTAAATTTGCGGAAATACAATTGGCTGAGGAGCGTGGATTGATCGATTTGTTACTCGATAGTGTTCCAGTAAATGTTTATTTCAAAGATGTAAATTCTCGGTTCGTCAGGGCAAATCTTGCGACCGCACAACGAATGGGTGCTGGAACTGTTGATCAGTTAATTGGCAAAACGGACCATGACTTTTTTGAAGCAGAACATGCTGATTCGTCTCGCGCCATGGAGCTTGAGCTCATGAAAACTGGGGAGAGCCAGCAAGAGGTTCTAGAGCATGAGGTCTGGGAAGATGGAAGGGAATCTTGGGTGTTGGTGACCAAGAAGGTTTGGTATGGGATGAACGGCGATATTCGCGGGACTTTCGGAGTGACTCATGAAGTCACCGAATTGCTTGAGACACAGAATGAGCTCGAGCGGATTGCGGATGAACTCAAGTTGGTCAATCGAGACATTAGCCAGGAGAGGCATTTGTTGAAGCTGGTGATCGATAGTATCCCAATGTTTGTTTACTTCAAAGATGTCAATTCTTGCTTTGTTCTTGTCAATCAAGGGATGGCAGAGCTGGTAGGAGAAGAAAGCCCTGATCAAGTTATCGGGAAGCACGACCGCGATTATTTTTCCCCCCGTTTTCAGGAATGCTCAGAAAGTGATGAGCTCAAAATCATGAAGACGGGCAAGCCGATTATCAAAAAATTGGAAAGGATTGCTTGGAAAGATCAGCACGTCACTTGGTCCTTGAGTTCTAAATATCCTTGGAGGGATTCAACCGGAAAAATCATTGGGACATACGGAATTTCAGGAGACGTCACTGAGCTTGTTGAGACCCGCAATAAATCAGCAGAGATTGCCAATGCATTATCAGAACAAAATGTAAAATTAGCTGACCAGTTAGCACTCGCCCGAGAGATTCAACAGTCGGCAGTTCCCTCAAGTATCCAAGGCATGCTCTCTGAGGAGATGGAGGTTTCCTTTTCACATTTCTACCAGCCTGCGGGCGATTTGGCAGGTGATTTTCTTGAGGTGATTCCTCTGAGGCCGGATCTCACTGGGTTCTTAGTTTGTGATGTGATGGGTCATGGAGTTCGCTCTGCCTTGATTGTGTCGATGCTGCGTGGATTACTAGAAAAACAAAGAGTTTTTGCCTCATCCCCTAGTGAGGTGCTCTCAGGTTTAAATGAGGGCCTTTCTCATTTATTAGAACGGACTCATTCAGAGATGTTCGCGACGGCTCTTTATGGGGTGATTGATTTAGGAAGTAACCAGTTGAGAATCGCATCAGCTGGTCATCCGTCTCCGATTATCAGCCTTCACGGAGAGACCCAAGTGTTCGACCTGAAAGGGAAAGCACGAGGGCCAGCTCTCGGCATGGTGGCCGGAATTGTTTATCAAGAATGTGTTATCCCTCTTAATGGCCTAGAGGCTATCTGGAGTTATACGGATGGAATCTTTGAAGCTTGTAGTGATGCTGGAGAAGAGTATGGCTTAAAGCGACTCTGCGAGAGCTTCGAAGTCCCACAACGGGGTGAGAGCTTGCTCAAGGAGGTGGTCCAATCGGCATTAGATTTTTCAAATCAAAAGGGTTTTGAAGATGATATTTGCCTTCTAGGTGTAGAATTCTCTCGAAGAGCTTGAGATCATCTTATCCTGTGATAAACGAAATCCAGTTTGAGTGAGCATGTTGCGATTTTGACCTCTGGTGGAGATGCTGCCGGAATGAATCCAGCCGTAAAATCGGCGTGTGATTATTCACGGAAACACGGATGGAAGCCGTTTCTCGTTGATTGGGGTTTAAGAGGATTGATTGAAGGATGGATCTATGAGGCGACAAAAGAGCGCTTATCGGGAATTCTTCATAAAGGGGGAACTGTCTTAGGTTCATCACGGTCGAAAAGGTTTTTCGATCTTCAGTATCGGGAGCAGGCTTATCGGCACCTCCAGGAAAAGAAGATTTCAAAACTGATTGTGATTGGAGGTGATGGTTCGTTTAGCGCGTTAAATCAGTTTTACTCCGATTTTGGTGTTCCTTTTGCAGGAATCCCCGCGACCATTGACAACGATATTCCAGGGACGGACTACTGTCTTGGGGTTGATACGGCACTCAACATGATCCGTTGGAGTGTGGATAGTATTCGCGATACCGCTTCATCATTTTCCCGCGCATTTGTTGTCGAAACAATGGGGCGCCATTGCGGCTACCTTGCGATGACCAGTGCTCTCGCAACTGGGGCGGAAGTGTGCCTTGTTCCAGAGATCCCTTATGATCTAGATTCTATTGCCGAGCGACTTCGCAAAGAGAAGGAAGAAGGAAGGAAGTACCTCCTTGGAATCGTGGCCGAGGGGACAGGAATGGGGGAATCATTGACTCGCTGGATGGGGGAGGCCCTTGGGATGGATGCAAGATTGACGGTGTTGGGGCATATTCAGCGGGGTGGCTCGCCAACGGTGTATGATCGGGTGATGGCCTTCAAATTTGCCAATGCTGCGGTCGAGTCTCTTGCATCTGGTCAGACCAATCAGGTGATGACCTTTAAAGATGGATCGTATGGTTCAGCTTCGATCAATGAGATCACTGACCAGCAACACCATGTTGACCCGTCGCTCATTAAGCTCTGCGAAGCAATCAGCCGCTGAGAATCAGCGAATAATTCCTCGCTGAGATTTTTCAATAAAGGAGATCAACTTTACGACCTGCGCATTCTCTTTGAGAGATGAATCAAGGGATTCGATCGCAGTTGTGAGGCTCGTGTTCTTTTTTAAGAAAACTTTTTTATAAAACGTTTTGAGTGCGCGCAGATCCTCTTCACAAAAGCCTCTTCGTTGTAAACCCACTTGGTTGATTCCTCTCACGGCGGCAGGATTACCGTCAACGATCGTAAACGGTGGGATGTCTTGAACTATTTTTGAGATTCCTCCAGTGATGGCATGAGCGCCTACGCGGCAAAATTGATGGACCGCAGAAAGACCAGAAATGATGGCATGATCTTCAACCTCAACGTGACCCGCAAGAGTCCCATTATTTGATAGGATGACATGATCGTGTACAATGCAATCGTGAGCGACATGAGAGTATGCTAAAAAGAGATTCTCTGAACCGATCCGCGTGGGTGAATCCTCCGTAGTTCCCCGGTGAATGGTTGAGTTTTCCCGAAAGACATTACGGTCACCCACATAGAGAGCAG
>Ga0181593_10004428_pt1 | contig 12808 bp, 11 predicted proteins | sample 071ome_19_FD_133756 | JGI IMG/M metagenome (GOLD analysis project Ga0181593, IMG submission 133756) | Coastal salt marsh microbial communities from the Groves Creek Marsh, Skidaway Island, Georgia - 071413AT metaG (megahit assembly) | ecosystem: Environmental > Aquatic > Marine > Intertidal...
ATAATATTCGACCGTCTCTCCTTCCGCGCGCAGGGCCCCGCGCCCGTAAGAACCGCCAATGCCAAAACTGGCTTCGGTGATCAGAGGCATGATCAAAACACCCGCGGCCCGTTGGCCTAAGTCTTGCGTATGGGGGTGGGTTTGATAAAGCTGCTCGAGCGTGGCGTCTACTCTGGCATCAATTTTGGTGGCATCTTCTTTCAAAAAAGCGGCTTCTTCCTTTAAAGCCTCGGTATCAACAAGCGCCGCCGCGCAGCCGTTTAACACAAGCATTGTGGCAGAGAGGCTTGCGAAGAGACGTAGGTTTGAGGTCAGCTTGTTCATTTTATTTTGCTCGATTTATAAGGTACCGGAATTTCTCAGTCTCTAGCCTGTCTTACGCCGTTTGTCATCCTAGATTTCACTCACATTCCCTTGAGTTTTTGGGCCACATAGGGCGCGTAATAGGTTAAAATACCGTCACAGCCTGCGCGTTTAAAGGCCATTAAGCTTTCCAAAATGACCTTATCACCGTCTAGCCAGCCATTTTCGATCGCACCTTGCAACATCGCGTATTCGCCAGACACTTGATATGCATATGTTGGGGCGCCAAATTTATCTTTGACCCGTCGACAGATATCCAAATAAGGCATGCCTGGTTTTATCATAACCATATCGGCGCCCTCCCAGAGGTCTCTGGCCACCTGGCGCAGGGCCTCATCTGAATTGGCTGGATCCATTTGATAGGTGGATTTATCGCCCTTTAAGGCGCCCGCAGCGCCGACCGCGTCGCGAAACGGGCCGTAAAACCCGCTGGCAAATTTCGCCGCATAAGACAAAAGTATAACATCTTGATGGCCCGCCTGCTCAAGCGCTTGACGTAAGACCCCAATGCGGCCGTCCATCATATCAGAGGGCCCTATGATATCTGCGCCGGCTTCCGCTTGCGAGAGCGCCTGTTTTACAAGCGCTTCAAGCGTTGAATCGTTTTCCACTTTGCCATCGACAACAAAACCGTCATGGCCGTTGATATTATAGGGATCCAACGCGACATCGGTCATAATGGCGATCTCTGGCACGGCGGCCTTGATCGCGCGCGTGGCCCGATTTGAAAGGTTTTCGGGGTTCCACGCTTCTGCGCAATCCTGCGTTTTCAACGCGGGATCCGTGTAAGGAAATAGGCAAATTGCCGGAATCCCCAATCCAGCGGCCCATTTTGCTGCCTCAACCACTTTATCAACGCTGCGCCGGACAACCCCCGGCATCGAGACCACGGGTTGCTCGATATTTTGGCCATCGCAGACAAATACCGGCCAGATGAGATCTCCCACGCTCAACGTGTTCTCGCGGATGAGCGCGCGCGTGGCTGCCGATTGCCGCGCGCGGCGAAAGCGGCTGGCAGGAAATGCTGCGATTGGGTTCGTTGCCATTATGATCCTCCAGTTGACCGGCCACATCGTGGCATGTAACAAGCAGCCGAGCAAGAGATTGATTGCGCATAAAGCGCTGCGTATTCGATGCGCTCATTCGCCGAAACCCAGAGAAAATTATCGTGCTACTCATTGATAACCTTGATTTTACAGCTTTTACCAGCGTTTGGTTCTGGGTTATCCTTGTGCTTGTTTGGGCGGTGACCAGCCAATATATCCTGGGCATTCCCTTTTCCGATTTACAGCGCGCGGCAAAGGCTGATGCAGATGCGCAAGAGGAAGCTTTAACTCGGCTGTTTGCGCAGGCGCAGCGCGTGGCTCCCCCCGCCATTGCAACTATTCGCTTGGGCTTGGCATTGGGGGCTGGATTCGCGGTTGGGTTTTGGGCGGTGGCAGCCTTTGGATATGGCAATGAGCCGCTGCAGGCTGTCTTTCTATTAGTGGTGCCGCTTTGGCCTGTCTTGCTTTTGCGCGTGCGTTTTGCCCGCAGTATTACCGGTGCCCGGCCCGATTTCGCGCAGGTCTACACAAAACTCCGATGGATCCGGTTTTGGACGTTTTGTATCGGCGTGCTCACGCTTTTCCTGACGGCGTTCTGGGGGATGATTTTCAATATAAACAAACTGGTCCTATGAAAAAAGACGGGTGGTTTACTTTTTGCGCGACAAGGTTTGAATAAATGGCCAACACTGTAACAATTGGGGGCGTGCCCGAGGGGTTTGACGCAGATATTATATTGCGCCAAATGCAGCGAGATGAGCGTCCTGTGATGCATATTGCGCGGGATGATAAGCGGTTGGCAGCCTTTGCCGAAGCGGTCCGGTTTTTTGCACCGGACATGCCCGTGATACGGTTTCCCGCCTGGGATTGTTTGCCCTATGATCGTGTATCCCCGAATGCGGATATTTCAGCGCAGCGGATGGCCACATTGGCCGGGCTTGTACATGGCATGCCCAAACAATTCATCTTGCTTACCACGCTGAATGCGGCGATGCAGCGCGTGCCTGCGCGCCAGGTGTTGCGCGATGCGGCATTTCGGGCCGAGGTCGGCCGGCCCATCGATGAAGAGGCGCTGCGTTCTTTTTTAGGTCGAATGGGGTTTTCCAAGGCGCCGACGGTGTTGGAGCCCGGAGATTACGCCATTCGCGGGGGGATTATCGATATTTATCCCCCGGGTGATTTGGGCCCACTTCGTTTGGATTTGTTCGGGGATGTATTAGATGGGGCGCGTCGCTTTGATCCGGTCAGTCAGCGCACAACTGAAACATTATCTGAGATTGAATTATCGCCCGTATCGGAAGTGATTTTGGATGAGGCGGCAATCACTCGGTTTCGTCAAAATTACCGCAGCGAATTCGGGGCGGCCCGCAGTGATGATCCGCTTTATGAATCGATAAGCGCGGGCCAAAAGGTTCAAGGGTTTGAACATTGGTTGCCGTTTTTTCACGCGCGTTTGGAAAGCCTGTTCGATTACCTCCCAGAGGTTTGCGTGAGCTTTGATGACCAATTGGAGCCCGCAAGACTGGCGCGTTGGGAAGGTATTGAGGACCAATATGAAACGCGTAAATTGGCGATGCAAGCCAAGCAACGCATGGATTCCGTTTACAAACCGGTCACGCCAACGGCTTTGTATTTAGATGACGCGGCGTGGGCGGCCAGTTTAAACGGGCATAAAGTCTTAAAATTGCATCCTTTGGCGCAGGCCAGCGGGCCGGGTGTGATTGATGCACAAGGGCGTATGGGGCGTAATTTTGCGCCAGAGCGCCAACAGGAAACGGTAAGCCTTTTCAGTGCATTATGTCACCATATTCAGAAAAAATTAGCGAGTGGTCCCGTGGTTTTGGCAAGCTATTCCGACGGTTCTTGTGAACGCCTAAGTGGATTGGTCAGCGATGAGGGTTCTGGCGATCCTGTTAAGATAAACACGCGGGCGCAAATCGGCGATGCGGGGCTTTACGTCACGGTTTGGGGGCTTGAACATGGTTTTGAAACCCCCGATTTCACGGTGATTTCTGAACAAGATATTTTGGGGGATCGTTTGGTGCGCAGCGCCAAAAAGCGCCGCAAAGCCGAAAATTTCTTGACCGAGACGCAAAGCTTAACTGCGGGTGATTTGGTGGTGCATGTCGATCATGGTATCGGCCGCTATCACGGGCTTGACTTGGTGACGGCAGCGGGGGCGGCGCATGAATGTTTGGTTTTGGAATATGCCGAAAGCGCGCGTCTCTATCTGCCCGTTGAAAATATAGAATTACTGAGTAAATATGGCCATGACGAAGGCCTTTTGGATAAATTGGGTGGGGGTGCCTGGCAGGCCAAGAAGGCCAAGCTCAAGCAGCGTATTCGCGATATGGCGGATCGATTGATCCGCGTTGCTGCCGAGCGGGCTTTGCGAAAAGCGCCGATTTTAGAGCCGCCGCCCGGCAGTTGGGATGCGTTTTGTGCGCGCTTTCCCTATCAGGAAACCGACGACCAGTTGATGGCGATTAGAGATGTCGTCGATGATTTAACATCGGGCGCGCCAATGGATCGGTTGATTTGCGGGGATGTGGGGTTTGGTAAAACCGAGGTGGCCCTGCGCGCGGCCTTTGTTGCCGCGATGTCTGGCACGCAAGTCGCCGTAATCGCGCCCACCACCTTGCTCGCGCGTCAACACGCGCAAAGCTTTGCCGAGCGGTTCCGCGGCTTTCCATTGCAAGTGCGCCAATTATCGCGATTTGTGTCGAGCAAAGAGGCGCAAGCCACGCGCGATGGCATTAGTGAGGGAACCGTTGATATTGTTGTGGGCACGCATGCCTTGCTGGCCAAATCGATCAAATTTCAGAATTTAGGGCTTCTGATTATTGACGAAGAACAACATTTTGGGGTGCAGCATAAAGAACGGCTGAAGCAGATGCGCTCTGATATTCATGTCCTGACTCTGACCGCGACGCCAATCCCGCGCACGTTGCAATTGTCTCTTTCTGGGGTGCGCGATCTGTCGATCATCGGCACGCCACCCGTGGATCGCTTGGCCATTCGCACCTATGTCAGCGAATTTGATGCGGTAACCATCCGCGAAGGATTGTTGCGGGAACATTATCGCGGCGGTCAGTCCTTTTACGTGGTGCCCAGGGTCAGCGATTTGCCCGAAATCGAAGCCTTTTTGCAAGAACAGTTGCCCGAGCTTACCTATGTAGTTGCCCATGGCCAAATGGCGGCAGGTGAGCTGGATCGGCGCATGAATGCCTTTTATGATCGCCAATATGATATTTTGCTAGCCACAACGATCGTTGAATCGGGCTTGGATATTCCAAGCGCGAACACCATGGTGGTGCATCGCGCCGATATGTTTGGTCTGGCCCAGCTTTATCAAATTCGCGGTCGGGTTGGGCGTTCTAAAACCCGCGCTTATGCGTTTTTGACCACCAAGCCCCGGGTTAAACTAACCAACACGGCCAGCAAACGCCTGCGGGTGTTGGGCTCATTAGATTCTTTAGGGGCGGGGTTTACCTTGGCCTCGCAGGATTTGGATATCCGCGGCGCGGGCAATCTATTGGGGGAAGAGCAATCCGGGCAAATGCGCGATGTGGGCTATGAGCTCTATCAAAATATGTTGGAAGAGGCGATTTCAAAGATCAAATCGGGGCAATTAGAGGGCTTGTCAGACGCTGATGATCAATGGGCCCCGCAAATCAATTTGGGCGTTTCGGTGCTGATACCAGAGAGTTTTGTGCCGGATCTTGATGTGCGACTCGGGCTGTATCGCCGGCTCTCTGGGCTTAGCACGAAAGTGGAGTTGGAAGGTTTTGCCGCTGAACTCATCGATCGGTTCGGCGCCTTGCCCCGCGAGGTTAATACGCTGCTATTGGTTGTGCGGATAAAGGCAATGTGCAAACGCGCGGGTATAGCCAAGCTGGATGGGGGCCCCAAAGGCGCGGTTCTGCAATTTCATAATAATAAATTTGCCGCCCCTGAAGGCCTTGTTGCGTTTATTCAAGATCAACGCGGTTTGGCAAAGATTAAAGATAACAAATTGGTCGTGCGGCGCGATTGGAGCAAAACCAGCGATAAGATCAAAGGCTCTTTTAGCATTGCAAAAGACCTAGCGGCGAAAGCCGAGTCCCAAGCGCAAGCATAGCCCGAAACCCTGAGCGCGCTGAGCATGCTGCGATGCACGGGGCCGTTTTGGGGCAACGTTCTAACGGCTGGTTTCTGTAAGTCGGCGCTTCACATAAGACGAGACGTGGCCGATCATATCGTCCATATGCCGATCTTCAAAGAAATGCCCTGATCCCTCAAGTTCCGTATGTGTGATGGTAATGCCTTTTTGCTCATGCAGTTTTTCAACCAGCCCAACCGTGTCGGCGGGCGGAGCAATCCGATCTTCGGTGCCATTGATGATCAAACCAGAAGATGGGCAGGGCGCCAAAAACGAGAAATCATACATATTGGCGGGGGGAGAGGCGGAAATGAAACCGGTAATTTCGGGGCGGCGCATCAACAATTGCATGCCGATCCATGCGCCAAAGCTAAACCCTGCAACCCAACAATGCTTTGAATTGTTATTCATCGATTGAAGGTAATCGAGCGCCGCCGCCGCGTCGCTTAATTCACCAACGCCTTGATCATACTCGCCTTGGCTGCGCCCAACGCCCCGAAAATTAAAGCGAAAAACGGTAAAGCCCATATTGTAAAATGCGTAATGCAAATTATAGACGACTTTATTGTTCATCGTGCCGCCGAATTGCGGGTGCGGATGCAAAACGATTGCGATCGGCGCATCGCGATCTTTTTGCGGATGATAACGGCCTTCAAGACGACCTTCAGGACCGGGAAAAATTACCTCAGGCATATGCTTTTCTCTCTCCTTGGCGCCGGCGGCTTATTGTTGACAGTTTATATCAACCATATTAGAACTATTCTAAATTGCTCTGCGGCGTTTGATTGGAGTTGCAGATAGTCTGTGCAGCAATGCAGGTCAATCAATTTGCGGGATGAAACGATGAAACTCAGCACGAAAGGCAGATATGCAATGGTCGCTTTGACCGATATCGCCTTACAACCGCAGGACGCGCTGGTGACATTGGCCGATATTTCCAAGCGCCAGGATATCTCTTTAGCTTATTTGGAGCAGCTTTTCGTTAAATTAAGGCGCTCAGGTCTGGTGCAATCTGTTCGGGGGCCGGGCGGTGGCTATAAATTGGGCAAATCGCCCCATGAGATGCGGATTATTGATGTTTTGTCGGCCGTCGATGAAAAGCTGGACGCTATGCATAAAGGCGCGGGCGCCACTGGGGGGCTCTCTGGCAGCCGCGCACAATCGCTAACCAACCGCCTTTGGGAAGGGCTGAGCGCGCATGTTTACGTATTTCTGCATCAGACCCGCCTATCGGATGTGATCCAGAATGGTCTCATGCCATGCCCGGCGATCCCTTCGTTTTTGTCATTGGTTGATGAGGAATGAACCGGGTTTATTTAGATTATAACGCCAGCGCGCCGCTGCGCGAAGAGGCGCGCGAGGCTATGGTGCACGCGATGGCGCTTGCGGGAAACCCATCTTCGGTGCATGCCGAGGGGCGTCAGGCGCGCGCTATCGTGGAAACAGCCCGCCAGCAGGTTGCCGCAGCATTGGGTGCGCAGGGCGCGGATGTCATCTTTACATCCGGCGCCACCGAAGCGGCGGGATTGGCGCTGAAAGGGCGCGGCATTCGCTGCGCGGATATCGAGCATGAAGCCGTGTCCTCGTGGTGTCAGAGCGATTTGAGTTGCGGCTTAGATGGGGGGGTGGCTTGCGAAGCGCCCGAGGCAACGGCGCTGCAATTGGCAAATTCTGAAACAGGCATTCTGCAGCAATTGCCCGAAGGTTTGGCGCTGTGCGATATGACACAGGCGTTTGGAAAGCTTCCCGTTGCGTTTCATTGGACCGGCGCAACCATGGCGCTGGTCTCTGCGCATAAAATTGGTGGGCCCAAAGGTGTGGGCGCATTGATCGTGAAGCGCGGCACCGAGGTCGCAGCGCAAATCAAGGGCGGCGGGCAAGAAATGGGTCGCCGCTCGGGCACTGAAAACGTGATTGGAATCGCCGGTTTTGGCGCCGCGGCCGAGGCTGCACAGCGCGACTTGGCCGATGGTGTTTGGGAGCAGGTTGAAAAACTTAGAAACATTCTAGAAAAGGCGGTTGCACAATCCAGTTCGGAGACTATTTTTGTAGGAAAGGGTGGTCGAAGATTGCCCAATACGAGTTACATGATTTCGGAGGGTTGGCGCGGGGAAACTCAAGTGATGCAAATGGATTTGGCGGGGTTTTCAGTCTCTGCAGGCTCGGCCTGTTCGAGCGGAAAGGTAAAACGCAGCCGGGTTTTGCACGCCATGGGCTTTTCAGCTGAGCAAGCCGCCTGCGCGCTTCGAGTGAGTTTGGGGCCGCAAAATAAACAAGAAGATATCGAGCGCTTTGTCGAGGTTTGGAGCGCTCATCAACATCGGTTACAAGGTCGCCGCCGTAGCGCCTAGCCAATAATAAGGAGGCCAAAAATGGCTGCTTTGGATCAAATGCACGTTAAAGAGGGTGTCGATCAGGAAACTGTGGACGCGGTGCGCGAAGTTGGCGGCGCGTATAAATACGGGTGGGATACCGCGATTGAAATGGAATACGCCCCGAAAGGCGTGAATCCTGATATCGTGCGGCTGATCTCAGAAAAAAATGATGAGCCCGACTGGATGACCGAGTGGCGTTTGCAAGCTTTTGCCCGCTGGGAGCAAATGCAAGAGCCGGATTGGGCGATGGTCAGCTACCCGAAGATAGATTTTCAGGACCAATATTATTACGCCCGCCCCAAATCAATGATTGAAAAGCCAAAATCGCTGGATGAGGTGGACCCAAAGCTCTTGGCAACTTATGAAAAGCTGGGGATACCGTTGAAGGAACAAATGATCTTGGCCGGGGTCGAAACCGATCAAGAAGTTCCCGCTGAGGGCCGTAAAGTGGCGGTAGATGCCGTGTTTGACAGCGTCTCTGTGGGCACCACGTTTAAAGAAGAGCTGAAAAAAGCGGGGGTGATTTTCTGTTCGATCTCCGAAGCGATCAAAGACTACCCTGAATTGGTGCGTCAATATCTTGGTTCGGTTGTGCCGGTGTCTGACAATTACTATGCCACGTTGAACAGCGCTGTATTCTCGGATGGATCATTCGTCTATATCCCCCCGGGCGTGCGCTGCCCGATGGAGCTGTCCACCTATTTTCGCATTAATGCGGAAAATACCGGCCAATTTGAGCGCACATTGATCATCGCCGATAAGGGCGCCTATGTCAGCTATCTCGAGGGCTGCACGGCCCCTAAGCGGGACACCACGCAATTGCACGCGGCGGTTGTTGAGCTGGTGTTGCTAGAGGATGCCGAAATTAAATATTCGACGGTTCAAAACTGGTTTCCGGGCGATGAGGAGGGCAAAGGCGGCATTTACAACTTTGTGACCAAACGTGCAGATTGCCGCGGTGATCGCGCCAAAGTCATGTGGACGCAAGTTGAAACCGGGTCGGCTGTGACCTGGAAATACCCGTCTTGCATTCTGCGCGGTGATGAAAGCCAGGGCGAGTTTTATTCGATTGCGATTGCGAACAATCACCAACAGGCGGATACCGGTACAAAAATGATCCATTTGGGCAAAAACACCAAATCTCGGATTGTCTCGAAGGGGATCTCTGCAGGCGTGGCGCAAAACACCTATCGGGGGCAGGTCTCAATGCATCCTAAGGCCAAAAACAGCCGCAATTACACGCAATGCGATAGTTTGCTGATCGGGGATAAATGCGGGGCGCATACGGTGCCTTACATCGAGGTGAAAAATAATTCCTCGCGCGTTGAGCATGAAGCGACCACGTCAAAGGTTGATGACGATCAGCTGTTTTATTGCCGTCAACGCGGAATGGATGAAGAGGAGGCTGTCGCGCTGGTTGTGAATGGCTTTTGTAAAGATGTTTTGCAGGCTTTGCCGATGGAGTTTGCGATGGAAGCGCAGCAATTGGTTGCCATCAGTCTGGAAGGCTCGGTGGGCTAGCCGCGCCGGTGTCGGGATCCGGGGCGAGCTACCGGTGATAAAAACGTTAGATCGGGTGTTTCAGAGTGGAAGAACAAAACCCGTTAATCAATTAATTTGAGGTAAGAGATGTTAGAAATTAAAGATCTTCACGTGTCGTTGGAAGAAGAAGATAAGCAAATTTTAAAAGGTGTGAATTTAACAGTTGAAGCGGGCAAAGTGCACGCGATCATGGGGCCGAACGGATCCGGAAAATCCACTTTGTCTTATGTCTTAAGCGGTAAGGACGGCTATGAGGTGACGGGCGGAAGCGCGGTATTAGATTCGGTTGATCTGCTTGAAATGGACCCTGAAGAGCGCGCGGCTGCCGGCTTGTTTTTAGCCTTTCAATATCCGGTTGAAATCCCCGGCGTTGGAAATATGACGTTTCTACGCACAGCGGTGAACGCCCAACGCAAGGCGCGGGGCGAAGAAGAAATGAGCGCCGCCGAGTTTTTGAAACTTGTCCGTGCGAAGGCAAAAACCCTAAAAATCGATGCAGATATGCTGAAGCGGCCGGTGAATGTTGGGTTTTCCGGTGGTGAGAAGAAACGCAATGAGATTTTGCAAATGGCGATGTTGGAACCCAAAATGTGTATTTTGGATGAAACCGATAGCGGGTTAGATGTGGATGCCATGAAACTGGTTGCTGAAGGCGTAAATGCTCTGCGCGATGAAGGCCGTGGCTTTTTGGTGATCACGCATTATCAACGCCTGCTGGATCATATCAAACCGGATGTTGTTCATATCATGGCAAACGGGCGGATCGTGAAAACAGGTGGTCCGGAATTGGCGTTGGAAGTGGAGAATAACGGTTATTCTGATATTTTGGCGGAGGTTGCTTAATGGCTTTGCCACAAGTCAAACTGGGTGCTTTAGAGGCGCGTTTATCTATGATGCAGCCGATCGATACGGGCTGGAGTGCGTCGGCCCGCGCCGCGGCGCTCAACACTTTAAAAGCGATGGGATTGCCTGACCGGCGCGATGAATATTGGAAATATACCAACCCCGTGGCGTTGGTGGCGCCTGAGGCTGCGCGGGCTGAGGTTTTGGGTCTGCCCGAAGCGGCGCTCTGCGGTGATTTAGAACGCCTTAAAATTGTGTTCGTTGACGGGGTGTTTGACCCCGAGGCTTCTGATGATTTGACTGGCTCGGGGGTTCAAATTGACCGCCTGGCAGCCTGTCAAGATTTGGATTTGCATTGGGCAAAGCCGGTTTATGGAACCTTAGAGGCGCAGGGACAAGCGCCGGTGGAACGGCCTTTGGCCGCGCTTAACACCGCGTTTGCGAGTGATGGCGTTTTGATCCATGTCACAGCTGCGGTGAAACCTATTTTAAACATCGTGTACCGACATGAAGATCCGCTATCTGATGTGATGCTACACCATCTGATCAAGCTTGAACCAAACGCATCTTTGACGTTGGTTGAAAACGGGCCTATCGCTGCGCGCAGCAATCTGGTGATGGAGGTAGAGGTCGCAGATCAAGCGCAATTTCATCACATACGGGCGCAGGGCCGCGATCATGAACAACGCTGCTGCTGCAGCATCTTTGCCTCTTTGGGCCAAAAAAGCGTTTTCAAATCATTTACCTTAACGGTGAATGGCGTTTTGACTCGCAATGATTGCGTTTTGAGCTTGAAGGGTGATGATGCGGTTGCGCATGTTGCAGGAGCCTGCGTGGGAGATGGGGCGTTTCATCATGATGATACGGTTTTTATCACCCATGATGCGGTGAATTGCGAAAGCCGGCAGGTGTTTAAAAAAGTCTTGCGGAACGGGGCTGTTGGCGTTTTTCAAGGTAAAATCCTTGTCAAACCTGGCGCGCAAAAAACCGATGGTTATCAGATTAGCCAATCGCTTTTGTTGGATGAAGACAGCCAGTTTCTGGCCAAGCCTGAGCTGGAAATCTACGCAGATGACGTGATTTGCTCGCATGGCTCCACCTCGGGTGCGATTGATGAAGACGGGCTGTTTTATCTGCGCTCGCGCGGTGTTCCGACGCCGCTGGCGGTGGATATGCTGACTTTGGCGTTTCTCGCAGAGGCGCTTGATGAAATTGACAATGACATATTGTCTGCCGCGATGCTTGAGCAATTAGAGGCGTGGCTGGCCCGGCGGCGCAGCTAAGCATGTCAATGTTGCGAAATATCGTTAGGAGCTACACCAAGCCTGACCAAGTGGTGAGCGATTTGTTGCAAGCGGGGCCGCGTGAAGACCGCGCCTTGGCGTTTTTGGCTGCCGGCTGCGTATTGGCCTTTCTGGCGCAATGGCCGGGTCTTGCCCGACAAGCGCATCTTGAAGAAAAAGCTTTGGATATGCTTTTGGGGGGCGCGTTGTTTGGCTGGTTCTTTTTGGCGCCGTTGATGTTTTACATTTTGGCCTTGCTGGTGAAATGGGGCTGGGGTGTTTTTGGGCCATCACTGTCAGCCTACAGCGTTCGCGTTGTTCTTTTTTGGGCGTTTTTGGCCGCCGCACCCTTGATGTTATTGCATGGGCTTATCACAGGGTTTTTAGGTCAAACTTGGATTAAAGAAGCCGTCGGCTTTGTTTGGTTCGCGGTGTTTATTTGGTTTTTGGCGGCGGGGCTGCGCGCGGCGCGGCCGCTGGCCCGATGACGGGTGAGTTGATGATAAAGCGGCTTCTTCAAGATAGTTTTTCAAAACCCAGAGAGGCGGCGCAAGAGGTGATCGCGATCAACCTTTCTTATGATGCGATCTTTTCTTTGTTTCTGGCTATGGTCTGCGCCAGCACCGCTTTGATGTTCACGATTGATTTCATTTTGCCGCAAAGCGCCGAGGCGGTTGAGATCCTTGGCGCACCTTGGAAAATTTGCGTTGTCATTTTTGTTGTGACAACCGCGGTTGCGTTCGGCATTGCTTGGATTGGCGAGAAGCTACAGGGCTTGGGCGATTTTAAATCAATTATGGCGCTGATGGCCTGGATGCAGGTGCTGCAATTTGCATTGCAAATTATATCCTACGTTTTTTTATTCATCATGCCTCCGGTTTCTGCGTTTTTTCAAGTGGCGCTGATTGGGTGGTCTTTTTGGATTTTTATCACCTTTATCGATGTGGCTCATGGGTTTGACAATATGATCAAGGCAACCTTTGTTTCCCTGCTGGGCAGCATGCTCGGGGTGCTGAGTTTGGCGATTCTGACCACTTTATTTTTCTTGGGAACCTGACCTGTTATGACGTTTGATATCGCCTCTATTCGCGCAGATTTTCCAATTTTAAGCCGTGAAGTAAACGGACAGCCTTTGGTGTATTTGGACAATGGCGCGTCGTCGCAGAAGCCTCAGGTGGTGATCGATGCGGTGACGCGCGCTTACGCGCATGAATA
>Ga0181593_10004435_pt1 | contig 12798 bp, 13 predicted proteins | sample 071ome_19_FD_133756 | JGI IMG/M metagenome (GOLD analysis project Ga0181593, IMG submission 133756) | Coastal salt marsh microbial communities from the Groves Creek Marsh, Skidaway Island, Georgia - 071413AT metaG (megahit assembly) | ecosystem: Environmental > Aquatic > Marine > Intertidal...
CCTCGTCCTGGCTGGCCCGGCGGCGGCCCGGTGCCTGATCGAGGATGGATTTCAGGGATTCGTCGGTCAGTTTGGTGATGGAGCCGATGGTGCAGCGCTCGTTGCCGATGCCGTCGTCAACGATGATCGCATCGCCGCCATACGGGCACAGGCTCGAATCGCGCGAGTAAAAGCCGAGGTTGTTGGTAAAGCGTAGGCCCCAGCAGGGCCGGTCGAGCTGAAGGAGATACGCTTGTTTGCGTGAGGGCGCCCAGACGATCAGGTGCGTTCGATTCAGCGCCCGCCAGTCGTAAAGGGTGCGGAAGAAGATGCATTGGTTATCGCCGCTCGAGCGGCGGTAGGACGGACTGTCCTCCAGGATGAATCCCGGATCGTTGGGGTCGGTGATCTTCTCGTCCTTTTGCGCATCACCTTCTTCTTGCGCCAAGGCGGGCGCGGCCAAGGGCGGGCCCGCGAGGCTCCATAGCAGGGCGGCAACGGCAAAGCAGGCCGCAGATGTGATCGCAGATCGGTTCATACGCAGTTCCTTTGGGCGGCCCCATATCCGCCCCGGCACGCTCTGATGTGCACCCGGATTCGGGCGATTATAGGGCAAGACCGCCAATGATTTCAGGCCGCTGACCGCGCTTTAAAAGGAATACACCACGTAGGAGCTGAACTGCCACTGGTTGGGCGAGCCGCGCTGGGCCACCAGCGGGCTGTTCTTGGCGTCTTTCAGAAGGCGCGAATAGCCGACGTTGGAAATCACCGAGAAGCGGTCGTTGATGGCGTAGTTGCCGCCGAGGCCCAGGGAGAAATCGCGGAAGCCCGAGCCGGGGGCATAGACCGCAAGGCCCGAGCCCACAGATTGCGCGCCGGTGATGCCGAAATAAGAATTCATGTAATCGGACGAGGCCCAGGTCACCGAGGCGACCGAACCCACGGAAAGTTTTTCGTCTCTGTATACGGCGAGCGACACATCGCCCTTGATGAGCGCGCCGCCGTGGCCGCCGGCCACATCGTATTTGGCTTTGATGCGCCCGCGCACCGGGCCGTAGGCATAACCAACAAAAGCGCCGAGCTCGAGAGAGGTGCCGACATTGCCAAGGCCGATGAGATCGTTGCTGTCGTTTTCATCGCGCCCGAAGTCGAGGCTGATCAACGGGCCGAAGCGCAGCCGCCCGCCGCCGACTTCGGTGCGGGTGTTTACCAATTTACTGCGCGCGGTGATCTTCAATTCGTTGTTGTCGATCTCGAACCAGTCGCGGTAGCGCAGCGAGATGAGCGGCGCAGGGCTGATCTTGTAGCGGTCATCGCCCATGTACTCGGGCAGGACCACCGGACCGACGCCCAACCGGATCGCGGTGACGTCGCGCGGCAGAAGATCGATGGCGTATTGGAACGTATCGGTGACCGACGACGCGATGGTGTCGAACCCTTGCGCCTGGGCGGTGGTTTGCAAACCCGGCGCGGCGGCGGCGGACAACAATGCGGCAGCAAAGAAAACGCGGCTCTTGGTCATCAAGATCGGTTCACCTGGTGTTGACTCGTGGCGTTGAGGGAATGGTCTTCGCGCTGCTTCACCGCAGCGCCGAGTTTAGCGAGGGCCTCCGACACGGTGGCGGGCCGGGAGGCGTTGATTTGCGCGGCGTCCGGAGCTTTGCGTTTGAGCGGTTTGCGCGGCAGCGGGCCTTGCGCGGCCTGCACTTTGTCGATGGCGGTGTAGCCGAAAAACCGGTTTACGCGCTCGATGATCAGCGGCGTTTTCATCTGCAGCATCGCCGCCGCCGCGCCCGAGGCAATGCGTAAAACCAGCGTCGCCCCGGCGTTGCGCCCGCGCGGAAATTTGACTTCGAGCGGCACGGCGAAAGCGGCGAGCTCGGCGCCGACGATTTCCGACCAATGCGAGAGAATTTCACCGCCGGCAAAACCGCGTTTGCCCAGCGCCGGTTTGGCGACGCGCTCGGTCAGCGTGCCGATGGTCACCGGGCCGCGGGCCAGTCGTTTGCCCTTATCCGCTGCGGTGATTTTCGGCTGCTTCATATGAAATCCCTAAATTGCGCTGCAAGGATGGGCCACCTTGCGGGTTGCCGCAAGCGCGGGATGGTTGCGGGCGCTTGAATTACCGTAAAACTCCAATAATTTGACTTTATGCCGTCCAGGAAATCGTCCAGCAAACCGCCCGCAAAACCCACTTCAAAGTCGCTTCTGGCTTGGTACTACAAGCATAGAAGACGGCTTCCGTGGCGCGCGCTGCCGGGCAAAAAGGCCGACCCGTATGCGGTGTGGCTGTCGGAAATCATGCTGCAGCAAACCACGGTCGCGGCGGTCAAACCGTACTTTGAGGATTTTTTGCGCCGTTGGCCGACGGTGGAAAAACTCAGCAACGCGAAAATCGAAACGGTGATGAGCGCCTGGGCCGGGCTCGGGTATTACGCACGGGCGCGCAACTTGCACAAATGCGCCGGCGTTGTGGCGAAGGATTACGGCGGACAATTTCCGGGCACCGAAGAGGAGCTTCGCAAGCTGCCGGGCATCGGGCCGTATACCGCCGCGGCGATTGCCGTCATTGCGTTCGGAAAAAGTGCCGTTGTCGTGGACGGGAATGTGGAGCGGGTCATGGCCCGCGTGTTCGCCGTTACCGAGCCGTTGCCGAAATCCAAGGCCAAGCTCACGGAATTGGCCGCGGATTTAACGCCAAAAACCCGCGCGGGGGATTACGCCCAAGGGGTCATGGACTTAGGGGCGACGGTGTGTACGCCCAAATCGCCCCGGTGTCCCCGCTGTCCGTGGGCGGCCAATTGCGCGGGTTTGGCCGCAAATATCGCCGAAACCCTGCCCCGCAAGATGCCCAAAACCGCGCGCCCTGTTCGCACGGGGGCGGCGTTTTGGATGGTGCGGGCCGACGGCTGCGTGCTTTTAAGGCGCCGTGAAGCCCGCGGATTGCTTGGCGGAATGACGGAAATACCGGGCACGGAGTGGGTACAGTCCAACGGTTCCGCCGCGCGCGCTGCACGGTCAAACGCGCAAAAAGCCCCGGTGAACGCACGGTTTAGGACGCTAAATGGCACGGTTTCGCACACATTCACCCATTTTCACCTCGAACTCACCGTTCACAGCGCGAATCTCACCTCGGCCCAGGCCAAAAAATTGGACGGGCCGGAGGCGATCTGGGTGCCGGTGGATGAGATCGGATCGGCGGGACTGCCCAGCGTGATGCGCAAGGTGGCGATGCATGCGATCAAACAAAGCGATTCATAATGGCCGTGTTAAAAGGCATTCACGTTCATGTGCATGATGGAAGCAGCCGGATTATCGATGACACGTTTTCAATTGTTAAGCTCAACGGGAAGGATTTAAGTCGCGGAGAGCTTCTCGAACTCATGATGCAAAGAACTATTACTTAATGTTGCGGATGCGCTATGCCCCCACGTTTTCCTGAAGGTTCCACCGCTTACGACAAGGACGGGCGCGCCTATACCGTCGAAGAGGTCGATGGCGGCATGGTCTATTGCACGGCCTCCAACGGCGTGGAGACGGAGTTTCCGGAATCCGCGCTTTTGAACGAGGCCGAGTGGGCCGCGCGCAGTGATGGCCGGCGCGATGATGCCTATGTGCGCATCAAGCAGTCCCGCGCGTATCTCGCGCCTGCGTCTGGAATTTCAAAAGACGCGGCGGACCAAATGCTGGCGCGGGCCGATAATCTGTTTCCGGGGCTCTTGGATTTTATCGCCGTATCGGTCGCGGAAAAGGTGCTGGCGGACTCTCATGATGAAAACCTTGCCGCGCAGCTGTCCATCAAGAAGTGCCGGGCGATCTATGACGAAGCCAAGCCCGAGGCGCGCGCCGCCGTCATGGCCGGGGTGCTGGGCGCGGCGCCCGATAAATTGGTTCAGGCGGCGGGCGTCGGCGATAATCTCTTGAGGGCGATGATCGAGAAGGGGCTCGATGCGGCTGCATTCGATGAGTTTCAGGATAGGCCGAGAAGGTAGCCACACCACTCCGCCGTCATTCCCGCGAAGGCGGGAATCCACAGTTCAGCAATCTCCGTTCTTGCGGGTGAGAAATGGATCACCCGATCAAGTCGGGTGATGACAGTATGGAGTGTTGCTACGCCGACGGGCTCGCCCGGGTCCGGTGACGACGAATTTTGTATTTACGCTCAATAAAGAGGTGCGCTCATGATGCCGCAGCTGCTCGCCATATTCGCAACCGTGTTTCTCGCCGAGCTGGGCGATAAGACCCAACTGGCCACGGTGCTGTTCGCCGCGGACAAACAGGCCCCGGCCTGGGGCGTGTTCATCGCCGCCTCGCTGGCCCTGGTGCTGTCCACGGCGTTGGCGGTTGTGCTGGGCACGGCGGCGGAGCGGTTTCTCACCCAGGTGCCCTTGAAGCTGATCGCGGGCGTCGGGTTTGTGGCTATCGGAGTTTGGACAATTTACGGGCACTTCGCCGAGAAGGCGGTGTCGTAGAAACAATCTCACTGTCGTCCCAAGATTTATTCTTGGGACCCAGGGTGGCAGTCACTGTTCCATGCGGCAAACAACGCGCGCTCTACTTGAATCCAGTTTTGAAACCCTGGGTCACCGGAACAAGTCCTGTGACGACGTTAAGGGGATTACGCCGACGGGCGCGAAGGCGCCCTTTCTTATAATTGTCGGCCTACGCCGACGGGGGAATGCGCATTGCGGGCTGCGTGCACCAGTGCATCAGTCTTGGCCATAATGTGTTGAGCGACAACCCGGCGATGATCAGCGCGGCGGCGGACAGCTTCCAGGTCTGAAGCGGCTCGTTCAAAAGAACCGCCGAGGTTGAAATCCCCAGCACCGGCACCAGCAGCGCCATGGGCGCGACCGCCGCCGACGGATGGCGCGCGAGCAGCCAGCCCCACATGGCAAAGCCGAACATGGTATTGCCGATGGTCTGCCAGATCACCGCGCTCCAGATGAACGGCCCGGTGGAGGTGAACGCGGTCCACATCACTTCGGGCCCGTCCACGAAACACGACAGCGCGAACAACGGCGGCAGGGAATACATCGACGCCCACACCACGAAGGCCAGCATGTTGATGCGCCCGTTGCGTTTGACCACGGTGTTGCTGACGGCCCACAGGAACGCGGCGAACATCACCATGGCGAGACCGAGGGCGGTGGTCTCGCCGCCGCTGGCCCCGCCGTATGTGTTGAGCGCAATCACCAGCACGCCGATGCCGACAAGGCCGAGCGCCACCCACTGGAACTGCTTGAGGCGCTCGCCCTCGAAGATGATGGCGAGGATGACGGTGAAGAACACCTGGGTTTGGATGATGACCGAGGTGAGGCCGGGCGAAATCATGCCGTCCATGGCCCAGTACACCAGTCCGAACTGGCCGGGGCCGACCAGAATGCCGTAGGTCGCGATGTTCCAGATGGGCACCTTGGGGTGCTTGAGGAAAAACGCGGCGGGCAGAAAGCACACCACATAGCGCATGAAGGCGGTGAACATCGGCGGCCATTCGGCCAGGATGTATTTCACCACGACGAAATTCGTGCCCCAGACAAAGGCGATGGACAGCGCCAGCAACAGGTGCGCCGGCGGCAGGGTGTAGTGGGAATGGCCCGGAGGTGTGGGGGTGTGGGCGGTCATGGCCGCGCCTTCTTACACGTTTTGCGGCAATTTCGGGCACGTGAATTTCAGGATGCTGGTTTGCGCGTTCCTCGGGGGGCGCTATGCTCACTTGTATACGCGCGGCACGAGCTGGGGAGGCGGTAATGACCAAACGCAAAGATCTCACGAAACTGAGTGACGACGACTTAACGCCGGTGGCAGGTGGGGGATTGCTTCATCGCCGACTGTTCCTGACCGGCAGCGGTTTGGCCGCGGCGGCCTTCGCCGTGCCGGGTCGCGTGCGCGCCGAGGCGCTGGAGGTGCCCGACACCATGACCATGGTGAGCCCGGAGCCGGGATTCCAGGGTTACGGTCAGCCTTCAAGTTACGAAGCAGGCGTCGCGCGCGGGCCGATCGCCGAGAAGAACGCATTATATATCGCCGGGCCGGGGGCGGTGCGCTCGCCCATCCATGCGCTGGAGGGCATGGTGACGCCCAACGGTTTGCATTTCGAGATCACCCACAACGGCATTCCCGACATCAACCCGGACGATCACAAGCTGATCATTCACGGGCTGGTGGATCGGCCGCTCTCGTTTTCCGTCGAGGCCTTGTCGCGCTATCCCATGGTCTCGCGCTTTTACTTCGTGGAATGCGCGGGCAACTCGGGCGCACTCGCAGCTCCCGTGGCGGTGCGCGGCAATGCGCAGACGTTACATGGATTGGTGTCCTGCGCCGAGTGGACCGGGGTGCCGCTCGCGGTGCTGCTGCAGGAAGCGGGCGTGAAGAAAGAAGCCAAATGGTTTTTGGCGGAAGGGGCGGACCCCTCGTCGGTGACGCGCTCGCTGCCCAGCGAGAAGGCCTGGGACGATGCGATGATCGCGCTGTATCAGAACGGCGAGCGCATTCGCCCGTCCAATGGCTATCCGATGCGCCTTCTGGTGCCGGGCTTTCAGGGCAACACCAACGTCAAATGGCTGCGGCAGATCAAGCTGGTCGATAAGCCGCAGCAGACGCGCTACGAAACCTCGCGTTATTCCTTGCTGATGAAGGACGGGCGCGCGGCGCAGTTCAAGTTTCCGCTCGATGCCAAGTCGGTGATCGTGCGCCCCTCGCCGGGTGTCGGTATGCACGGGCCGGGCCTCTATGAGATTTCCGGCATCGCGTGGTCCGGGCGCGGGACGGTGAAGAAAGTGGAAGTCTCCGCCGACGGCGGGCAAAGCTGGGGCGAGGCGGCGCTGTCGGGGCCGGTGTTGCCCAAGGCGGTGACGCGCTTCCGCATGCCGTGGCGCTGGGACGGATCGCCCGCCGTGCTGCAAAGCCGGGTGACCGACGAGACCGGCTACGTGCAGCCCACCCGCGAGAAGCTGATCGGCGACCGGGGCGGGAAGAACTTCTATCACTGTAACTGCATCACAAGCTGGGCCGTGGACGCCGAGGGAGGGCTCAGCCATGTCTATGCTTAAAAGTCGTACGCTTAAGCATGTATTTGTGATCGGCGCGGTGTTGGCGCTGGCCGCGTGTAATCAGGAGAGCGGATCGTCTTCATCCGCGTCGTCGTCAACGCAATCGCGCGAGATTCCCGAAGGTCCGAATTTGGGCGTTGAAGTGACGCACGAAGACATAGCGGCCTGGAATATCGCCGTCGGTCCGGACGGGGCGAACCTGCCGCCGGGCGGCGGGTCTGTGGCCGAAGGCAAGGAACTTTATCTGCCGCATTGCTCGTACTGTCACGGCCCCAACGGCGAAGGCGGACCGGCGGACCGTTTGGTCGGCGGCATCGGTTCATTGGATACGGATCAGCCGGTGAAAACCGTGGGCAGTTATTGGCCCTAAGCGACAACGCTGTTCGATTTCATCCGCCGCTCCATGCCGCTCAACTTTCCGCAAAGCCTGACCGACGATCAGATCTATGCGCTCTCGGCCTACATCCTTCACATGAATGGGATTATCGGCGAGGACGCGGTGATGAACGCCGAGACCTTGCCAATGGTCGAGATGCCGAACAAAGACGGATTTGTGCAGGTCTATCCGCGCACCTTGGACGAGGCGATGGGGTTCAAAAAATAAGTAAAAAATAAGTATACGTCAGGTTGTTGGAAGGATGCGCTCATGAGCGAGGCTAAAACCGGGATCGATAAGGACCGGCCGGTTCACAACATCACCAAGGACACCATTCAGGCGGTTTCGGATTTGATGTTCGCCCCTTGGGTGCAGGAGCTGAAACTGGAATGGCTGGAGGTGGAGAAGGGCCGGGTGGTCTCGCGGCTGCGGCGGCAGAAAAAGCTGTGTCACTTCTCGCCGGGGCGGCCCGACTTCGCCGACCAGTCGTCCATGTCCGGCCAGGTGCTGATGGCGGCGATCGACACGACGTTTTCCATGGCCATCGCGACCGGAGATTCGGTGAGCAAAGGCACGATCTCGCAGAACAATAACTTTGTCTCGGCGGCGAACACGCCGAGCCTGCTTCTGGAGGCAAAGATCCAGAAGTGGGGGCGGGTGAGCATCGGCGAGACGATTGTCACGGATGAGGAGTCCGGGCGGCTGGTGTGCCACGCCACCTCCACCTTTGCCATGAACCCTCCGCAGAGCGGCGGTGGCGCCATGAACCCGCCGGCAAAGAAATAATCCCGCCATCGCGATTTCGCGCTGCATGCTGATATAGTGCGGGCGCCGCACGCATGCGCCCGAGGCCGATAGGACCGCTTTGATGGATAATGGAAAATACCCGCGCCAAGTGTCGGATTTCGCCGATCTGGAAAGTGCGGTCGAAGAATTCGTGCTTCCCGGATTCCTGCCGCCCGCGCCGATCATTGCGCGGGGCATGGTGGTGCGCACTTAAGGGTCGTGCTTCGCCGCGCACATCCACCGCGCGCTTGAAGAGGCCGGTATTTCGGCACGGCACATCGAGCTGATGGAAGTGGCGAATTCGCCTCTCGCCAATAAAGCTTTGATGAGCTAAGTGCACGATCCGAATTATCCCTACGAACACCCGAGCCACGAACACAAATTCCCGAGGGAATTCATCTCAAACCTGCGGGAACAATTGCGCTCGGAAAGTATGTTCATTTTCACTCTGGGTCTTGCGATGTGTTGGTTCGATCCGGACGGCACCGTGCCTGTGCTGGCCATAGATCCCCGAGACTTGACCAAGAGGGAATGGCGCCGTGTGAGCGTCGAGGAAAATGCGCAGGCCCTCAAATTTATTGTCGAGACGTTGCGCGAGATCAATCCAGATATAAATGTTGTGCTGACCCTGTCGCCCGTTCCGTTGAACCGCAGCCCGGGTTTTGCCTTGGCGGTGGCCACGGACTGCATTTCAAAGGCCACGCTGCGCGTCGCCGTCCATGAATACTTGTCGGAGGCGCCTGACGGCGTTTATTACTGGCCGTCCTTCGAGATCGTACGCTGGCTCGGCGCGCACCTGCCGCCGGTCTTTGGCGAGGATGACGGCATGAGCCGCCACGTGAATTCTTCAATGGTCAATATGATCGTCAAACTGTTCCTCAAGCACTTCGTTGCCCCATAAGCGGTCGAGCAAGAAGTGACCGCCGCATTCGACAGGGCCGCGTTGCTGGCCACATTCGACGAAGTGTTCGCAGATATGCGCAACACGGATGTGCGGCCCGTGCCGCATTTCGAAGATATCGCTAAACCCGACAGGCGTGTGCACAGAATCCTGTACCTGCCGATTGAAGTGAAAGCCCGGGAGTTTGTCAGCAAATCGCTCATTGCGCGGGAAGCAATTGCGCAAAACTTCAACGTCATTATGGGCGCAAGCTGGGTCTTGAATGCCTGGGCGCCGTACCTGCCCTCCGGCGTTGTGCTGTTCAAGTCCACCAATTCCATTGACGCCCGCAGCATGGGACAGTGGGTGCAAAGCGGCCACATGACGGGCGTGCTTGATGAGGAAGTGTTCGGCATCGATTGCACGCCGGACTTTCTAAAGGCGACGATGCACCCCCACGCCGCGGCCTATGCCGATCTTGTCTGCGCGCAGGGGCAGTCCTACGCGGACGTTTTTCCATTTCCCGCCAATGTGCGCGTGACAGGCAATCCGCGCACGTTGACTTACAAGCCGCCGCAGGGCGACGACATTCTTGTGTGCCTGCAGTCGGGGAACATCAATCACGCGGCGATAAAGGAGTACGGTTTTGCGCATGTGGTGCGCGCGGTTTTGACTCTCTCCGCAGGCCCGATGAATTCTCCGTTGGGGCAGGCGTGGGCAAATATTTTCCGCCAATCCATAGAATACGAATGCGACGCCTTGCCCCTGGTCAGAGACACCATCGAGGCCTTAGGCGCGGCGTTCCCGGACCGCACTATCCGCGTGCGCCCACATCCCATCGAAAACGCGGATACCTGGGCGTTTGGTCGGTCCAATATCGTGCTCGAGACCGCCGGCGGTATCACAGATGTATTGGGCAAGAGTTCGGTCGCGGTTTTTGTGAGCGGCTGCACGACTGGGTTGGACGCTCTTCTTGCCGGCGTGCCCGCCGTCCGGCTGGGGCGCGGTGGCCACGGAATTTCGGCGCGCATGCACACCGAGGTGAACAGCGCGGATGATGCTGTCGAGGCTGTGCGCCGCGCCGAGAAATGGGATGGGTCGATCAAAAGTCACTTTGCGCCAGTGGATGTGATGACACCGCTGCGAGAATTGTATAAACAGCACCAAGCCGACAGTGAGATTAAGTTTTCACACAATGTTTCCTATACGCCGCAAGTTCATCAGCTCCAAAAATTCCCCGAGACGCCTTTGGAAGAAGTGGCGAGATTTGTCGGGAGTCCGGCAGAGCAGGTAGCGTGGAACACTTGGTTTTTCTAAAAGCATCTGAACTGAAAAAAAGTTCACGTATCAAGATCCGTCATGGCAAATAACGTCCCCCATAGATTTTCCGAAAACGTGCGTCAAACGCTGCAAGAGTTGGAAAATCTCAAAACCAGTATCATTGTCGAGCAAACGCCGTTGCCGCCAAAACCCGCGACCCGCTTCGTCGGCCGGAACGCCTATCTGCCGATCGAGATTGCCGGCCGCGAGCTGTATGGCCGCGCGAAATTGGCGGGAGATTTGGTGCGGCGGGGATTTCAGGTCGTCCTGGGGGCGACATGGAACCTAGGTTGCAATGAGTACCGGGACCTTCCGCCGGGCATATTGCTATTGAAAACGCTCAATGCGCTGGATGCAGAAAAAATAAAAATTGCGCAAAAGGCGGGCCACATTGTCGCGGTATTGGACGAGGAGCTGTTTTCTATTCGACCAAATGCCGAATGGTACCGCACCCAAACCAACGAAGAAGCTCTGCATCTTTCAGACATGATTTGCGCACCGGGCCTCCGATCCGCCGATATTTTCAGAGAGGTCACGGATTCCAAAGTTGAGGTAACCGGCACGCCGCGCCGTCTCTTTCCCGAATTGGAGCAAGGCGAAGATATTCTTGTTTGTACAAAAGCAGGATTTGTAAACGGGCAGCGATCGTTCAGAGAGAACGTAATTCACATCTGTCGGGTATATAACAAGGCGCTTTCCGGTGAAGTATTGGATTATATGAAAGGAGATGTCATTGACGAGTGGGCTGGGTTGGCTTTGCTTCTTGATACGGTGCAGGCTCTTTCAGTCCGATTCCCAAGTCGGCGAATTCGTTTGCGCGTGCACCCAGCTGAGAACTTCAAAAGCTATCAGGTTGGCGGAAACGTCGTTTTCGACTCTTCGCCCTCATTTTTTGAAAGCCTCAATGGTGCGGCGGTATTGGTATTTGTATCGGGCTGTTCGACAGGAATAGAAACTTTTTTTGCGGGCGTGCCGTCGGTTCGGTTGGGAGCCGGCGGGTATGGTCTATCACACAATCTGCATGTGGGTGCAGAGACGGCGAACGAAGCGGCGGACGCTGTAGCCGCTCAGATTGAGAGCCCCAAATTGCTGGGAGATTTATCCGAGCACTATTCGCCGTTGTCACTTGGCGAGAAGCTTGACGAACTGCAGAGAGAATTCGCTGATGACACAACCAAAGACGTCGAGCCGGTTTGGCGGAAACGAAAGCAGGAAATTCGATCGCAACCCCTGCTTTCAGCGAAATTTCCGGATACACCCGACGACGTGATCGCCGGTCTCGCCGGCGCAGACGCCAAATCTATCGGTTGGAATACCTGGCTATTGAAATAAACGTCTATCGCTGGCGTGGAGCATCTGGTTCATGTAGCGTTCCCGGCGAGGTGACCCCATGACCGGCGCCCTGCGCGTACTCGCTACACTCGTTGTTTTTCTGGCATGTTTCCCGGTGCTTGCGGAAACGGTTCTGCACCGGGGCAACCGCTCGGAGCCCGCCGCGCTCGATCCGCATAAAATCAACACACGGTACGAACTCAATATCGTCGAAGACCTATTCGAGGGTCTCACCGCGTTCGATGCCGCGGCCAATCCTGTCCCCGGCGTCGCTGCATCCTGGGATGTGAGTGAGGACGGCCGAATCTATACATTTTATCTGCGCGAAAATCTTATGTGGTCGGACGGCGAACCCATTACGTCAGACGACGTGGTGTTCTCGTTCCGCAGATTCATGAATCCGGAAACCGCCGCATTATATGCCCAGCTGTTTTATCTGGTGCAAAACGGACGCGAGGTGAACACCGGTGCGTTACCGATGGAGGATTTGGCAGTCACGGCGCCCGACGAAGCAACGGTCGTATTCGAGCTGACCGGCCCGGCGCCGTATTTCCCCGAAATGCTCGCCAATGGATTTGCCGGCATCGTGCCGCGCCATGCGGTGGAGCGCTTTGACGATGATTGGTCGGCACCGGGACAAATGGTGTCGAATGGCGCGTATACGCTGGAGGCATGGTCACCGCAGGACCGTATTGCCTTGCTGCGCAATGAACGCTTTCACGACGCCGAGAACGTACAGATTGACCGCATCTACTATTATCCGACCGACGACACGGTGTCGGGCGTTGCCAGATTTCGCGCTGGAGATCTGGACATGCAGCTCGAGTTTGCGCCCGAGCAAGCGAAACCCCTTCGCGCGCTGCTTGGCGATGAGGTGCATCTGATTCCCTCGCTGACAACATTTTACCTTACAGTGAACACAACCCTTCCGCACCTGAGTGATCCGCGCGTGCGTCGGGCGCTTTCGATGGCGATCGACCGGAAAATCATCACCGAGCGCGTGCGCGGCGTGGGCGAGCCGCCGGCGCTCAGCTTTGTTCCGCCGCAGATCGCGAATTACGAACCGGCTATCG
>Ga0181593_10004439_pt1 | contig 12792 bp, 9 predicted proteins | sample 071ome_19_FD_133756 | JGI IMG/M metagenome (GOLD analysis project Ga0181593, IMG submission 133756) | Coastal salt marsh microbial communities from the Groves Creek Marsh, Skidaway Island, Georgia - 071413AT metaG (megahit assembly) | ecosystem: Environmental > Aquatic > Marine > Intertidal zone...
CCAGCCTAGAGTGCTTTATTAATAGCGTCTGAGAGTTGTTCCTTTGGTACAGCTCCCACGATTTGATCGATTACCTCTCCACCTTTGAACAATACTAAGTTTGGTATTCCCCGTACTGAGTATTGGGATGGAGTTGATGGATTTTCATCTACATTCATTTTTACTATTTTCACCTTGCCGTCGAACTCACTGGCAAGTTCCTCTAAAATAGGAGCGATGCTTTTACACGGACCACACCAGGGAGCCCAAAAGTCAACTAAAGTTGGAAGAGAAGATTCAAGAACCTCTTGTTCAAAGTTCGAATCAGCAATCGCTTTAACATTTTCTGACATTGATAATTCCTAAAGTTTAGTAACAGGTATCTTAACCCCTGTACGATAAGCACTCTCGAGGACGCTTTCAAGCACTCAGAATGGGGTTTTGTAGCCCTTTCTGGTTGAGGTGTTGGGCGGTTGGCCTACCTTTGGTTTAATCAGTGAACCCTGTGCCAAATAGACAAACAATGTTATACGCGCAACGTGCTGTAAATACAGTCTTTAATAAATATTGATATCAGTTAGCTTGAGATGTCTCACTAAATTCTTCCCTTCGGTGAATCCAAGTACTGAGTCGCTCATCTTAAGCTTTAACCGAGTTAAAGCTACGTAATATTCGGTCGAAACTGATTCTGCACAACAATCTGTTTCACTGAGGAGGTAAAATGAGCTCACAAACACTATCGAAAGACAGTCAATCGAAAACTATCGTCTATACCGTGGATGCCTTTGAAAACGGGCTTGCCGTGGGTCAACATGTGGTACGCTCACACCACGACGCTCTTCAGCAGTTTTCTTTAAGACTTCCGGGAGAGCAGCGGCCGGTTCGACTCCGTAGTCGGTATTTCATAGAGCAAAAAAATCATCGAGGGGAGCTTGAAAAGCTGCTCAAGCGGTTGTCCTCTCAGGGAAAACTAAGACACACGCTGATTATATTCGGTGTAAACAATGATCCGTTACATCCTTTTGAGGGAAGATTTGATGCGTCTATGAAATTTTTCTCGCTCTTTGAAAGATATACTCCAGGTCTCCTCTGTATTCAGACACGGTCGCCACTCTTGGTACTCTCTCTTCCTGTACTTAAACGCCTGGGAAGTCGGTGTATAGTTAATTTTGGGTTAGAAACTCCTCTTGAGAAGATAGCTCAGCGTTATACTCCAAGTCTTCCTCGAGTGGAGGAGCGTTTAAAAGCGATTCGCTCCTTATCACGATTTGATATCCCCGTAAGAATTCAGGTGAGTCCAGTCCTTCCCTATGGAGATTGGCAGAAGGATGCTGCCGACTTTGCTCAATGTATTGTAGAGAATGCCTACGGGGTAGATGTAAGAAGTCTTTCCAACGGGTCGAAAGAGCGTGAACGAGAGCTGAGGGGAGTTCCAGTTGCCACTAAGCTGGCCCAAGATAGAAAGTTTCACTGGCTTCGACCTGACGCTGCTACCCCTCTGCGGGAAGCCCTTAATCGGCTTTCCCCAAAAATCTTCACTCCTCCGAACTGCGAGCATCTCAAGGACCCTCAATTGAAGATTTTTGCAGCATAATCGTTTTCTGTCGTTCATAACTCACCTTAAAGAGGCACCTCATTGACCCAGAGGTGCCTCTTTTTTTTTGCACCTGCATTTCTACTCAGTACTTGCGACCATGAGTCAGCACTCATGTTCTTGTGAGACATCTGTCTTCAGAGTAGGGTAACCATGCAAATCTATTGAGGAGTAAGCTATGACCAGAGTCGCGCTCGTTGGAGGAAAAAGATCTCCATTTACACGAGCTGGAACACTTTTGAAAAAGTTCTCATTTCTAGATCTCGGGATTCATGTGGCGGAGAAGACAGTTGAAGATCTTGAGCTTTCTCCATCAGACCTCGATGAAATAGCCTTTAGCACAGTTCTCTTAGATCCTCGATTCCCGAATGCCGCTCGTGAGCTTGTCTTGCGCTCTAGTCTTCCGAAGAGTCTCTCTGGTCATTTTGTATCAAATAATTGTATCAGTGGATTAGTCGCAGTGAACCTCATTCGGGATGGAATCGCGTGTGGGCGAATTCAGAGTGGACTTGCTGGTGGTGCTGAATCGATGTCTCAGCCTTCGCTGACTCTTCGGCGTGACGCGGAGAAATTTTTTCTTAACTTGAGTATGGCTCGAGGATTCAAAAACCAATTGAAAGCGGCGCTGAAATTTAAGCCAGGGTATCTCCTTCCTGTTCCTCCGAGTCCTAAGGAGCCCTCAACCGGGCTGACGATGGGACAGCACTGCGAGCTCACTGCAAAGGAGTTCGGTATTAAACGTGAGGAACAAGACGAATGGGCACTGCGGAGTCATAAGAGAGCAGCAGCAGCGAAGGAGTCTGGAATACTTGATACAGAAATCGCGCCGATTGAGGGAGTTGATAGCGATAACTTCATTCGAAAGGAAACTTCACAAGAAAAGCTCGCTAGTCTGCGACCAGTTTTCGACCGGACTGCATCGGGGACTCTGACAGCAGGAAATTCGAGTGGGCTCACAGACGGTTCTTCTCTGGTGTGCCTCATGTCTGAGGAGAAGGTAAAGGCAGAGGGAAGAGAAGCCCTCGCATATATCGATGCCATAGAGTTTGCTGCCATTGACCCGAAAGATGGGCTCTTAATGGCTCCAGCACTTGCACTCCCGAGATTACTGGAGCGCCAGGGGCTCGGTGTCGCTGATATAGATATTTTTGAGATTCATGAGGCATTCTCTGCGCAAGTTATTGCCAATCGGATGGCTTGGGCCCAGGGATGGAGTAAATATCCAAAATTGAAGCCGTTTGGTGATATCCCTGATGAGAAGATAAACATGAATGGAGGCTCAATCGCTATCGGTCATCCATTTGCTGCAACGGGTGGACGTCTTCTTTTAAGTGCTGCGGGAGAGTTAAAACGGCGTGGGAAACAGCGGGCGGTTATCAGTATCTGTGCCGCTGGAGCTATGGCAGGGGCGGTACTACTTTCAAGAGATTAGGTGAGCTGCTCATCAATGGAAAGAAGACATCTTCCTCTGTTCATGTTTGTGAATCAGAGGAAGATGTCGTTCGGGTGCAGCATCATAAACATCTCCTTCAGCTCTTTATGAATTTGGGCTCGTTTAAAAGCCAGGTCTTACCAGTTTCCCAGTAAGACCTGGGCAAAAGTAGCGAGGCACCAAAATCTGTTACTTCCGTTCGGCTATGCTTGAAGCAATCGGGTGAGAATGCTCACCTCGAAGGCTTCAGATTGAACCTATTAGCCGAGAAGCTGAAGTGCCAGCTGAGGTTGCTGATTTGCCTGAGCAAGAACGGCAGCACCAGCCTGCTGAAGAATGTTCAGTCGCGTTAATTCAGCTGACTCCTCCGCTACGTCAACGTCGCGAATTCGGCTCTCTGCAGCTGCGAAGTTCTCGCGAGAGACAGAGAGATTCTTGATTGCGACGCTTAATCGCGCTTCTGAAGCACCGAGATTCCCTCTCTGTATTGCTAGAGAGCTAATTGCATTATTGACTGCATCAAGTGCAGCACGTGCAGCGGATTGTGCTCCATCTCCAGTAGAGGCCGAGATAGAATATGAAATCGCAGAACTTCCAGTGTTCGCAAGGCCAAGAGCTTGTAGGGTTCCTTCAACTCCAGCAAATGATATCTGCGATGTTGAAGCTGAATCAAACCCAACTTGAAGCGTCGTCGTACCACCACCAGAAAGAAGGTTTACTCCGTTAAAAACGGTGGTGACAGCAATTCGCTCAATCTCGGATGCAAGAGAAAGAAATTCGTTTTGAAGTGCTGAACGTTGGTCATTCGAATACACTCCGTTAGCTGACTGTTCTGCAAGTTCTGCAAGTCGACTAAGAACGTTTCCGATCTCTCCTAGTGCCGAATCAGCAATGGCAATCGTTGATATTCCATCATTTGCATTTCGAATAGCAACATTTGCTATTCGTTGATCGGCTCTCAGGGAGTCAGCGATTGCTAATCCAGCCGCATCATCTGCAGCTCGGTTGATTCTCTGACCTGAGCTTAAACGTTCAAAGGTACGACTAAGCGCATCAGTGCTTAGTGCGAGTCGTCTTTGACCCTGTAAAGAAGATATGTTTGTGCCAAGTGTGATACCCATTGTTTCCTCCGTGAAATAAAGAATCGTCTCACTAGCAGCTCATACCGCTAGAGATATACTGCAATCCATTGCAGCTCGATTCGTGGGCGTAAGTTCACTAATTTTCAATGGGAAAGGTTTCTGAGGTCTTTCCCCGCTACTTTTCTGGTACTGCCTTCGGTACTGCGAGTTGCTTTCGAAACAGGAATGTTTCTGCCAGCGTGGTAAGAACTTCACGACTACTTATCCTTACAAATGAGGTAACGGTAGAGCCGTAGATTTTCTTAAGCAAAATATACGGGTAATACCCAGATTTCTTGAAACTATTGAAAACTCAGGGGGTTAGAAAAAAAATCCAGGCTCGACTTCGTGGAAAGAAGCAGAGCCTGGAGCAGAAAGTAGCGAGGCACTAAATTCAGCACCTACCTTCGCTTGTAGAATCCCTTGGTGCCTAGCCAAGAGTAGTTCCCCTATAAAGAGGAGAGGGGAAGATCTGCTCCGATGGCGAAAGATGAGTTGAGAGTTGGAAGTATCTCTTCGCAGCTTCTCCTATCGGAGCAGATTTATTTCAGTTTATCCAATTAGGGATAATGCTAGCTGTGGCTGCTGGTTAGCCTGTGCAAGCACTGCTGCACCAGCCTGTTGAAGAATATTCAACCGAGTCAGCTCAGCAGATTCTGAAGCTACATCCACATCACGAATGCGGCTTTCAGCAGCAGCGAAATTCTCTCGAGAGATCGAGAGATTTTTAATCGCTACACTGAGACGAGCCTCAGTTGCACCGAGATTTCCGCGCTGTACCGCAAGAGAGGTAATCGCAGAGTTTACTGCATCAAGTGCAAATCGTGATGCCGACTGAGCTGCATCACTTCCGGCTGCCGTAATTGAGTAATTCAGGGCTGAAGACCCCGTAGTAGCCAATCCGAGCGCTGCTAGTGTTCCTTGTACCCCTGAGAACTGAATCTGAGAGGTAGAGGCAGAACTAAAGCCGACCTGGAGAGTGGTTGTGGCACCACCAGAGATGAGAGCAACCCCGTTAAACACGGTGGTCGAAGCAATTCGCTCAATTTCTGAAGCGAGTGAAGTAAACTCATTCTGAAGCGCGGAGCGCTGAGAATTTGAGTAAACACCGTTTGCGGATTGTTCTGCAAGTTCTGCAAGTCGACTAAGTACGTTTCCAATCTCTCCGAGAGCCGAATCAGCAATGGCAATCGTCGAGATACCGTCGTTCGCGTTTCGAATTGCCACTGAGGCAATTCGTTGGTCAGCTCTTAGGGAGTCAGCGATCGCAAGACCAGCTGCATCGTCACTCGCCTTATTAATACGCTGACCTGAACTCAGCTTTTCGTACGTGCGCGTTAGAGCGTCAGTGCTCAGGGCGAGTCTCCTCTGACCCTGAAGGGATGATATGTTAGTACCAAGAGTAATACCCATGGCTTTTTCCTCCTTGATTATACAGAGCCAGCAACTAGTCGATCCTTGACCGGCTGATACCGAGATCTAGACCGAAGAAACTCGATCTATCTGACTCCAATTTAGCAATTTACATGGGAAAATATGAATTTTCCCGCTACTGTCCGTCAGCGAATACTCAACACAATCTCATTCACAGAAAAACGTCTGGGGCAGTGAAAGACTGTTGAGGAACTACATCCTCCGCCTTAAAAGGGGTTACGTCTTGGCAAGAAAAATTCTGAAATCGAAAATGGAGCGATCATGAAAAATGGTAGTTGTTCTTAAGAATTTCTACCATAAGGGAATATGAGTTTAATAACTCTGGCGCCTACCGTATCAAGCGTTACTGATTTACGGAGAATACATTTGCGAACTGACAATTAGACAAACTGAGAGTAACGTACTTTGAAAAGAGTATCGCTAAGAGTTTGAAAGGTTTGAAACAAATCAAGCAAGTCATTTTTCTCTTAAGTATTTTTCAAGCTATGCCGTCCCCCTCTTTGTGTGTGATGCGGGTGGATTGTCACTGACCTACAGAAAGAGACTTCATTCGCAACTAATTAAAGATGTGGCCCTCATCGCCAGTTTGAGCAGTGTAACTGCCGGTGTCTATGGAAAGACGCTGTGCTGGTGTGAGCTTTCAAGGAGGAAAAGAAGATGGCTGTTACTCTTGGAAACAATATCGCGTCCCTTCAGGCGCAACGTCGACTCGGAATAGCGACTGACCAACTAGGAAGAACCTTTGAACGTCTAAGTTCTGGTCAGCGTATTAATAAGGCGAGTGACGATGCGGCTGGTCTTGCTATTGCTGACTCTCTTCGTGTGGAACAAAGGATTGGTATCGTAGCGATTCGAAATGCTAATGATGGTATCTCGAGTATTGCGGTTGCTGATTCGGCTCTCGGAGAGATTGGAAACGTACTTAGTCGACTTGCAGAACTTGCAGAACAATCCTCAAACGGTGTGTTCTCAGTGGTTCAGCGTTCAGCTCTGGCGAATGAATTCGTATCACTTGCTTCAGAGATTGAGCGAATCGCAGTAACAACAGAGTTCAACGGTGTTAAACTGTTATCGGGCTCTAATACCCTTACCTTACAAGTTGGTTTTGACTCAACGTCTACCTCTCAGATCTCCTTTAGTGGGGTCCAGGGAACGTTGTCATCGCTCGGACTTGCATCGTCAGGGAGTTCAGCACTCTCGTATTCAATCAACGAGTCTACAACTGACGGAGGTCAGTCGGCAGCTCGCGCGGCTTTGGATGCGGTGCAGAATGCGATTCAGTCACTTGCTTCTACCCGAGGTACTCTTGGTGCAACAGAAGCTCGATTGAATGTTGCGATTAATAACCTTGCTGTTGCTAGAGAAAACCTAGCTGCTGCGGAAAGCCGAATTCGAGATGTGGACGTTGCATCAGAAGCGGCTGAATTAACGCGACTCAACATTCTTCAGCAGGCTGGTGCTTCGGTTCTTGCCCAAGCAAACCAGCAGCCGACATTGGCTCTTAACCTACTCAGTTAGGTTGAAAAATAGGCTTCGGGCGGGAGAACTCATCTCTCGCCCGTCTCCCTCTCCTTTCCAGTGAGAGGGGGAAAGGAGAAAGATTCTCTCAACTCAGGCAGAAAGATGAGTAGGCATGAGAGATTTTGTACCACTGGTACGCATTTGTTGATGTTTTACCTCGCTACTTCCAGGGTGATGGAAGGGACCGTCTGGGGGCGGATGGTCTCCTCCCATCACTCTTTTTCTTTTAATTTCGAAAAAACGTGCTGGTTCCGAGAGAGTTTGCTAATTTTTACCCTGAAGATTAGGGGTAAAAATGCGAGACGGCAGATATTCTATTGTTTTTCTATTGCTCCTTATTGTAGCACTCTTCCTCCCGTCGACTGTATGTGCTGATGGAAAAATTTATGTATACACAGACTCCCACGGGGTCGTGAGATTCTCTTCAAAGCCTCCTCCTGCAGGAGTAGAGGCTCGTATTTTTGAAGGAAGAAAAAGCGGATTCTCTTGGTATCGAGGAGGAAAGAGGCCCCCAGCAAGACTGTTTAAACATCGCTACTCTACAGTTATTCATTCAGTAGCGCGTGAGTATGGAGTCAAGACGTCTCTTATTCGTGCTGTCATTCACGTTGAATCTGCCTATGATCCTGCGGCTGTTTCCCCGAAGGGCGCCCTCGGTTTAATGCAGATCATGCCTTTTCATCTCAAGTCTCTTGGAATTGAGGATCCTTTCGAGCCCAGTCAGAATATACAGGGAGGGGTCAAACTTCTGTCGAAGTTATTGAAGCAATATGATGGGGATACAAAAATCATGTTGGCAGCATACAATGCTGGAGAAAATGCTGTAAAAAAGTTTAATGGAATACCACCATTTTCAGAGACGCAGAATTATATTCGAAAAGTTCTGCAACTTCAGAGCTTATATGCGGAGGCTGGGGCTTAGGAGTTACGTTTAGGATAAATCAGCATGAGAATAATGATCCCCAATATTGTTTCACTTCTCCGATTAATCGGTATTCCAGTGTTATTATTTTTTATGGCGATACGCGCTGAATTGCCGTGGTGGTCTACCAGCATGTTTTTTCTTCTACTTGCGGTTACGGATGTGGTCGATGGCTGGTTGGCTCGCAAACTTGATGCTGAAACAGACTTCGGTGCGTTGCTTGACCCTCTTATCGATAAGTTGTTGATCCTCTGTCCCTTGATTACTCTGGTCGGCATGCGTTCCGTAGAAACAAACTATGTGATTGTTCCAGCATGGATGGTTGTCTTGCTCCTTGCGCGTGAGTTGTGGATTACGGGACTTCGTGGTTTGGCCGCTACCAGGGGAGTCGTCATTCAAGCGGCTGAGCTTGGAAAGCTGAAAACATTGCTTCAAGTGATTGCAGTTACTTTTCTGTTGATTGAGGATATCACTCTCTTTGAGTGGTCCCGCCAACAAATTACTGCCCAGTATATAGGTCTTCAGAGCTTACTCGGTGCTATTATCTTGGCGTATATTAGTGGCCTCGAGTACACCATGCAATTTTTTCGCGTTGTATCGAATTCTGCTCCCGTTCAACCGACACAGAAGGGAAGAAAGTCATCCTCTTTTCTTCTCGGGCGTCGAGCGTAGAGATTTGTGCTCTAGACTACTCATAAGCCCTTTTGAAATAGGCGATAGCACTCTATATCGAGCTGACTTTTCTCACCAAGAATTCTATAGCTGAAAGTCCCGTTAAAGAATCAACGACCTCAAGGGGCTTTAGAGTCCTTCCATCCGGAAGAGAAGTAATAGAAAACCGCACTTGGTGGTCTTCTGGATGGACATCCTTTACGAAGTCAGTAATTGCATGAGTTGTTTCTTTTTGCTTTCTCCGTCGCGTGACAGTTTTGCCTTGCCAGTTTGGACCGATCATTTCAACAAGTGATGTCGTTGCTAGCACCTTTTCGGAATGCGGAGACAAAGAAGTGCCTGAAAGACGAGCAATGAATGTGGAAGTGACATTATGAGCAGGAATATTTTTCGCATTTCGGGGTAGGGATTCAGCCTGAATAATTGAAAGGCCCTCCGGGAGTGTTTTGTTGAGTTCTCGGACCATCGTGTCTTCGTTCATTTTTTCAGTGAGGATGACGTCAACAAGTTCAGCGGAGCTTTCAACTCCAAGCTGGATTGGTGGCCCGAATGCAAATCGAGGTCTTGGAGTAAATCCTCGAGAGAAGGCGACTGGTAAATTCGCTCTCCGCGCTGAACGAAAGAGCATTGATGCCATTTCAAGATGTCCATGAAATCGAGCATGACCAATTTTCGTGTAAGTAAGACGATAGCGAAATGCGGATTCGGCTGGTACAGCCACGCCTCGGACGCCATCCTCAGCCATCTCGGTTTTTAAGTACTCTTTCAGTGTATATACAGACTGTTCTGGCTTTGGAGTCGCTGTCCTTTGTCTAGAGCCTTTCAATAGTTGCAGGATTTCGTCGTTTGATGCCCCCTCCGCCTTTTTATCAAGTATTGGTTGCCAGGGAGGAGAGATAATTGCGAGGCGACTTTCGCTTCGGGCTCGATCAAAGAGAACATTTCTCACCCCATCATAGTCGCACGATCCACAGGTAGAACAGCTCTTGGTTAAACAGTCTGGTGTTGTTGTTGTACGCTGGGCCCTCTGCCATTCCTTGAGGAACCAGCGCTTTGGGATATCACAACTGATATGATCCCATGGAAGCGGATCATCGCCCGATTTTTCTCTGAGATAACCATGAGGGTCTATTTGACACGCTTCGAAGGCCTGCATCCAGAGATCGAAAGAAAGTTGCTCCATCCATCCATCTTGGCGTGTTCCTAGTTGGTATGCTTTAAGTATCACGGCGCTCAGTTTTCTATCACCACGTGCAAATACTCCTTCAAGAAAGCTCGCCTGAGATTCATGGTATCGATAAAAAATCTTTCTTTTCCTGAGCTCACGGAAGAGGAGCTCTTGTCTTCTTTTCGTCTCGACTTCTGATATCTGCTCTGACCATTGGAATGGGGTATGAGGTTTTGGAACATGGGTCGAGACACTAATGGTAATTTGCTGACCTTTGCGCGTAAGTGCTTGAACTCGAGTAGCGATATCGAGAATTCCCAAGATATCTTCATCGGTTTCCGTCGGCAGTCCAATCATGAAATAGAGCTTAATGCTTGACCATCCAAGCTTCAGAACATTTTTACAGGTATCAATAATTTGTTGATCGGTTACCCCCTTATTGATCACATCCCTCAGTCGTTGCGTGCCAGCTTCAGGAGCCATGGTAAAACCGGTGCGTCGAACAGGCTGAACCTCTTGTAAGAGTTCGGGAGTCAGAGCATCAACTCTCGTAGAAGGGAATGAAATTGCGAGTTTATCACTTTCTGCGAATTCGTCTTTCAGGATTTTGAGCAGAGGCAGAATGCTGCAGTAATCAGCGGTGCTGAGCGATAAAAGAGATAGCTCTTCAAAGCCCGTTTGTTGAAGTGCTTCGCGGGTGAGTTCTCTAATCTCCTCTGGAGCCCTCTCACGTTGCGGTCGATAGAGGTATCCTGCTTGACAAAAGCGGCAGCCACGAACGCATCCACGCATCACCTCAACGGCCAGACGGTCGTGCACGGTTTTAATATTCGGTACAATAGGCTGTTTGGGAAAGGGTGCATTCTCTAGGGATGCCAGTACTCTGCGATTTACTGCTGTATAGTCTGAGTAGCGAGGCGTGAATCCTTGAAAGGAGCGGTCTTCTCCGTAGTTTGGACTAAAAAAGGCCGGAACATACACCCCAGGAATTCGAGAAAATTCTCTTAATTGTTCGTGCCGTGTTAGCTGTTTGCAGCGTAAGACCGCTTCAAGAAATTCAGGTACGAGCTCTTCGCCGTCTCCTATAAGAAAGCAGTCAAAGAAATCAGCAAAGGGCTCAGGATGATATGCAACGGGACCTCCGCCAATGATAAGAGGATCTTTTTCTTTCCTCTCAGATTGCAGAAGAGGAATCCCTCCAAGATCAAGCATTTGTAAGATTCCTGACATGCACAGTTCATACTGAAGGCTAAACCCTACTATCTCAAACTCAGACAGTGGTCGCTTTGATTCAAGTGAGGTGAGCCTCATTTGATTTTTTCTGAGGATTTGCTCCATGTCTGGTAGCGGGGTGTAGGCGCGTTCGGCCCAGAATCTTTCATCCCGATTGATGAGGTCATACAAAATCTGATACCCCGTGTGAGACATTCCCACCTCATAGGTATCTGGAAAAGCCAAGCACATGCGCAAAGCCACTTCAGAGTCGTTTTTGACGATAGAGCCCTTTTCGCCTCCTAAGTACTGAGCAGGCTTCGTAACATTCAGAAGGTGGGAATCGGAGATTTCTTGTGAGCATGACATACTGCCTTTATCCTCCATATTTCGTGAGATTGGAACCTCCACCCCTTAAACGCAGGCGCTTCATGGGTATTTTTTCGCTGGTTGACCCCTAGAAAGCTGGTTTTTTCACGAAATATGAATAAAATCAAAAGACTGGGACATGCTCCCCGAGATTGGGTGCTAGGAGACTTTAATTCAGTTGAAGTTTAGTTCTGTTCTCGGTATTCATGTTGGGGTGGCCCAAAAGGGCGCCGTCATAACAAGGTTTGAAAATACTATGCGAGTTTCACGGCTAGAGATCTTTGGCTTTAAGTCATTCATGGAGCGTTTGGTTCTCCCTATAAAAGATGGTGTGACCGGTGTGGTTGGTCCCAATGGTTGTGGGAAATCCAATATTGTTGATGCTCTCCGGTGGGTCCTTGGTGAAACAAATGCGAGGAGCCTTCGGGGTGGTCTCCTTGAAGATGTTATATTCAATGGAACCGATAAATTGCGCCCTTTGGGTTTGGCGGAAGTCTCTCTTACCGTATCTTCTGACGGTGAGAGTTTGTTTGATGACATCATTGGAAACAGCAGAGAGGGTGAGTTGCAGTCTCAACTCGATGAAGCTGAGGCGCATATCGAAGAGGTCTCACAACAACTGAAAAAAGTTCAGAGGATAACCGCTGATGACAGCGACTGGGTTACACAGGAAGCGGAGGGCGAAGCTGCTCCTGAGACTCGAAACACTGAGCATGACCAATCGGCGGAGAGTTCTGCTTCTGATAATGATGAGGGTGCCCCGAAGTTACGGGTGCTTTCACCAGGAGACTCTTTCTCAGAGGATGATTCTCTCTCGGATGAAGAGATCACAGCGGATGAATTGGGGGCGCAGCATTACTCATCTACACTTTCAGCAGGTGTTTCAGAGCAAGTGCTCCAACAAAAATTTGGCTGGCTAAAGTCTGTAAGTGAAGTGCAGGTTACCCGTAGGCTGTATCGGAGCGGGGAAGCTGAGTTTTTTCTCAATAAAACCCCTTGTCGATTGCGGGATCTTAAGGAGTTCTTCCGGGTCATCGGAATTTCAGCTCGTACTTTCACGATTGTTGCTCAGGGTGAGGTGAGTCGAATTGTCACTGCAAAGCCTGAGCATCGGAGACAAATCTTTGAGGAGGCAGCAGGAGTTCTCGGTTTGCGAGACAAGATAGCAGCTTCCGAGCGTCGACTGAAGGATACTGCTGATAACATCGCTCGCCTAGAAGACATAGAGCGAGAGATAGAGCGACAAGTGAATAGTTTGAAGCGACAAGCTTCCCGTGCTCGACGCAGGGAATCTCTCAAGCATGAGTTGTATGAGAGTGAAAGTAGCCTTTTTCGAGAGAAGTTAAGACGAGTGAGCGCTCGGAAGAG
>Ga0181593_10004440_pt1 | contig 12792 bp, 13 predicted proteins | sample 071ome_19_FD_133756 | JGI IMG/M metagenome (GOLD analysis project Ga0181593, IMG submission 133756) | Coastal salt marsh microbial communities from the Groves Creek Marsh, Skidaway Island, Georgia - 071413AT metaG (megahit assembly) | ecosystem: Environmental > Aquatic > Marine > Intertidal...
ACCCCTCGCTCCTTTTCGATCTCGAGAGGATCCAGGGTTATGCTAGTCGCCCAATCCTCTAGGATTTCGAACCCGGTATCGAGCAATGAAGGCTCATCCGTTGGCAGTTGCAGCATGTAGACGGTCTCATTATGCGAAGTGTAGGCATTGACGTGCGAACCGAAGCGCATTCCCGCCCGCTCCATGAAATCGACGATCTCGCTCTTCTCGAAACGGCGAGTCCCATTGAAAGCCATATGCTCTAGGAAGTGGGCCAAGCCTCTTTGACTATCATTTTCCTGAAGGGACCCCGCATTGACCACCAATCGTAAAAATACGCGGCCTTCCGGCTTCTTGTTCTCTCTAATGTAGTATTTGAGCCCGTTATCCAATTGGCCCGCTAACACGTTCTCATCTACAGGAAGCGCTTCATCGAGGCTCCACTTTCGCTCTTGGGCCCCTGCAAAAGGCAGCCAAAAGAGGCATCCTAGGAATAACGCGCGATTAACGTATCTGAAAAATATCATTCGGAGATTCTCGATTATTGTCCTGACGAGACGACGAGACGAATTTGCCGCGCCCTGAAAGCAAGCTTGCTCTCGGCCTTGCCGAAAGCAAGCCTGTCCTCTCATCCTATGTGGCTACCACTGTTCGACTCGCAACTCGAAAACAGGTTCTGCGAAAAACGTAAAATACCCGATCAATCGCTTAGCGCGAGTTCAGGGACTTTCTCGCCGAGAGGGACACTTAAGATCTCTGGCCCTTCGCTGGTAACGATCACGGTATGTTCGAAATGGGCGGAAACGCTTCCATCGGCGCTTAAGGCCGTCCAACCATCTTCCGACATTTTGACCGCGTGCCTGCCCATATTCACCATGGGCTCTATGCAAAGGACCGCGCCCTCCCTCAACTTCGGGCCATTTCCCGGCCTTCCGAAATTGGGAATCTGCGGTTCTTCGTGCAAGCTCTTACCCACGCCGTGACCAACAAAATCGCGAATTACGGAAAATCCCGCTTTCTCGACAACCCGCTGGACTGCGTAGGATATTTTTCCGACCCGATTCCCCCGCCGCGCCGCCTTTATGCCCGCGTACAACGACTCTTCCGTCACATCAAGTAGACGCTGAACTTCAGGCTCAACCTGCCCTACGGCAATTGTGCGGCAATTGTCTCCAATGTATCCATTGTAGCGTGTACAAACATCCACGCTGATTACATCGCCCTCTTTCAAAACGCGATCGATGCTGCCAATTCCATGTACGACTTCGTCATTCACAGAAAGGCATGTATAAGCAGGATAGATACGGGAACCAACCTGATACTTGTAGCACGCGCTTTCGCCCCCAAGCTCGTCAATAAACCGCCTCCCCGACTGATCCAAATCGTAGGTATTCATGCCTGGGGCAACCAACCCGCACATCCGATCGAGAACGGTAGCCGCCACTTGGGCCGCCTCCCTGATCGATTTCATTTGCTGCTCATTCCTGACGATCATCAAATTCTCGCTTGTTTATATCCCAAAACCCAATCGCTCCTTAGACGCGAGAGAAATCCTATTCCTCATCGCCCATTTCTTCGAGAAGCGACTCTTCGATAGCCTCTTGCGGCAGGGATTTCTGGGCTTTGGCGCCCAGCTTTTTGATTTCCTCGACGCTCCTCACCAAATTGCCCCTACCAGACCTCAGTTTGTTGAGGGCGGCTTCGTAGGCTTCCTGACTTCTGCCAAGGCGATTGCCAATTTCCTCCATATCCCCATAAAACCCGACAAACTTGTCATACAGTCGACCACTAAGCCTGGCTATTTCCAATACGTTTCGGTTCTGCTTTTCTTGCCGCCAAATGTTGGCGACCGTTCTCAATGTGGCCAAAAGGGTCGAAGGCGTGACAATAACAACGCCTTTGCTAAAGGCGAAATCGAAGAGCCCGTCATCCGCTTGCATCGCCATCGTAAATGCGGGCTCCACCGGAACGAACATCAGAACGAAGTCTGGAGAATTGATCCCGTGTAGGGCGTCATAGCTCTTGCTGCTCAAATCGCTAACATGGGACCGCATGCTAGCGACATGCTCTTTGATCCGAGTCTCCGCGATATCGCTGTCGGACTCGTTTATGCAAGCCTCGTAGGCAAGCAAGCTGACCTTGGAATCCACTACTAGATGCTTGTCCTCGGGGAGTTTCACGATCACGTCGGGCTGAAACCGCCGTCCTTCCTCGTCTTTCAAATTTGACTGGGTTTCGTACTCTTGCCCAGGAGTCAATCCTGATTTTTCCAATACACGCTCGAGAATCATTTCTCCCCAATTTCCCTGCGTCTTCGACTGTCCTTTAAGAGCTGTAGTTAGATTCTGGGCTTCTTCAGACATCCGTTGGTTGAGAGCTCTCAGGTTATTCAATTGCTCGCCCAGAGCCGCTCGATCCTTGAGTCCGTCTTGATGGGCCTTCTCCACCCGTTCGCCAAACTCCTTAATTCGCTCGCCCAATGGATTCAAAAGCTTGTCTAAGCTCTCCTGATTCTGAGCAACGAATTTCTTGCTTTTCGTTTCGAGAATCCGGTTAGCGAGATTCTCGAACTCCAATATCATTTTCTTCTGTATACGATCGATTTCCTGCTTCTGCTCCTCAAGCCTTTTTTCCTGGGCCAACTCCCGCTCTCCAGATGCGGCTAACTTGGATCGCAAGCCGGTATTCTCTTCCCGCAGGTTCTCGGCCGATTCTCGGGCTGCTTTCATTTCCCTGTCCAAACCTTCCGTTCGCTCCTTCAATCGGGCCAGCGCTTCCGCTCCGGCAAGCCGATTTTTCTCATGCTCATCTTTCTCTTCCGCTGAGAGCGCTGACCCCGTTCCCAGCCTGTATTTTTGTATCACCCAAGCTGTGACAAACCCCAAGGCCAGAGCAGCCAGCCAACCAATGGCTACAAGAATATCAGTCATTCAGCTCCACCTGTATCTTGCTAGCCACTGGGAACCCCAATCGGCACCGTTTCCCGTCCAGAAAGCGTAGCGAGAGGATTCCTGCATGCCTGTCGCTTTCCGTAACTTCGACTTCGTTTCCTGGCGTCAAGCGATTGGATTCCAAATACTGGAGAAAATCTTCCCCTTGGTCCTCGATACGGCTTATCTTCGCCCTTTCCCCCTCAGGGCACTGATCCAAGGCGATCAAATTTCTTTCGAAAATAACCCCTGAAGGCGATGGAATCGAATCCCCATGAGGATCGACTTTCGGATGGCCTAGCAATGCATCGATCTTGACGAGGACCCGATCCGATATCGCATGCTCGAGCCTTTCCGCTTCGTCGTGAATCTCGTGCCACTCCATTCCGAGAATCTTAACCAAGAAAAGCTCCACCAGTCGGTGCCTTCGCAAAACGTGCAATGCCAAGCGTTTCCCCGTCTCGGATAAAGTCACGCCCACCCGGGGTGTATATTCAACGTGCTGGTCTCTCGCGAGCGATTTTACCATCGAGGTGGCCGTTCCCGGGGTAACGTTAAGGGCGGCCGCCAGATCGCCCATACCCACCATGCCGCCATTCCCTTGCTCGAATTGCAGGGCGTAAATCTCCTTTATGTAATTCTCGACTGTGCTCGTAGCCATGGCTTCCAAAACCTAGCTAATTCGTGGCCTAAATGCGTCGCGAAGAAAAGCCTTTAAGGCTGCTTTGTTAAATGCAGGTAAATCGATAGGCTATTAACGCCCGAGATTCATAGCGCCCGAATCGCGCCGATGTAAACCCTGATTAAATGGATTCCAAGCAAACAGTACATATAGTGGAGGACGATCCTACCACCCGACGTCTTCTCGAAAACCTCACGAGCTTACTGGGATACAAGGTTGAGTCCTACGACAACGGTGATGACGCCTGGGACGCCTTCGCTACGGTCGATCCGCAAATCGTTATCAGCGATTGGATGATACCCGGCAAGGACGGACTCGAGCTTTGCCGCCGCATCCGAAATATGCGGTCGGACACTTACACCTACTTCATTTTGGTGACTGCCCAGCGCCGATCCCGTTCAAATCTGGAGCAGGCCATCGAAGCAGGCGTCGATGACTTTCTGAAGAAGCCAATCGGATCTGAGGAGATTTGGAACCGACTACGGGTGGCTGAGCGTATCCTGAATTTCAACAGTCAGGTAAAGACTCTCGAAAGCCTGATTCCCATCTGCGCGTACTGCAAGAAGGTGAGAAACGACGGCGATCTTTGGGAGCAGATAGAGCAGTATGTCAACGAGCGCACCGGAGCCGACTTCACTCACTCAATTTGCCCTTCCTGCCTAGGCGAGCACGTCCGGCCACAGATGGAGGCCTACAAGAAATCTCTGAAAAGCTCCTAGGACTTTTGTAAATCCTCCAAGGCTGGCTAGGACTCCGGCTCCTTCAACTTTACGAGCGTGGCTCCCCAGCTTCCCGACGACTCGTCTCCCAATCGGAAACTATCAACTCGGGCCGATTTCTTCAGAAGCCCGTGCACCTTTTCTCGCAAGGTGCCCGTTCCTTTCCCATGGATAACGCGTACACTGCTTAATCCCTTTTCCAAACAAGCTTCGAAATAATCCTCTAGCAGGTCTTTCACCTCCGACGGGCGAAATGTGTGCAAATCAAGCTCTCCACTGATGGGGATTGCGACTGGATCGATCTCTTCCAAAACGACGATTCCTCTAAAGTAGTGTTAAATCCTCTGTTAAATAGCCCAATTATAGGCAAGCAGACGTGCAAAAACCGATACAAAGCCCTAGCTTAGCTATCGCTCTTAAGCAATCCATGAATGTCTGCAGAATAGCAATGATACTGGTTTTGACTGCTATTTGGCCCTATTTGGGTCATTCCCAGCAATCAAACTCAGGCAGGGGCGCACCTCTGAAGGCTCCCGTTGCCATATACAAGGTTTCACCGTTGCATCCCGATGCCCTCTATCGCAGAGCGATTGAGGGCGAGGCTGTCGTATCTGTCACTGTCGATGTTTTTGGCAACGCGACCGACCCTAAAGTTGAATCCGCTTCTGCGCCCGAATTTGGTGAAGCCGCGAAAAAAGCCGCTTCAGAGTGGATTTTCGAACCAGCAACCAAAGATGGCGTGCCAACCGAGGTACGGGCAAAACTGCCTTTCGTTTTCGAAATCGCGTTCGAGCATAAGATGAATGTCGAGATGGAGCGAGAGGTTTTCGTAGAACTCAGCGGACCGATTATCCCTTCGTCGGAGCTGGCCGAAGACCCCTTGCCTAGCTATGTGCCCCAGTTTTCCCAATTCTATCCGAAAGCGTTTCGCAACACCGGCAAGTCGGCCGCTGTCAATCTCGAGTTCGTCATCTCTCCCAAAGGCCACGTTCTTAATCCCCGCATTCTCTCTATTTCCGCGGAGGGCTTCGAAGAAGCGGCCCTCAAGGCCATCAGCCATATGGAGTATCAGCCGATCCTAGTCGATGGAGAGGCTGTATACGTCTCCATGATACGGCCAATACAAATTACGGAGTAGGAAAATCTCCATTTTCAAGCCGCTTACCCGCTATCAACGCTCAGTGAATACCGCAACCGAGGCCGTGTAGCCATGAACGAATTTTTTTCTAGCTTGCAATTTCTCGGTTTACGAGTCGGGCCAATTCCAGGCGATTGATTTTCGCATTGTGTCTTACATCAACTGGAAATGTTTTTCTGAATACAAACTCGCGTATGTCGCTAGTCATTTCCGTAATCGCTGCCGCGGCTTTAAGACCTTGAAGAAATCGTTTTCGTTCCGATCGAGTCGTAGGGAAAGCGCCTTCTATAGGTTGAATCGCTATGCAGGGAACTTTGACTCCTTTCCTATTTAAACTCACCAAGGCGGAGCGGAAGACTTGGGGCAAGGCATTAAATACCCCCTCGCAACAATCAGTGAAGTAGATTCGCTCTCCGATTTGAACCCGTTCCGCCAATCTGCCGCAAAACCAAAGTCGCCCTTTTTCGTCCAGGTACCCCAAGTCTCCCATTCGATGCCAAATACGGCCCCCAACTTCGATCTTCGCCTTTCTAGTGGCTTCGGGAAGATTGTCATACTCCCGCGTCACGCTCGGACCGCTAACGACGATCTCGCCCACCTCGCCTTGCGGCAAAGCCTTTTCCAAAGCGCTAGCTTCTAGAGGTTCGTCGCTGATTGCCAAGATACGAGCCTCTACGCCAGGCAAGGGCTTGCCAACACAGGTTCCCCGACCGTGTTCGGTCAACTCCGCGGTCTCTTCCAGCACTTGATTTTCATCAATCGAGGAAACTGGGAGAATCTCCGTCGACCCGTAGGGCGAATGGACCAAGCCACGGGGAAGGATCTTCTCGAAATCCCGCATGAGATGGGGAGGAGCCGAGGCGCCAGCCATTAAAATCCGTTTTATCGAGGGAAGCGTTACACCATTCGCCTGGCAAAAAGTTCCTATCTTCTTCCAAAGGACCGGTGAACCAAATGAATTGGTTACCTCGCATTGCTTGATCGCTTGAACGATCTTCGATGGATCCACCGTAGCCGGTTTACTGGGATTGATTTCCGGAATCACGGTGGTCATCCCCAAAGCGGGATTGAAAAGGGCGAAAATGGGGAGCATCGGCAGGTCCACCTCTCCCTCCTCTATCTGATATTGCCGCTTAATCGCTTCCACTTGGGCCTCGAACATTCCATGTTCGTAGCAAACTCCTTTTGCTGGACCCGTTGAGCCAGAGGTAAAGAGAATGGCCGCCAAATCCTTCGATTCCGTGGAGGCGCCTTCGAAATGCACCGTTCCCGTCGTCCGGGGCGCTCGAGCCAAAGGGCCACCAAGTCTAATCCTATGGGCGACCGATCGGAAAGCGGCCGGAAAAATTCTCGAGACCCATATGGCCAGGGAAATGCCCACCAACGCCACAGGTCGCGACCGTTGGACGCACGAGAGGAATGACCTCAAGCCCATACCTGGATCAATAACAATCGGAACCGCTCCCATTTTGAACAGGGCGAAACAAACAGCAATCAACGGGAGTCCTGGACGAGCCATAAGAAGCACCCGCATGCCGCGCTCCACGCCACCGACGTTCATCCGATCGGCCCAGGCATCTCGCTCCCGACGCAGCTCATCGAAGCTCAACGACAGGTAGTCAATCTCCCCACTGCGGGTCCGGCCTCTCGGAGCCATCAAGGCCGTATGGTCGCCTCGCTTTTCCGACATCCGGTCGAGAAAGCGAGAGACGTTGGCGACAGGGCCTTGTAATGAATCCGATGTGGCCATCTCAAAGGCAGCAGTAGGCCATCAACGGAAACCTTCAAGCCTCAACCCAACTGAGCCCCCGAGAGAGGGATCCGGGCGGCAAACGCCAAGGGAATGCCGTGTCTCAATCGTCCGCGATGGTAAAAAGGCCCCAAAAAAATCGAACGCGACCGCCACTCGTGTTTTTCCTGGCGATCAATTCGGAGGTATTGACGCCAATCGTCATGGGCCCCACCTCGCTGTAACTACCGCCCTCTCCTGAAACCCAACCGGCAGCCGTGAATTCCGACGATCCGTAACGCGACGACGCGCAACCGGCAACGAGGTAAGCGAAAAAGAGAACAGCAAGGACCGAGGCGAATTTCGATTTCATAACAGCGGCGAAATGTGGGCTAATCTTTTACAGCCTTCTGACAGTATCGATTACTCGCCGTCGGCTATCAAGGCAATAATACGATCAGGCCGTCGCCGAATCAACCGCTTGGAGAACAGGCTCCAACAGCTCTATTTGCCAGTCCAGCAAACCTTCTCTCGCCTCCGAGTCGCGAGCTAGAGCGGCGACATGGCTTCGCGTTGCGATCAGCGTTGGATCAATACCCAGTTCCCCGGCCACCTCGTTGCGGTATTGCTTAATCTTCTCCTGACGGTCGAGTTCCACCTGGTTGAGCGGCTTCCTGAAATCGTTTCGAGATGGCCGGGCAGGCAGGGAATCCGCATCCCTTGATGTTCCCCGCTTCAAGGCGTCGACCAAGCCTTGACGCTTGCGCCGCTGGATTCCCATCGGGAGCGACTCGAATACAAATTGCCAATTCCCTTCCGAAACGGCCTCCGCAAGCTTGATCATGTACTCGTTGCCCAAAACCTTGAAGGGAGGCCGATCGAGCCTTTCCGCCAACTCCTCACGCCAATGCCACAATTCATAAAGGGCCACCTTGCCTCTCGAATCGAGCTTGTCGGAACGAGCAATACGCCAGCTGTGCTCATCGCCAACGGGAAATCCGCTCAACGCCGTTTCTATTTGGTATTCACATCTTTGATGCAACCAAGACTCTCTGCCTAGCTCTCTCATTCGCTTCAAGAGGAGATCTCGCAATTGATGGAGATAGCGGACATCGTTAGCCGCGTAGCGAAGCATTTTATCCGTTAGCGGCCGCTGGGACCAATCGCTTTTCTGGCTATCTTTGGGGAGCTTTACCTGGAAATATTCCTCTAGCAATGCCGCCAACCCAAAACGCTTGATGCCCAAAAGTTGGGAAGCGAGCATTGAATCGAAAATGCTACTGGCTTGAAAATTGGCGAACTCCCTAAACAGGCGCAAGTCGAAGTCGCTGCCGTGCATGATCAAATGCAAAACCTTGAGCGTCTCCCAGAATCGGGAATAATCGATATCCACCAGCATATCCAAAAGATAGGTTCGATCTTCGAAGCGCATCTGCAGCAGGCACAGCTTCGTATCGAAATGGTGAAGATTGTCCGCCTCGCTATCCAGGGCGATCTCGCTCTGGGATTCTAGCGAATCGCAGAGAGCATCGAGGCCTTCCTGAGTGTCAACGTATTCGAATAATTCTTCTTCCATGCGAGGAGGATGCATTTCCCCTAATATCCGCTCCACCCTTCCAAGAATGCGTCGACAAGCAAGGGTAAATCTTCGCTGTATCCCCCTTCCAATGTCGCCGCAAGCGGGCAGTTAGCTTGCCTCAGCCATTGTCCCAGTGTCTTGAAATCATCAATACCCAGTCGCATTTGAGTCAATGGATCCTGCAGGTAGGCATCGAATCCCGCTGAGACGAGGATCAACTCCGGCGCGAAATCCAGTGTGGTCTCCCACGATTTCGACAGTAGCTTCATGTGTTCCGCCGCTTCCGTTCCGGGAGACACCGGAAAGTTGAACGCGTTATCATGTGATACAATGCCCGTGCCTGGATAGCAGGGATGCTGATGAACAGAAACGTAGCGAATCCGATCCATACCCCTGACGATGGCCTCGGTACCATTGCCATGATGGGCATCGAAATCCCAGATCGCCACCCGCTCGAGACCGGAATCCAAAGCGAGCAACGCAGCTATCGCAACATGATTCAAATAGCAAAACCCCATCGCCCGATTCGATTCCGCATGATGCCCAGGCGGACGCATCAATGAAAACGCGGCATCTCCATTGAAGACCGTTCGCATTGCACCGATCATGGCGCCCGAAGCCAATCGCGCCATTTCGAAGATGCCTTCATGATAGGCTGTATCCCCATCGAAATCTTTGGGTTCCTGTAGCCGCTGCAAGTGCGCCTGAGAATGAACTCGTAGAATGGCGTCAATGGGAGCTGGCTCTACTCGCGGCCATTCCCATTCTGCGTGACGCTCCCGGATCAATTCCATTGTAGCCCTTATTCGATCCGGTCGTTCTGGATGGCCAGGGGATTGATAATCAAGGCATCTGAGATCGGTATACAGCTTCATTGATCGGCAATCCAAATCGGATGGCTTGAGAAAATAAATCGTCCCTAGTTCAAAGTTTATGGCAACCCGATTGTCATCCAACCGCTACCCACCGGACATTCCCAATTGAAGCGCTGAAGAGTCGCATTCAGCAACAAGCCCCATATTGGGTTTCACTCAGCCCGCTCTCCGCATCCTGTGTGAAAGCGTCAGTAGACGTCGCGCCCGTAACGCTTTTCCTTCTGCATCTGTTTCACGTAGGCGACCGCATCGGCTTCTCCCATGCCGCCATGCTCAGAAGCAATATCGATTAGGGCTTGATGCACATCCTTGGCCATCCTGCTGGCATCGCCGCAGACATAGAAATAGGCCCCATCTGCGATCCAGCTCCATAGTTCGGCCGCATTCTCCCGCATCCGATCCTGAACATAGATCTTATTGGCTTGGTCCCTGGAGAACGCGAGATCCACTCGGTGCAAGCACCCCTGCCTCAAATAGGCATCCCACTCAGACTGATAGAGATAGTCCGTCGCCTCATGCTGGTCCCCGAAGAAAAGCCAATTCTTTCCGCTCGCTCCAGATGCGACACGCTCTTCGATGAATGCCCGAAATGGAGCGATTCCCGTACCAGGCCCTACCATTATGACGGGTACAGAACCATCCTTGGGGAGCTTAAAGTTCTTGTTGTGGTGAAAGTAGACTCCCACTGTTTCGCCCTCGCACCACATATCCGTGATAAAGGTTGAGCAAACGCCTTTTTTGGCCCTTCCGAACGCTTCGTATCTCACGGCTCCGACGGTCAAATGAACCTCGCTAGGATGAGCCTTCAGGCTGGAGGCGATTGAATATAGCCTGGCTGCCAAGGGTCTGAGAAAGCTGAGATAGTCTTCGGCAGCCAATCCCTCAGCGGGAAACTCTTTGACAACGTCCACCCAATCGCGCCCCCAAGAGTAATCTTTAACCCACTCTCGATCGCCGCATTTTTCCAAGAGCTGATCGTTGCCGCAGAGCTTCGCGTACTGGGTGAGCACCACTTTCGTAACGATACGCAAGTCGAACTTGTCGCGCAAGGCCTCCCGCAGACTCATGGAATCCTCCTCGACCATCACCCTTCCAGATCCGTCCAAGCGGGTCGCTGCCAAGAAATCCTCGATCAAATCAGAAGCGTTCTGAGGGACGACCGCAAGAGCGTCGCCCGCTTCGTAAGACAGTCCCGAGCCCTCGAGAGAAATCTCTGCGTGGAAGGTCTCTTTTGCAGAGCCCTCTCCGTTAAGATTGTACTTCTTCAGTAGCGGGGCCGGAAACGGATTGCTCTTGCTATACGCGGGCTCCGAATCGGATTGGGTCAGCGCCTCAGTTTCGCTCATGTCTTGATGCTTTGGTCTTTCTCGCGAGATTCCCGGTTAAGGAATTATCGCACGACATAGCCGCAGCTCAGGCTTTAAGGCAAGAACGGAAAGATAAAAGGCAATCAGGAGTTTCCGATTCGATCGAACTCTTTCAGAAAACCCTCGGCATCGCGATAGCCAATAGAACGCGATACCTCTTCGCCATTCGCGTCCGTAAAAATGATCGTAGGGATGGACCGAATACCATATTTAGACGCTAGATCAGCGCGCTTATCGACATCGATCTTAACAGCTACGGCCCGCTCCCGAACGGAATTGATTACCTCTTTGTCGCTCCAGGTAGTTCGGTCCAGCATTTTGCAGGGACCGCACCACTCAGCCTTGAAATCAATCATCACCAGCTTGTCGCTGGCCTTGGCCGCTTTTTTCGCGTCATCGAAGTCGCCATCAATAAAGAGGCCTTCTCCGCGGGCTCCAATGGCCAGCATCCCAAAGGCAATCAGTGATACAATTAGTTTTTTCATAGCTTAATTAGAGTTTCTGCTCAGATAGACGTATGAAACTCTCATTCTATTTAGAAAAAGATGGCTGCCCTTTAGTCGATGTACTCTCCGCAATCGCTTCGCGTAACGAAACCACCAACAATTCTGGCTAGATTTAACCAAATTTTCATTTGCCTACCTAGCTAAAGCAGCCTTTTGGGTTTGGGACACTTTTTCCACCCTCCCCCCGCCGAACTAAATGTCCCTCTTTTTTCTGATATTAGGTAGTTTGCGCGTTTTCCTCTTTGGAATACGTCTGATGAGCGGATCTATTTAGAAGATTTCTGGAGAACGCCTTCGCAACATTCTCAGGTCCATGACGGGAAATCGACTCGCGGGAGTCACCACGGGATTCCTCGTCACCCGTCTTGTCCAGTCTTCGTCAGCAACCACTGTAATGGTTGTCAGCTTTGTTCACGCCCGCCTGCTCACTCTTTTGCTGGCCATCGGGGTCATTATGAGAGCCAATCTGGGTACGACGACGACGTTTTGGATCATTTCTTTCCTTGGTTTCAAGTTCAGCCTATCCAAAATCGCCATTCCTGTGATCGGCATCGGCGTCGCCATGACCTTCATGAAGGGCGACCGACTCAAAGGGGTGGGAAATTTCTGGACCGGGTTTGGTCTGCTATTCCTGGGCCTAAGTTTGCTTGAAACTCCGTTCCCGACATTAAAAGCAATCCAGAAGCCTTGGTATGGGTAGCATCGTTCGGAGACTACGGATTCGGACCTATCCTCATCTTCTTGTTTTTCGGAATCGTTCTGACTGTTATCGTCCAATCCTCTTCTGTCGCAGGAGCCATAACGCTCACCATGGCCTACAAGGGATGGATTGATTACCCGCAAGCAGCAGCAACCATACTCGGAGAGAATATCGGCACGACTATAACCGCTTATCTGGCATCGCTAGCCGCCAACAAGGCCGCTAAACGGGCGCCCAGAGCCCACTTCATATTCAACGTTCTAGGCGTCGTCTGGATGCTCCTCCTATTCTATCCTTTCATTGCTTTGGTAGATCGCATAATGCCAAGGTTGCCAGGAAACCCTGACGATCTTCCCAATCATCTGGCCCTATTCCACACCCTATTCAACCTGGTTAATATTTCCCTTCTAATAGCCTTCGTGCCTAAAATTGCCTCTCTCGTCGAGTGGCTGGTAAAAGAAAAACCGGAACGCAGGCTATCCCACTTCAAATACTTGAACAACACTTCTTGGGGATCGGGCGAACTCAACTTTTCCGAGGCCCAGCAAGCGATTCGAAAGCTGGGCGAACTTGGCAAGAGCATGTTCG
>Ga0181593_10004441_pt1 | contig 12789 bp, 12 predicted proteins | sample 071ome_19_FD_133756 | JGI IMG/M metagenome (GOLD analysis project Ga0181593, IMG submission 133756) | Coastal salt marsh microbial communities from the Groves Creek Marsh, Skidaway Island, Georgia - 071413AT metaG (megahit assembly) | ecosystem: Environmental > Aquatic > Marine > Intertidal...
GGCGTGGCCCAGCAACATCTGCAAGGCGCGCAAATCGGCCCCACGATTGAGCATATGGGTGGCAAAACTGTGCCGCAGCACATGCGCGCTGACCCGCTGTTCAGCCAGCCCGGCCAGCCGGGCAAGCTGTTTCAGCCGGGTGGACAGAACCTGCCTGCTGAGCGGGCCGGATGGATCGGCCAGAAATTGGGAGCTGTTACCGTCCGGGCCAGCTGCCTCTCTTATCGCCAGCCAATCGCGGGCAGCCTTAATCGCCGGAGCCCCCAGCACCACCATGCGCTCTACCCCGCCCTTGCCGGAAATCAGCAGGGAGTCTGTCATCGCGTGCATTGTGGTAACCTCCAGCTGCAGCAATTCTGATATTCTGAGCCCGGCAGAATAGAGGATTTCCACCGCCGCCCGTATCCGGATATTTTCAGGCTCCGGCAATTTGTCACAGGCTTCCAGCAGCTGCTGCATTTCGGTTTCCGACAGGCTTTTAGGCAGCGGCTGGGGCAATTTGGGCGCATCCAGCAGGCTGGCCGGATTATCCGAGCGATAGCCATCTGCTACCAGCCAGCCCATGAAATGGCGCAAGGCGCTCAACCGGCGCGCCAGTGTGCGCGCAGACAGGCCCTTGCCAGACCAGTCTTTGAAACAGGCGCGCAAATCATCCGGCCCGGCCGCAGACACAGAACAGCCCCGCCGTTGCACCTGCCGGTCAGCCAGTTCCAGATCGCGCCGGTAGGCTGAACAGGTATTGTTGGCCGCGCCGGTTTCAGCAGCCAGTGCCAGAATAAATTGCCCGATCAGCGGATCTTTTGGCCGAGCTTTTGGCCGATCTTGTTTTTGTCTGTGTGGCGGCGATCCGGTCATTCGCTTCCTCACTCCTAAGGGCTGCGAGGGCTGCTCAGATAGTTTGCTCACCTTCCCAGAAAAGCGCCAGCAATTTTTCCTGCAGGGCTTCGCGGCCCAGATTGCGGGCGGTATTTTCCAGCCCGGCCGCGCGCAGCAGCTGCATCAATTCTGCCAGCTGGCGGCTGTCAATGGTGGCCAGATCCTGATCCGCCAGAAACCAGGCGACCAGCAAGGCGGTCTCGCCCACACGGCCGCTCTCAGCCACCTGCTTCACCGCCAGCATTTTCGGGGCCGGGACAGGCTGTTCTGCCTGCCCCTTGCTGTTCCGGCCAGCAGCCGTGTCAAACCAGTCAATTGCCGGGCGTTGCAGGCCGAGGGCTGAGAGAAGCGGGGCCAGATGCCAGCCCTCCAGCCCGTCCAGTGCCGCCATCGGCCAGACCGCCCCTTCCGGCTGGGCCAGCAGCGTCTGGCTGTAATCTGCCTGACTCCCGGCCACCTCCAGCTGCGCCATCAGCGGCTCCTCTTCCGCGACCAGAACCTTTATCATCGCATAGAGATCGCGGGCCGGCTCATCCAGCTCCGGCACCCCCTCAGCCGCGAGGCGTTGATCCACCAGCCAGCCATAGACCGGCAACCAGGGCACGACACTGCCAGCCTGCATCTGGGCAGCAAAAACCGTCTGCACAAACAGATCAAACTCGGCATTGGCCGTTCCTTCCAGCAAGCTGCCAGCCAGCTGTGCCAGAACCCCGGCACTCGCACCATCCACAGCATCCTCTGCGGCCGCTTCCAGCTGGCTAATCGCCATCACAATGCTAACCGAGGGGTCATAGAGGCTGCGCAGCAGACCGGCTGCCTCATTGGCAGACATCTGGCCGGAACGGATGCGGTGGGCCGCCTGATCCAAACTGGCATCGCGATCCAGCCAGGTCAGGGCCGCGCGCGCCTCAGAATAGGAATTCGGCAGGCTGGACAGCTGCTGGCGGCTGGCCGGAAGATGGGCAGCTTCGGTCAGGGCCAGATGCAAAGGGCCGGAAATATCCGCCCGATCAGGCAGCCTGGCCGGGCGGCCCAGCAGCTGATCTGTCAAGTGGAAAAACACCATATCCTCAGTTCCGCTGGCACGCAGTACATCCGCAGCAAAACCAGCCGCCCCGTCATTGCCTGCCAGCAGATGACACAGGATTTGGGCCTTGTGCCAATATTCTTCCATAGTGGATTGAATCTGACGGCTGACCATGTCGCAGGCCTGATTATCCTGTCGCAACAGCAGCTCATAGCTGACCAGCCAGCGCTGCCAGTCCAGCCAAGCCTCCGCTTCTGGTAATTTGCGGATCAAATCCGCCAGAGCCGTCGATTCCCCGGCAGCAGCTAACCAGTCTAGCCTGGCTGAAATCAGCTCAAGGCTGGCCTCAGCAGCTCCGGCAGGGGGCACCGCCTGGCGCAGCAAAAGACCGCGCACCAGCGCATTTATACTGTCTGACGGGCCATCATGCGGGGCCAGCTGATAGAGCTGTATTATCCTCCCGGCCTCTGAGCCGCGCCAAACAAGGCTGGAGATCGGATCCGCCATGCTGCGCGCATCCGGCAGCCCCAGCGACACCAGCCCGATACCAGATAGGGGCCGCCGCCCGATACGCGGGGCGCGGCTGGCCGGGTTGACGGCTGGTTGTAGGGGGGCTGGCTGGTTTGCCGAAGGTTGACTGGCCGAAGGCTGGGTAGGAGGAACGGCCTGAGTTTCAGCCAGGGCCGACTGGCTGGCTGTCGGCGGTAGCCCAGCTTGCGGGGTGCCAGAGCCGGTAGCAGCTTGTTGCCGGGACGGGTCTGTTTCCTGCTGCGTGTCATCCAGCAGCTTGATCAGCTCCAGCGGCTGGTTCTCCGCCAGGCTGGTATCTCCGGCAGCAGTATTTTCAGCTGCCGGATCAGCCAGCTTGTTGCTGTCATAGATTATCGCATCCCGGTCCGTACTGCTCTGGGTCTGCTGGGCCAGGGCAGGCCCAGCAATCAGCAGCATTGCGACTATCCCTGCCCGGAAAATTCGGACCGGCACAAAATTATTGTTGGAATTTCTCATTTGCCAGCTCTTTGGTAATCATATGGGCCGGGGCCGGAATCTTCCAGCTGGACAGGAAGGCCAGCCCGGCCAATCCCAGAACGGCAACAAACACAATGCTGATACCAAGACGCTTCATTTTCTTCCTACCCTGATACTTTATCCGCCAGTCGTTTGTCCGCTTATACTCTATCCGCTTACAATTTGAACGCGGGCCCTCTATCCTCTGGCCAGCACCCGGCCAGAACAACGAAACCGGCAAGCTAACCCCAGATTATGGCTGGAATGGGGCAATTTTGCCAGCCCTGACTGCTTTTTATTGATTATCTGCCTATTGGCCTTGTGGCTCGGTTATGTCTATAACAGGGCATGGTGCGAACAAATCAAGAAAAATCAATCGCTCTGGTGGGGTTGATGGGGGCTGGCAAAAGCTGGATGGGCAGGCGACTGGCCAGCCGGACAGGCTGGGATTTTGTCGATTCAGACACCGCGATTGAAGAAGAAGCCGGGCTTTCCATCCCGGAAATGTTTGATCTGGGCGGGGAGACCAAATTCCGGCAGGTGGAGCTGCGGGTTATTCGCCGCCTGCTGGCTGGCCCGCCGATTATCCTGTCCACAGGCGGCGGCGCGTTCTGCCAGCCTGACACTCAGCAGGCGATCCGGCAGGAGGCGCTGGTTATCTGGCTGCACGCACGCCCGGAAACCCTGCTGGGGCGCATTGATAATCTGCAATCACGCCCGCTGCTGGCCGGGCCGGACCCGCTGGCGGTAATGCGCCGTCTGGCTGTTGAACGCCAGCCCTATTACCAGCAAGCAGATATTATTGTTGATACTGACGGGCTGACCCAGAAACAGGCTTTTGAAAAACTCTGTCGCCAGCTGTTGCGAGCGGAGCGCAAACAGGCATGACCGGCATGGCAGACAATGATATAACCCATCTTCAGGTCGCGCTCGGCCCGCGCAGCTACCCTATTCATATTGGCAGCAATCTGCTGGACAGGGCCGATCAGCTGCTGGCTGATCAGCTGTCCGGGCGCCAGGCGGTGATCCTGTCCGACAGCCATACTGGCCCGCTCTATGCTGCGCGCCTGACCGAAAAGCTGGCCCCGATAACCCGGCGGCTGGATCATCTCGAAATAGCTGCCGGGGAAGCCAGCAAATCGATGGCCAGCTATGCTGATCTGATGGACAGGCTGCTGGGGCTGGGGGTGGACAGGCAGCTGGTGCTGATCGCCCTTGGCGGCGGTGTTGTCGGAGATTTGACCGGTTTTGCCGCGGCCAGCCTGTTGCGCGGGGTGGATTTTGTACAAATTCCAACCAGCCTGCTGGCTCAGGTTGACAGCTCAGTTGGTGGCAAAACAGGCATCAATATGACAGCCGGCAAGAATCTGGTGGGCGCCTTTTGGCAACCGCGCGCGGTGCTGGCCGATCTCAGCCTGCTGGCCAGCCTGCCGGAGCGGGAATTGCGCGCCGGTTATGCCGAGACAGTTAAATATGGCCTGCTGGGGGATGCCGATTTTTTCAGCTGGGCAGAGGCCCATGGCGCAGAATGTCTGGCCCTTGACCCGGCTGTGCTGGGCCGGGCTGTCTATCAGGCCTGCCGGATGAAGGCGGAGATTGTCGGCACGGATGAAACCGAATCAGACCGGCGTATGCTGTTGAATCTGGGGCATAGTTTTGGCCATGCGCTGGAAGCAGAAGCAGGCTATGATGGCCGCCTGCTGCATGGCGAGGCGGTCAGTCTCGGCATGGTGATGGCATTTGATTTTTCCGTGCGGCTGGGCCTGTGTGAGGCGCAATCTGCCTCGCGCGTGCGCCAGCATCTGGCCCGTATGGGGCTGCCGGTCAGCGCTGCTGATTTACCTGCCGGATTGCGGCAGACCAGCGGGCTGGCCGACCGGCTGACCCGCCATATGGCAAAGGACAAGAAAGTTCGGAACGGGCGTTTGCGGCTGGTGCTGGTGCGCACCATTGGCGCGGCTTTCGTGGCAGAAGATATATCTGGCGACCAGCTGAGCGCTTTTCTGGCAGATTGGGTAGAGGGTTGATGACCGCACTTTGGATAATCGCGCTGGCTATTTGTTTGCTGATCATTGCCTCAGCCTTTTTTTCCAGTGCCGAGACGGCGCTGACAGCGGCCTCTGATGCAAGAATGCATCAGCTGGCCCGCAACGGCAATCGGCGGGCGGCTCTGGTGGAGCAGCTGCGCTCGGATCGCGAGGCGCTGATCGGAACGCTGCTGATCGGCAATAATGCGGTCAATGTGCTGGCCTCGGCGCTGGCAACCTCAGCTGCGATTGCGCTGTTTGGGGATAGCGGGGTCTTTGTGGCAACGCTGGCCATGACAGTTATTCTGGTGGTGCTGGCTGAGGTTCTGCCAAAAAGCTATGCCTTCAACAATGCCAACCGTTATGCGCTGCGTATCGCGCCGCTGGTAAAGATATGTTTCTGGCTCTTGCTGCCGCTGTCAGTGGCGGTGCGCTGGCTGGCGGTCAAGCTGCTTGGCCCCGGCTCTATTGAAGAGGAAACAGATGAGGAAGAATTGCGTGGCATGATCGCCCTGCAGGGGCGGGGCAGTGAAGATGCCCAGGACCGGGAACGCAATGCCATGCTGGCCTCGGTGCTGGATTTGCAGGAGGTCAGTGTCGATCAGATTATGACGCATCGCGGGGCTGTCTCTATGGTCAATGCTGAGGACTCACCCGATGCGGTGCTGCGCTTCGTGCTGACCTCGCCCTTTACCCGCCACCCGGTCTATGCCGGCAAGCCGGAGAATATTATCGGTGTGCTGCATGTAAAGAATTTGCTGCGCGCCATTGAAGGGGCAGATGGCCGTAATATGGACAGGGTGGATATTGCTGAAATTGCTTCGCAAGCCTATTTCATTCCGGAAACCACCGCCCTGTTTGACCAGCTGCAAGCCTTTCGGGCGCGGCGCGAGCATTTTGCCATTGTGGTAGATGAATATGGTGATTTTCGCGGCATTGTCACGCTGGAGGATATTCTGGAGGAAATTGTCGGCGATATTGACGATGAACATGATGAGGAGCTGGCCGGGCTCACCGCGCAACCGGACGGGTCGGTGATTGTTGATGGCAATGTGACAATAAGGGATTTGAACCGCACGCTGGGCCTTGAATTGCCGGATGACAAGGCGGCGACCCTGGCCGGGCTGCTTTTGCATGAAAGCCGGACGATCCCGGATCCGGGTCAGGAATTCCGCTTTCACCATATTCGCTTCCGGGTTATTCGCCGACAGGGCAACCGGATTACCAGCCTGCGCCTGTGGGTTGGCAAGCCGGGGCGCAAGGCGCGGCCCGGGCAAACCGGAAAACCAGATGCTGGCCAAGAGACTGGCTGAAGACAGGAGAAGTGACATGGCTTTGAGCCCGCCTGCCAAAAGAGACTTAATCCATAACCGCCGGGTGCATTGCAAAGGCTATCGCCGGGAAGACGGGCTGTTTGACATTGAAGGGGAAATCAGCGATGCCAAAACCTATGCGTTCCCGTCCAGAACGCGTGGCGAGGTGGCAGCTGATCAGCCCTATCACAATATGCGCGTGCGGCTGACTATCAACAGCGAGATGCAGGTGCTGGCCGCCGAAGCCGAAACGCTGGCCGGGCCCTATCCGGTTTGCCCGCAAGGGGCAGATAATATCAGCGGGCTGGTCGGGCTGACGATTGGGCCGGGCTGGCGGCGGCGCGTGCAAAAAGCGATTGGCGGGCCAGCAGGCTGCACCCATATCACTGAGCTGATGGGGCCGGTTGCGACAACCGCCTATCAAACCCTTTATGGTGAGCAGGCACGGCGCAATCGGGCCGAAGGGCGCAGCAGCAACCCGGATAATATGACGGCGATGCGCAATAGCTGTCTTGCCTATGCAGATGGTGGGGCGGTGGCCAAGGAATTCTGGGAAAAGCCGGATAGCTGATGCCGGTCGATACCCGGTAACCAAAATTGGCGACCAAAATCTGTGACCAGACAGGCTGCCAGCCTGTCTGGCGTTACAGTTTTTTTAGCCCAGATTTATTTGCCCAGATTTATTTGTAAGGCGTGCACCGGACCGGCCAGCAAATCTTTCAACTCGGCATGAATCAGGCGATGCGCGGCAAGCCGGGCCACACCCTCAAAACGCGCCGCCTTGATAGTCAGCTCAAAATGGCTCTCGCCGCCCGGGGGCGCCCCGGCATGGCCGGCATGGGCCGCGCTCACATCCTTCAGGATCAGGATTTCCGGATCAAAAGCCTGTTGCAGCCGGGTCTCTATTTGCTGATAAATCGCACCGCCGGTCATTTTGGCTGTCTCCTGCCCCTTGTTTTCATTGCTTGCCCAAATTAGTTTGTTTTTATGAGTTTTGCAAAGATGCCGAAAACAAACAGCCTGCCAAAGGATGGCACGACCCATACAAAGGTCTGTGCGACTCCCGGCTGTCCGAATGAGGGGCTCTACCCGGCCCCGCGCAATCGCCAGCATTTGCGTGATTATCTCTGGCTATGCCTTGATCATGTGCGCGACTATAACCGGGCCTGGAATTATTTTGACGGGCTGAATGGGCCGGCTCTGGAAGCAGAAATCCGCAAAGCCACCACTTGGGAGCGCCCCAGCTGGAAATTTGGCACATCCGCGGCTAGCAAGGCGGGCTGGCCGGGCGGGCAGGCTGAATTTGAGGATGAGTTCGGCTTTTTTGAAGACGGCCCGGCCCGTGAAACAGCCTTTGCGGGCATGGATGCAGAGGAAAAAGAAGCCTGGAAAATCTTTGACATGGCCCCGGTTTCTGATCCGGTTCTGCTGAAACAACGCTATAATGAATTGGCCAAACGCTATCATCCTGATCACAATGGCGGGGATGCGCGGGCTGAGGAAAAGCTCAAGAAAATCAATCTTGCCTATTCAGTTTTACGCAAAAAAAGGCTAAACCCGCAGGCAAACAATCAGTAAATCAGTCTGCCTGTCCGGCTTACCATCTGGCAGCAACCCCGAATTCTGGAGAGTAAAGAATGTCCGAAGACACATTGAAAGGCCGCCCGGCCCATAGCCTGCCTGCCCCGGACAGCATGGTTGATGCCCGCAAGATATTCGGGCTGGATAGTGATATGCAGGTTCCGGCCTTTTCAGAACCGTCAGATTATGTGCCGGTGCTGGACCCGGATTACCAATTTGATCAGGATACCACGCTGGCCATTCTGGCCGGCTTTGCCCATAATCGGCGGGTGATGATCCAAGGCTATCACGGCACTGGCAAATCCACCCATATTGAACAGGTGGCCGCGCGGCTCAACTGGCCCTGCTTGCGGATCAATCTGGACAGCCATGTCAGCCGCATTGACCTGATTGGCCGCGATGCGATTGTGCTGCGCGATGGCAAGCAGGTGACCGAATTCAAAGAGGGTATCCTGCCCTGGGCGTTGCAAAACCCGGTCGCGCTGGTCTTTGATGAATATGATGCCGGGCGCGCCGATGTGATGTTTGTTATCCAGCGGGTGCTGGAGGTGGATGGCAAGCTGACCTTGCTGGATACCAACCGGGTTATCCATCCGAACCCGTCCTTCCGCCTGTTTGCGACGGCAAATACGGTTGGGCTGGGCGATACGACCGGCCTTTATCACGGCACGCAGCAGATAAACCAGGGTCAGATGGATCGCTGGTCTATTGTCGCGACCTTAAATTATCTGCCGCATGAGGATGAGGTCGCGATCATTCTGGCCAAGCAAAAAGGCTATGATAATAAAGAAGGCCGCCAGCAAATCGATCAGATGGTGCGGATGGCAGACCTGACCCGCAAGGGCTTTATGGCAGGCGATCTGTCCACTGTCATGTCGCCTAGAACGGTTTTGACCTGGGCTGAAAATGCAAAGATTTTCAATGATATAACGCTGGGCTTCCGGCTTAGCTTTTTGAATAAATGTGATGAGGTGGAACGCCCCACGCTGGCTGAATATTACCAGCGCGTCTTTGGCATTGATCTGCCTGAGGCACCGGGCATCTCCCAGCACGCCTCATGACCCGAACTGCCAGCAGGCAACAGGATACGCCGTGAGCGAACCAGATAACGAACAAGATTTTCTGAAAGCCAACGCGGCTGCGTTGCGCGCGCTGGCCGGCGGCAGCCAGCATCAGGTGCGCTATCTGGGTCAGGACAGCCATATCAGCAAGGAAGAGGTGCGCCTGCCTGCCCCGCCGCGGGAAAAAAAGCCGGCCTGGCGCAAGGATTTGCGCGGCGCTGGAGATGCAGCAGCGCTCTGGCTGGCCCATCATGATGCTGACACGCACCAGCGCAGCTGTCCGGCTTCGGCTGCCGCGCGTTCGGTCTTTGATGCAGCAGAACGGGCGCGGGTGGAGGCTGTTGGGGCCAATCAACTGGCGGGGGTGCGGCAGAACCTGACAAAACGGCTGGAAAGCCATTATCAAAATCATGCGCTGGGTGTGCCCGCTGAGGGCGCGTCTGATCAGCTGGATAACGGGCTGGCAGAGGCGGTGCGGCTATTGCTGCGGGAGACGCTGACCGGGGAGGCTCCGCCAGCCAGCACGGCGCTGGCGATGGATTTGTGGCGGCCCTTTATCCGCAGCCGGGCCGCGGCGGTGCTGGATAAGATGAAAGGGGTTGAGGCAGATCAGGATTTGTTCGCTGAATTATCGCGGGAATTGATCGGCGCGCTGCATAATGCCATTGGCGAGGCTGCTGAGGGCGAAGATTCTTCTGATCAAGAGGATGAGGCAGAAAATGGTGAGCAGGACAGCCCGGAAGATGGCCAGGATGATCAGGCCCAGTCAGCACTGGGCGAGGAGGAGTCCGGCGGTGATGACAGCCAGACCATGCAGGCCGATGCAGACAGCCAGGCCATGGGCGGCGATGACAGCGCTGAAATGGACGGCGATATGGATATGGAGGGGATGGCCGATGGCGATACGCCGGGCGGCGATCCAAGGGGCCATAACCGACCCGGCCTGTATGAGGGCGGCTACAGTGTTTTCACCTCCAAATATGATGAAATAGTCCCAGCGGCAGAACTGTGTGATGCAGAAGAGCTGGATCGGCTGCGCGGGATGCTGGACCGGCAGCTGGAGAGTCTGACCGGGGTGATCGCACGGCTGGCCAACAGGCTACAGCGTAAATTGCTGGCCTATCAGAACCGGGCCTGGGAATTTGATCTCGAAGAAGGGCTTTTGGATGCCGGCAAGCTGCACCGGGTGGTTACCCAGCCGCTCTCGCCGTTGTCCTACAAGCAAGAACAGGATACCGAATTCCGTGACACGGTGGTGACGCTTTTGCTGGATAATTCAGGATCCATGCGCGGCCGACCGATCACCATAGCAGCGGTAACAGCTGATATTCTGGCTCGCACGCTGGAACGTTGCGGGGTCAAGGTGGAAATCCTTGGCTTCACTACAAAAGCCTGGAAAGGCGGGCAGGCGCGCGAGGCCTGGCAGCTGGCGGGCAAGCCAGACCGGCCCGGGCGGCTGAATGATCTGCGCCATATTATCTATAAATCTGCCGATTCGCCCTGGCGGCGGGCCAGGCGGGCCTTGGGGCTGATGCTGCGCGAGGGCATCTTGAAGGAAAATATTGATGGTGAGGCCCTGTTATGGGCGCATGACCGGCTGCTGGCCAGACCGGAAGAACGCCGCATCCTGATGGTTATTTCAGATGGCGCACCCGTGGATGATTCCACCCTGTCTGCCAATGCCGGCAATTATCTGGAAGCGCATCTGCGCGGCGTGATTGAGATGATTGAGACGCGCTCTCCGGTGCAGCTGATGGCGATTGGAATCGGCCATGATGTGACCCGCTATTATGACCGGGCGGTAACCATCACCGATGTGGAACAGCTGGGCGGGGCGGTTATGGGCCAGCTGGCGGATCTGTTTGATGAGCAAAAAACCGGACGCCCTGAAAGACGCAACGGAAAACGGGTCGCCTGATTGGTTTGCCTAGTTGGGGTGCCGGGCTGGTTGGTGCAGAAAAGAAAAGCCCCGCTGGCTGGCGGGGCACTTTTTTTGGGTTTTTAAACGCCTCTGTCACAAGACAGAGCGGGTTCAGGCCGTTATGGCCTCAATCTGGCGTTTCAGCGCCCGGCCGGTATCACCCAACTCGCTATTGCGGGCCTGCTTCAAAAACGCGTCCAGACCGCCATGCTTTTCAATAGAGCGGATGGTGGAGGTCGCGATCCGCAGGCGCACCGCCCGGCCAAGGGCTTCGGACTGCCAGGTTGTCTGCTGAAGATTAGGCAGAAAACGGCGGCGCGTCTTATTATTGGCGTGGCTGACATTATTGCCAGTCATCACACCCTTGCCAGTGATTTCACATTTTTTGGCCATGACAGAATGCCTCTACGTCTCAAATGCGTGACTACAGATTGCGGGTTTATAGTCCAGCGCCTGCCAAAGGTCAAGTATTTCAAGGAGGCTTTTGGCTTGGCAGACCGGACTTAAAAGCCGGGTGCCCAGAAAAGTGACCAGAAAAGTGAGTAAAAAATCCGGGCCAGCCAAAAAACTTGAATCTTAAAGAGATTTCTTCATTTTTTGTTAACTTTGATTTGCTAACCTTTCGTTTCGCTCTTGGGTTTTGAGCCTCGTGGGTCTTGAACCCGGGGAATACCGGGGCCGGGTTGTTGAGAGCTGGCCAATATAAAAAATGGGGGGTGGCACACTTGCCTGAATCTTCTGTCTCGCCCGCACTTTACTTGTCCAAGCGGAATATCCAGCTTCCCGACCGGCGCACCTCGATTCGGCTGGAAAATTATCTCTGGGATCAGATTGATGCGATTCTGGCCATGGAGCAGGTTCCCTTGCCTTTGCTGGTCAGTGAAATTGACCAGCGCCGCCTGCCCGGCCAGACGCTGGCTCAGGCCTTGCGGCTGTTTTTGCCTATGTATTTTGACGGGCTGAAAACGGTGATGGCAGACCCGCACGACCTGCAGATGATGAACCCGCATATCTCGGAGACATCACCGCGCCAGCCTAATTTTCTGATGTATGTGCTCAGCACCTATGCCACAAATCTTCTGAGTGGCGCAAAGCTGCCACCGCGTCGCTGAACTGGCCGGTTAGCTCATCCGGGCGGGCCACCCCATCCTCTGCCATCATGCGGGCCAGCCCCTCCAGAATCCGGCCGGGCAGCTGCGGGCCGGTCAGGGCCAGAGCGGTATAGAGCTGCAGCAAATTCGCCCCCAGTAACAGACGCGCATAGGCATCTGCCGGGCTGGCAATGCCGCCGACACCAAAAAGACAGGTTGCCCCGTTCAGATGTGAGGCAGCCAGAGCCAGCTGTTCGGCAGCCAAACCGGCCAAAGGTTTTCCTGACAAGCCACCTGCCTGATGGAGTGCGCTGCCCCTAAGGCTGGACGGGCGGGATAAGGTGGAATTGGTCAGCACAAAACCGGCACAGCCTTCTTCCATACAGGCATCTATTGTCGCCAGCATCGCGGCGGGCTGCATATCCGGGGCCAGCTTGACCAGCACCGGACAGCTGCCACCCTGCTCAGCGATGGCGGCCTGAACCCCTTGCAGTATGGCCCGGGCGGAAGCCGCTTCTTGCAGATCGCGCAGTCCCGGCGTGTTGGGTGAGCTGATATTGATGGTCAGCCAGCTGGCCAGCCCGGCAAAGGCAGCGGCCCCGGCCCGGTAATCTGCTATACGGTCCCGGCTGTCCTTATTGGCCCCGATATTGATCCCCAGCGCAGCGGCTGGGCGGGCGGCCCGGAAAGCGGCAATTCTGGGGCGCACCCTGTCTATGCCGCTGCTGTTAAAACCATAACGGTTGATGACCGCCTGGCTGGCTGGCAGGCGAAATACCCGCGGGCGCGGATTTCCGGGCTGGGCCAGCGGCGTTATCGTGCCGACCTCCAGATGGCCAAAGCCAATCGCCAGCTCCCCAGCCATCGCCTCCCCATCCTTATCA
>Ga0181593_10004448_pt1 | contig 12783 bp, 8 predicted proteins | sample 071ome_19_FD_133756 | JGI IMG/M metagenome (GOLD analysis project Ga0181593, IMG submission 133756) | Coastal salt marsh microbial communities from the Groves Creek Marsh, Skidaway Island, Georgia - 071413AT metaG (megahit assembly) | ecosystem: Environmental > Aquatic > Marine > Intertidal zone...
AGCCGCTGCTGCTCTCCACCTGAGAGCCGTCTGGCAGGCTGATCGGCCTTCTCTTTCAGGTGCACTTCTTCAAGTAAAGTATCAATTTGCGCCTCAGATCCATCGACTGACGCTGCAAACTCCATATTTTGACGCACCGTTCGGCGCAATAGCGTTGGCTTTTGAAACACCATCGCTTGGTCAGGCAGTGTCTCCGGCAGAGCGCGGCCAGCAAACCGGATATCGCCCTCGACCGGCAACAGTCCATGAAGCGATCGCAACAGAAGACTCTTACCTGCACCGTTAGCGCCCATGACAAGAGTCACGCCAGCCTCGTAGCAATTCAGATTGAGGCCACTTAAAAGAGTCTGTCCGCCCAGGTTCAAATACAATCCACTCACTGAAAGGATGGGCTCATTGAGGTTTGAGGCCAACGGCTGCGGATTAAACATAGGCACGCCTCTGGCCCAGGGCCCGGACAGACATCACCGCTGCATTTACCAATAACGCCATCCCTACAAGGATGATTCCCAGCGCCAGCGCCAGCGCCAACTCGCCCTTCGCGGTCTCCAGAGCGATTGCAGTTGTCATCACACGCGTGAGGTGGTCGATATTCCCTCCCACTATGATTACCGCACCAACTTCAGAGACAGCCCGACCAAACCCCGCTAGAACCGCCGTAACTAGCGAGTATCGCGCATCCCAAAGGTAGACGGGGATTGTCCTGAAAGTACTCACGCGCAAACTCTGGAACAGCTCCGCATACTCAACATGCAGATCCTCCATCGTCTGGTGAGCCAATGAGGCAATAATCGGCGTAATAAGCAGGACTTGCGCAATTACCATTGCTGTTGGGGTGTACAGCAATCCAAGCACTCCGAGAGGACCAGAGCGGGAGAGCATGAGATAGACGAGCAGCCCGATTACAACGGGAGGCATCGCCATAAGTGCGTTTAGGCAGGTAATCACCACGCGTTTACCCGCAAAGTGACTTATCGCCAGTAGCGTACCCAGGGGTAACGCCAGCAGGACGGAGATAGATAGCGCTGTTAGGCTCACCTCGACCGATAGCAGCAGGATCTCAAAGAGGTCCTCGTTGCCGGAGGCAATAAGCGAGACAGCTTCAGAAAACGCATCGGTTAGCATATTTGTGCATTTTTTACGGTTTTTGTAATTTTTTCGTATTTTTCACCTTCCAAAGAAGGATTGCAAGCTCAACAATCCAGATTAAACTAGGGCTTATAAAAATAAGTAGGTAAGACAGTGATATTGAGACGCCTGTTTACTGAGGGATCGGCAGCTTACGCAGATTTGGGAACCTTTCTCCCACTTGCGCTCGGCTTGATCGTGCTCGGCGGTGTCGATCCGGTAGGCCTGCTTTACGGCTTTGGAATTTTTGCACTCGCAACCGCTGCTATCTATCGTCGCCCCATTCCGGTGCAACCGATGAAAGCCACCGCCGCCATGGCGGTTGCCGGGATGATCGGTCCCGAGGTGCTGGTAGCTACCGGTGTTTTGCTCGGCATTACCTTGATACTGCTAAGCCAGACGGAACTAACGCAACGCCTGAAACGCTTGATTCCACGGACCGTTCTCCACGGTATGCGGGTGGCTCTAGCACTTACACTGATTCTAAATACCGTCAACCTGAGTGCTGTCTCGCTGCCAGTAATTGCAACTCTTCTTGGCCTTCTAATCGCGCTGCAACTGACGCGACTCAGCTCCGTGAGCTGCCTACTTCTGCTACTCGTTGGCTGTGCTGCGCTAACAGAGATGCCTGCGGTAACAGGGTTTTTCACCCAGATCTATGCACCATCCTTTAGCCTTCCAGAGTTAAGTGCATTCGCTAGCGCACTGGAGTTCGCCTACCTACCCCAACTCGCACTCACACTTACTAACGCACTAATCCTCACCGCTGTTATCGCCCAAGACTATTTTCCCAATGAGGAGAAGCCGGTCACAGAGAGGCGCCTCGCCTTAAGCTCGGGCTTGGCTAACCTGCTGCTTGCACCCATTGGCGCTATTCCCATGTGCCATGGCGCGGGCGGGCTATCAGCGCACTACGCCATGGGATCGAGAAGCGGCTGGTCTATCGCCGTTTTTGGCGTAACGTGCCTGCTGCTTGCAGCACTCTTTGGCGATCAGGTGACAATGCTGATTGCTGCCGTACCAGCTGAGGTCACTCTCGTGCTGGTTCTCTTCGCTGGCTGGCATCTCGCCGATCCAATACGAGTCGCTAAGGTACGCCCCTCATGCAAACTGACCATCGCCGGTATGACGCTTGTAGCGCTTTGGGGTGGTTTAATGACCGCACTAGTAACCGGTGTGATCTTAGAGTGGGCTATCTCCAGATATATGCAGACCGGCTCTGAGACCAACTAAACGCTATACAATCGAGACAGATAGAGAGAGGGGAGTTCAGTTCTGGGAGAGAACTGAACTCTGCAACAGATTAGTTCAGACGCTGAGCGTGCCAGCGCAGGTGATCTTCCATGAAGCTAGAGATAAAAAAGTAGCTGTGGTCATAGCCCGGCTGCATGCGCAAGGTCAGATCGATACCCGCCGCCTTACAGGCATCAGCTAGCAGCCAAGGGCGTAGCCCATCATTCAAAAAGCCATCGGCTTCCCCCTGATCGACCAGCAGCTCAGGGAAACGTGCACCGTCTTCAATCAACGCCACACTATCCCAAGCTCGCCATTTAGACTCATCAGCCCCTAGGTATTCACCCAGCGCACGCTTAGACCAGTCTGCCGTTGAAGGCTGAACAATGGGTGCAAAGGCCGAACAGCTTTTGTAACGCTCCGGGTTGCGAAGTGCGCAAACCAGCGCTCCATGACCGCCCATGGAGTGCCCAAAGACGCTCTGACGCCCTGCATCCAGCGGATACTCAGCGAACACCAGCTCAGGCAGCTCAGCGGTAACGTAAGTGTACATCTGGTAGTTATCAACGTAGGGCGCCTCTGTTGCATCAACATAGAAGCCTGCGCCCTGCCCCATCTGCCAATCGGCGGGGTCGAAGCCGGGTAACCCCTCGCCGCGAGGACTGGTATCCGGGCAGATAACTGCAACACCAAGTTCCGCGGCAACTCGTCGGTACTCCCCCTTCTCCATCACATTTGCATGGCTGCATGTCAAACCTGACAGATACCAGACAACAGGGAAGGGGCCCTCACCTTCGGGCAAAAAGAGCGCGAAGGTCATATCGCACCCTGTGCTCTTTGATGGGTGGCGGATCACCAATTGGCGACCGCCGAAGCTTTTATTCTCTGACAGGACTTCCATTAGAACTCCACAACCGCGCGGATGGACTCACCTGAGTGCATTAGATCGAATGCCTGATTGATATCCTCAAGCTTAAGCTTGTGCGTGATCATTGGGTCGATCTCGATCTTGCCGTCCATATACCAATCAACAAACTTCGGTACATCAGTGCGGCCTTTAGCGCCACCGAATGCGGTGCCTTTCCAAACACGACCCGTGACCAACTGGAACGGACGTGTGCTGATCTCTGCACCCGCCGGCGCTACGCCGATAATCACCGATACGCCCCAACCCCGGTGAGAACACTCAAGCGCTTCACGCATAACATTGACGTTACCGGTTGCATCGAATGAGTAATCAACGCCGCCAAACTGATCCTGCTCGGTCTTAGTCAGCTCAATGATAGCCTGAGTTACAGAGCCCTCGATCTTCGATGGATTAATGAAGTCAGTCATACCGAACTTCTTCGCCATCTCAGCTTTGTCGTCGTTTAGGTCAACACCGATAATCTTATCCGCACCCGCCATACGCAGACCCTGGATAACGTTCAGTCCAATACCGCCCAGACCAAAAACAGCGGCCGTTGAACCGATCTCAACCCCTGCCGTGTTGATAACCGAGCCTATCCCGGTGGTGACGCCACAACCGATGTAGCAGATTTTGTCGAATGGCGCGTCATCACGCACTTTTGCCAGAGCGATCTCCGGCATTACCGTGTGGTTGGCAAAGGTTGAACAACCCATGTAGTGGTAGATTGGCGTGCCGTCGAGCATCGAGAAACGTGTTGTACCATCCGGCATGAGACCCTGACCTTGGGTGCCACGAATAGCAGTACACAGGTTGGTTTTTCCGCTCAAACACGCGTGACACTGACGACACTCTGGCGTGTAGAGAGGAATAACATGATCGCCCGGCTTAAGCGTAGTGACACCCTCACCCACTTCAACAACCACACCGGCACCTTCATGCCCAAGGATCGCAGGGAAAAGACCCTCTGGGTCATCACCAGAACGGGTGAATTCGTCCGTGTGACATACGCCCGTTGCTTTGATCTCAATCAGAACCTCACCCGCTTTGGGGCCCTCTAGGTTCACTTCCATAACTTCTAGGGGTTTGCCCGGAGCGAGGGCGACGGCAGCACGAGTTTTCATCTTATCTCCCGATAGGTTTGTCAGATTTTAGTCCGATGGATGTTAGCACCGAAAAGTGCAGCGTTGGCACAGAAGCGATCATTCTGTCGCATTTTGGCTCATTTGTGTCTCAACCGGCTAAAGCTGTGCCGCACGCTGCTTCAACTAGTCGCTTATAAGCTCAGGCTCCAGCACCTGCCAGACGGTCTCAAGGATTATCGGCTGCGCTTTGGCATTAGGGTGAAGGCCGTCAGACTGCATAAGGTCCCACTCGGTTGCCACCTTATCCAGCAGGAAAGGCACAAGCGGCAGCTCATGTTTGTCTGCCAGTTTCTGGAACAGCTCGAAGAACTGCTGTGTGTACCTAGGGCCGTAGTTGGGAGGCAAGCGGTTACCCAGTACAACTATTTGTGCATCCACAGCACTGATCAACGCCACAAGCTCATCAAGATTTCTCTCTACGATCTGAAGAGGTATTCCGCGCAGACCATCGTTCGCACCGAGCTCAAGCAGCACCATGTCGGGCTGGTGTAGTTCCAGTAGGTCCGGCAGGCGAGACAAACCACCCGAGGTCGTTTCACCACTAACACTGGCATTGATCACTTCAATAGAGCGCCCCGAATCCGCGATTCGCTGCTGCATCAAGTCGACCCAGCCTTCACCTCGCTCCAGTCCGTAGCCCGCTGCCAGACTATCGCCAAGCACCAGAATACCATCGGCGCGGCTATTCAGCGTCGTGAAAGCTAAAGCGGTTACCAATATGGTTGTTAAGAGTTTGGTCACGTTACTCCCCTTGAGCATCTGGGCTAAACCGTAAAATACAACGTAGACTAGATATACTAATTCGCGATTCTTTAGATCACCTTAACAGACCGAGCAGATAATTGATGAAAGCCCAAAACACCGTTCTGGAAACACAGAATCTTGCCAAATCTTTCCGCTCCGCCGGCCGCGAGTTTGAGCTGTTTAAGTCCCTCAACCTCAGTGTAAAAGCGGGCGAAACAGTGGCTATCGTAGGTAAATCAGGTGCTGGCAAATCGACACTGTTAAGCCTGCTGGCAGGCCTGGACGTTCCCACTTCAGGCTCAATAAGCCTTGACGGGCAACGCCTGGATACCCTGGATGACGCAACCCGCGCAAAGCTACGTTCTGAGCAGATCGCCTTCATTTTCCAGTCCTTTCATCTACTACCAGAGCTGGACGCGCAGGCAAATGTCGCACTGCCCTTGGAAATCCGGAACGAGCCAAACGCAATGCACAAAGCAGCCGAGTGGCTGACTAAAGTGGGCTTGGGTGAACGTCTTGATCACACCCCAGCTCAACTCTCTGGGGGAGAGCAGCAGCGCGTCGCTATTGCTCGCGCCTTCGCAGGCGAACCTAAAGTACTGTTTGCAGATGAACCGACGGGCAACCTCGATGAGGAGACCGGCAATCAAATTGTCGAACAGCTGTTCGCCTTCAACGAGCAGCAGGGCACAACGCTTATACTGATCACACACGACCCAGAGCTGGCAGCGCGCTGTCAGCGCCGCATTCTGCTAGCTAACGGTACACTGGAGGAGCGCTAATGAATCCAGTGGTGCTAAAGCTCGCACAACGCCAACTCTGGGCACAGCTGCGCACCGTGGAGTGGCGCGCACTTGTGCTCGCAACCTGGTTGGCAATCACACTCACCACCTTTCTCGCACTACTCAGTGATCGACTCGAACAGGGTCTGCTGCGCGAGAGTGCCAGCGTCTTGGGTGCAGACCTTGTTTTGAGATCGAGCCGACCTCTGGATGACCAGCGGACCGTAGATGCCCAGCAAGCTGGGCTAAACACCACGACCGTGATCCAGTTTCCCACTATGGTAGGGGCAGAAGATAATCTGGTACTCAGCTCTGCGCGGATCGTTTCAGCCCCCTACCCGCTGCGTGGCGAGATAGTCACTGAGCCTGCTCAACAAACTGATGTACCTTCGCCGGGGCAGGCTTGGGTAGAACCACGTATCCTCGAGCAGTTGCAGGTAAATGTGGGCGATCGCATCCAATTTGGCTATGTTGATCTTGAAGTAAGTGCGCGCTTACTGACTTCGCCAGATCGTGGCAGCGGCTTCCGCAGCCTCAGTCCACACGTTTTAGTTAATCAGCAGGATTTAGAGGCTAGTGGTGTCTTAGCGCCGGGAAGTCGTGCAGAATTTCGCTTATTGATGTCCGGAGAACCCGATCAGATCGCCGCATTTGAGAAGCAGTTGCAACCGAGCCTGCAGCAGCACGAACGCATACTATCGCTCACCAGCGACCAGCCGGTAACAGGCAACGCCCTTGGCAACGGCATGTCATACCTGCGCCTCAGTGCACTAACCGCTCTACTGCTATCCGCGCTTACAATCATGCTGGCACTTAGACGCTTCAGTAACGGTCAGCAGACGCGTAGCGCGCTGTTGATGTCGCTGGGACTGCAGCCACGCGAGGTCATCCGTCTATATCTCTGGCAGTTGGTGATTGCTGCCGCAATAATCAGCGCTGTTGGCACGGCATGCGGAATCCTATTCGAGCGTATCGCCGACTACTGGATTGCAGATCTGCTACCCCAAGCACTACCTCAAGCACACTGGTGGAGTTACCTTAGCGGGGCAGGATTAGGCTTTGCGATGCTCATACTCCTCGGGCTTCCTCCCACACTAGAACAAGCTCGAGTGCCTGTCGCGCAACTCTTACGGGGAGAAGAACTTAGCGGGCAGACTGGTTCTGGCCGCTCGCTATATGCCATCAGCCTGGCACTTCTGGGTGCTACTATCCTGCTATTTTTGCAGGCACCGCTGGCAGCGTTTTTGCTGTTGCTCGCGTTGGCTCTCTGCGGCGTGCTGTTCGGCTGGGTGGCCCAACAGCTCCTGCACTGGTTGGCTAGGCCCCTCGCGGCGCACATGACACTGGGACGACTGTTAAAAATTAGGTTGAGCCAACAGCGTCGTTGGCACCGCCTTCAATCCGCTGTAGTTGTTCTGCTTCTCACCCTGCTCAGCGTCGTATGGGTAAGTCGACAGGATCTAATAGAGGAGTGGCAGGCGCAGTTTCCGGAGGATGTCCCCAACTACTTCGTAATCAATATTCAGGATTGGCAGAAGCCCGGACTGGATGAGTTCCTAGAGCAGCGCCAGATAGAGACCGAGCTCTACCCTATGATTCGGGGCAGACTAACTGAGCTCAATGACGCACCGATTCGCCCCCAACTCAATGAAGAGCAACTCCAGGATAACTCCCTTCGACGCGAGCTGAACTTAACCTGGCGCGATACCATGCCCGGGCACAACCAGCTGCTTAGTGGCCAGTGGTGGGACGAGAACTCCACCGAGCCTGAGATCTCCATCGAGCGCGACATGCTGGAGGATCTGGGGCTGAAACTGGGTGACAAACTTGGCTTCGATGTTGGCGGGCAGCCTGTCAGTGGTACTATTACCAGCATTCGAGAGGTACAGTGGGAGTCGTTTAGACCCAACTTCTATGTGATTTTCTCGCGTGCCGCACTAGAGAACTACCCAGCGACCTGGATTACCAGCTTTAAACTTGCTGACGATGAGCGCGTGGCGGCAACTGACCTGCTGCGGGAATTTCCATCACTCACACTCATCGATATCGATCAGCTTCTCGAACAGCTAGCGGGTTGGCTCGAACGTCTTGCTGATAGTTCGGCGATGGTGCTTGGGCTTACGCTTGCCTGTGGGCTGATACTGATTGCAGTAACGCTACTCCAAGCGCTGGAGCAGCGACGCTTTGAGGCGGCACTGTTGCAGACCTTAGGCAGCACATCACGACAGACTCAGCGGCTCGATCTACTCGAGTTCGCACTACTCGGCGCTGTCTGTGGCGCACTGGCAGCCGCCAGCGCGGAGCTTATTCTAGCGGCTCTCCACCAGAACCTGTTGAGGGTAGATGTACGCTTGCACCCAGAGCTCTGGCTCAGCCTGCCACCACTTGCAGTACTGCTGTTTGTTGGCATCGGCTTCGCACTACGTTCGCCGCTACGCATCGAGCAGTGCTACCACATTCTCAGATCCAAGAATTAGGGAACCTGAGAACACTCTTTAGAAAGCGAGTTCGACGCGCGGTGCACCTTCGGTTGCACCGTTTAGCGCGATACAGGGGAATATCCGCTCGTTCTCTACGCCAACACGCACCAGCACTGAACGAAGCGCCTCAACCCGTCCAGCAGCCAACTCACCAATACGCTGATCCCAGAGACCGCCGAGCTCTTTCTCGGGCAGTGGCGACTCTGATGAGGCTTGTTCCTCAACGAGACGATCCCAAAGTAGGCGCTCCTCATCGACTAGAGTGACCGGACAGATCTCCAGTGTGAGTGTAGGGCGATCTTGCATCATGCCGGCGAGTTTGGCTGCGTAGTCACGCCCTGTTTGGTTAAGCTCGCTACTGCCGGGGTCAAACTCTAGGGGTTGTAGCTGAATAAAACGGCCCGACTCGTTGGCATCTTTCACCACGTTGTAGACCATAAAGATCGCCCCAAAAGGCTGCAGCGAGTTGGTTAGATAGGCCATCGCCCCCTCTTTCACCCCTTTGGTAACAACAATCTGAATAACATCCTGATAGTTGAACTTCGGATCGTTGATATTACCACTCACCGGCAGATCCAACTTGATGACACGTTCATCACTCTCCAGCAGTGATACCGCGCTAGGGAGCGGCATAGTGAAGAGCCTGTCGGTCTCGCTAGCTGCATCACCCTGAGCGCGCTGTACTTCTAAGCGTTGAATGCGAACCGCATTGTTGCCCTTAAGCTGACCCTCTTCGAGCGTGCCGCTTGAATCTAAATTGAGCGAGCCACTGCGAATCTGGTAGCCGGCAAAAGTCTGTACCAGCGGGCTCAAAATCGGCATCGGCAGGGCAGTAATTTTTAGCTTCCAATCCCCTGTGGGGTTGGTGCGCAAAGGTGTGAGATTTGCATCAAGACTGATATCCGCAGAGTCGTTCAATGTGGCTCGCAGCGTGAGTGGCAGCGCTTTACCCGCGCGCGAATCCCAAGTACCAGCGCTTATCTGCGACGCAACGAGTTTAAGAGCCAGAGGAGCCGCCAGACTTGCATCACGGTAGTTCAACTCCGTGCGCCCCTGTGCGCTCCAACCTTGTAGACTGATATCGACCGGCAAACGCTTCTCGCTAGGGGTAGCCATGCCGGGCGCTGACCCTTTGGCTTCTAAGTTTTCAGTAGCACTAACACTCTTAGACTCCGCGTTCTCCTCAGCAGCCGTCAACTGGGTCTGTAAATTTGCTATGAGGTCTTGAGTTACCAAGCTTCCCAACTGCACAAAACTATCTGCATAACTTGCCCGATCGAGCTTTAGACTCTCCAGGCTGAGCAAAGGTGTCTCGGGAGAGCCAACAAGTAACTTACCTAGCTCTAGCTGCTGTAAGTTAATCTGCTGCCGGGCATCAACCAATAGGCGCTCCAGATTCGTCTCAGCAAGTTTTACCGGCTGATCACCCTCAAGAGTGAGATCCGCAATACGGGTTGCTCCCACCTCTAACTGTTGCAGTGACAGGTCACCCTGTGAACTGCTCGCTAAACTGAGGCCGATGTTGGAGCTGAGACCGACCACACCCGCCCGCTGCCCTTCGGCCAGATAGCTAAGACCCTGGATACTCAAGGGCGAGCTAATATCAAGCGCGCTCGCTCCTCTATCAATCGTCGGCTTGAGCTTGAGTTCATCAAGCTTGAGATTAACCTTGGCATCCTCGAAGCTCAGCCCTGTCGTGGACAGCGTTCCACCTACACGCTGCTGCAGAGGCTGACTCTGAATACTAAGTTCGGTGTCTAGCGTTGCCAGATTGACCCGCCGATCGCCAGACTGCAGCGCCAGCGTTTGCAGAGCTGCTCCAAGAGAGCCGCTTACAGCAAGCGGGTGAAGCTGACCTAAAGTATCCGCAAAGTTCAGTTTTGGCGAAATCTGAGTGCTACTTAGAAGAAGGCTCTGCCCAGTGTTTTGAAGGCTCAAACCTTTGGCACTCAAATTAGCATTTAAGCTAGCGCTATCCTGCTGACTAAGAGCAACAGCACCACTGAGCTCAGCAAGAGTCAGCTCAGTATTATTGTCCGCTCCTGTAAAGCTGAGCTGGCCCAAAGTCACCTGTGCGTCAAGGCTAAGGGGTTTGTCGACCGCGTCTGGACTGAGACTAACTTGCAGCGGCCCAACTAGATTAAACCCGCTCCAAGCCACACGATTTCCCTGAGTACTCATCTTAAGATTATCTGACGCAAGCTCGACTTGTGCCGAGAGTTGCTGCAATTCGTTGCCAAGAGCCCCATTAACTTGCAGGGAAGGATTGGCACCTTTGATCGAGAATGTCGGCGTACTCAGATCCACATCCTTCAATCTTAGGTTCAAATCTAGGTCGCCAACCTCCTGATCAACTCTAGCCCCAATATGGAGCTCATTCACCAAGGCATTTAACGCGCTACCCTGCGCTTTGAATTGCGCGAGTTTCAAGGCAAGGTCGCTACGCAGAAAATTATCAGCAGACACCGGCTCGCCACCTTTAGGAAGGTACACGGCAATAGGACCAGCCAGACTCAAGCCCGAAAGATTGAAGCTCTCATCAGCCAAGCTCAGATTAAAGACGCCCGACTCCACTGACAAATCAGTTTGGAGTTGCTGAAGGTCTTCGCTCACTGTTGCGTTAATATCGGCACTGAGCCCAGGGCTATTAAGGCTGAGCCTCTGAGTCAGGCCAGTTTGATCGAGCACTAGCCCCTGAATCTCTGTTTTCAGCGCTACCTGATCGAGCGCATCAAAGGATGTTGAATGCCCACTCAGTTCCAGTGCCTCCATGGCTAGATAGAGCTCAGGCATATCCACATCTATCTGAGTGATACTTAGTTCAGCCTGCGCACCGCCCGGTTGCCAAATGGGCTCTTCAGTTTGGGGCATCAGACTCACGACTCCAGAACCAGCGCCCAGACGAATGTTTCTGCTAGGAGGATACTCTGCCACCAGATCTTCTAGCGAAAAGCCAACCGCCAAGGTTTCAGCGGAGGCGATAAGAGGCGCCTCTGCCGTTAGCTTGAGTAGCTCGATGCGACCTTCTTCAGACTCGATACCCAGCTCATCGATAGTTAGCGAGGCACTACCCTCAATCAGCTGTTGCACGAGTGTCAGAGTAAGGTTGGGCTCTGCCTCTAGGCCGCCAAACTGAAGAATCTGACTACCCTGAGCCAGCGCCACACCCTCAGCGGTGAATACGCCGTCGACCACAATTTGTTGAAGTAGCTCAGCACCCTCATTCAGATCCAACTGCTGCTGCGACTCACCGCGCCAAAAAAGCCTAGCCGCTTTTAACTGAGTTTCATCGACACTTACGTCGACCTCGCTAAGCCCCAGAGAGCCGGACTGGGAGACAGATGCCCTAAACCCTTCAACAGCGATATCAATACTCAGATTTGCGTCGAGCCTGGCAGCGATATCGGGCTCTAGGACTGTTAACAACGGCGTCAACTCGAGCTCGCGCAGGGCGATATTAACTGAAACCGTCTTTCGCTCTGGCAGCGGCAGCGCTGATGAATCTATGGTAACTGGCGCTCCATTGAGGTGCCCAACAAAACGTATATCAGTAGACTCGAGCGGTGCCCATTGATAGAGGCCACCAACATTGAGCCGCTCTATACCCAAACGCTGCGCGCCGGTGGGTTGAAGCAATTCAATATTTAGATCGACAAGCTCTATTCGGTCTGAACCAAACTCCAGTGAACTCTCACCCGCCTCCTGCTCATCAGCACTAGCACCCCCAGCAAGAGCAATGGGACCCAGAAGAATCAGCTGATCTTGCTGCTGCAACACTACCTCTGCGCCCTCAACTCTTAAACCCGAGAGACGAAGTCGGTCGTCAAATAACTCTTTTAGGTAGATATCAAAATCGAGGCGATCGACCTCAAGTATGCTGGCTTCATTGTGACGAACGGCTAGCCCCTGAAGTCCAACCTTAGCACTGAGCCAATCGATAGAGACGCGCTTTAACTTAGCCTCTTGTGCGCCCTGCTCCAGAAGCGTGAATACAATAAAGTCTCGAGCCACGTAAGGCACAGTATGAAGAGCAAGCGACACTAATAGCACCAACGATGCCGCCCAATAAAGTAATCTCATAGCGAATATCACCCAGGTTTTTCGAGTGTAGATACTGAAAGTTTAGCCCAGCATGGCGATTTGAACAGGCGCTGTCGCTCAGCTTGAAGAGCTACAGATTGAAGATGCATCGCCTCAGCACTCCTGTTAAAATCCGCTCAAATTTTGACCTACATCATTTTTGGAGCAAAAAATGGCACATGAAAACTTTGACGGCGACAAGAGCGGCTGGGGCTGGGTCGCAATCAACCTAGTTGCAATGGCTTGGATTACAATGCCTGTAAGCATTGCACTGGTAAAAGTCG
>Ga0181593_10004449_pt1 | contig 12782 bp, 10 predicted proteins | sample 071ome_19_FD_133756 | JGI IMG/M metagenome (GOLD analysis project Ga0181593, IMG submission 133756) | Coastal salt marsh microbial communities from the Groves Creek Marsh, Skidaway Island, Georgia - 071413AT metaG (megahit assembly) | ecosystem: Environmental > Aquatic > Marine > Intertidal...
AGCCACGTGCACAACCTGGAACCCGAGGATCTGGTCGCCCTGACCATGGAGGCGGCGGCGATGGCGCGGGTGCCGCTGGCGGGAACGAATTGGATACCCGGCTGGTCGGGACCGATCGGCTAACGGCCAAGCGAGAGAGGAGACCGACATGGCGAGCAAGCTCGAGGCTTTCGCGAAAAAGAACGGCGTGAAGTATTTTCTCTTTAACTTCACGGACTTGCGCGGCATGCAACGCTCCAAGCTGGTGCCGACCCAGGCGGCGGGCGCGATGGAGAGCGAGGGCGCCGGTTTCGCGGGTTTCGCCGCCTATCTCGACATGACACCGGCGCATCCGGACATGTTCGCGGTACCGGATACCGATAGCGTCATTCAACTGCCTTGGAAGCCCGAGGTCGCTTGGGTCGCCGGCGATCTGGTCATGGATGGCGCGCCGGTCGAGCAGGCGCCGCGCGGGGTCCTCAAGAAGCTGATCGCGCAAGCCGCGGCGCAGGGCCTCAGGATGAAGTCCGGAGTCGAGGCCGAGTATCACCTGATCGATGCCGACGGCGCCGATATCTCCGACCCCAGGGATGTGGAGCCCAAGCCTTGCTATGACCAGCAAGCGCTGATGCGGCGTTATGACGTGGTCTCGGAAATCTGTGACGCGATGATCGATCTCGGCTGGGGGCCGTATCAGAACGACCACGAGGATGCCAATGGCCAGTTCGAGATGAACTGGGACTATGACGACGCCCTGGTCACCGCCGATCGTCACGCGTTCTTCAAGTTCATGGTGAAGTCGATCGCCGAGAAGCACGGCCTGCGCGCGACCTTCATGCCCAAGCCCTTCACGCATCTCACCGGCAATGGCTGTCACGCACATGTCTCGGTCTGGGACAAGTCGGGCAAGAAGAACCTATTCCATGATCCCAAGGGAGAGCTCGGCCTCTCGGAATTGGCGATGCATTTCCTCGGCGGCTGCCTTGTCCATGCCGAGGGGCTTTGCGCGATCACCAACCCGATCGTGAATTCCTACAAGCGGATCAACGCCCCGGTGACCGCCTCGGGTGCCACCTGGTCGCCGAACACCGTGACCTGGTCGGGCAACAATCGGACTCACATGGTGCGGGTGCCGGACGAGGGACGCTTCGAGTTCCGGCTCGCCGACGGCGCGGCCAATCCCTATCTGCTCCAGGCCGGCTATCTCGCCGCCGGTTTGGCGGGCATCGCCAACAAGACCCAACCCGGCAAGCGGGTGGATCTGGACATGTACGCCGAGGGTCACAAGGTGCGCGGCGCCAAGAAGCTACCGCTCTATCTGCTCGACGCGATCCGTCTCTTCGACCGCGACAAGGGTTTGAAGGCGGCAATGGGCGAGGCGTTTTCCCGCTCTTACGTGAAGATCAAGATGGAGGAATGGAACCTCTACTCCCAGCAACTAAGCGCATGGGAGCGGACGGCCTCGCTCGACGTGTGAGGCCGGTGACCCAAGCGCCGAGCGCCTACTCCGCCGCCGGATGACGGCAAGGTGGTTCGGCCACATTTTGAGCATCGCGCCATCGAATATGCAATGCCGCCGCCGTTTCGGCGATTGGGCTTCGACGTTTCCGATCCCGATGCTAGAGTTTACCCAGAATAGCGCGCGCGAACGGTGCGCCTGAAAGGGAGGATATCATGACCGATAATTGGAAATTCTCGCATAACAAAGCCTCCGAGGCCGATTGGACCCCGGGCCTTCGGGAGATCTTCGAGTATCGCGACCTCGGCTGGAAAGAGTCGAGCGATGGCGATTACGTCGCGCATATCGTCAAGGCGAACGGCAAGGAAATGAAGGACGATGTCCAGCACTGGCACGTCCATGACTGCAAGTTCCAATTCGTCTATGTGCTGAACGGATGGGCCGAGTTCGAATACGCGGGCGAGGGTGTCCGTCGTATCGAGAAGGGCGACTGCATCAACCAGCGCCCCGGCATTCCGCATCGCGAGATCGCCTGCTCCAAGGATTTCGAGGTTCTGGAAATCGTCTCGCCGGCGGATTTTGCGACCCGTATCGTCGACGCGCCCGCCGAAGCCGCCGAGTAAAACAAACACCCTAGAAAAGCGCGGGCCTTCCAGTGACGGATGGCCCGCGTTTTCGTGTTCGCGCGGCTTGTTGCTTTTCAGACGGGCCGTTGGTTCCATGAATAGTTGGACGCCGAGATGCCGGATGTAGAACTCAATTTCACCCGCGACGAATACGCTGACCGCCTAGCCAAGGTCCGTGCCTCCATGGAGGAGGCCGGGGTCGAGATGCTGATCCTGTCCGACCCCTCGAATATGGCCTGGCTCACCGGCTATGACGGCTGGTCCTTCTATGTCCATCAATGCGTCGTCGTTCCGCCTTCCGGCGAGCCGATCTGGTATGGCCGGAGCCAGGACGCCAACGGCGCGCTCCGAACCGCCTATATCGCCGAGGCCAACATCATCGGCTATCCCGATATCTATGTGCAGTCGACCGAACGGCACCCGATGGATCTACTGGCCTCTACCCTTGCCGACCGGGGCTGGGGCGCCAAGGCGATAGGCGTCGAGATGGACAATTACTGGTATTCCGCCAAGGCCCATGCGTCGCTCGTCGCGGGTCTGCCGAACGCCGTCTTCAAGGATACGACGGGGCTGGTGAATTGGTGCCGGGCGGTGAAGTCCGACCAGGAGCTAGTATACATGCGCCGGGCCGCCCGGGTGGCCGAGGCGATGCACGAGCGGATCGCCGCCAGGATCGAGCCCGGGATGCGCAAATGCGACCTGGTTGCCGAGATCCAGGACGCCAGTCTGCGCGGCGCCGATGGTCATGGTGGGGACTATCCGGCGATCGTGCCGCTGCTGCCCTCGGGCGCCGACGCCTCGGCGCCACACCTGACCTGGGACGACAAGCCGATGAAGCGGGGCGAGGCGACTTTCTTCGAAATCGCCGGGGTGCATCGCCGCTATCACTGCCCACTTTCACGGACCGCGTTTCTGGGCAAGCCGACCGACACGATCCTGGATGCCGAGAAAGCGGTTCTGGAAGGCATGGACGCGGGGCTCGAGGCGGCGGCGCCGGGCAAGACCTGCGAGGATGTCGCCAACGCCTTCTTCGCGGTGCTGGCGCGCCATGGCATCGTCAAGGATAATCGCACGGGCTATTCCATCGGCCTTTCCTATCCCCCGGACTGGGGCGAGCGGACCATGTCGCTTCGGCCTGGCGACAGGACCGAGCTCAAGCCCGGCATGACCTTTCACTTCATGACCGGTTTGTGGATGAAGGATTGGGGGTTGGAAATCACCGAGAGCTTCGTGATCACACCCGGCGGGCATGAGTGTCTGGCGGATGTGCCGCGAGGATTGTTGGTTAGGGACTAGGGGAAAACGAGATGACGGCACCCAGTGGAATGGACGCGCTCACCGATATCTGGACGCTCGCGGGCGGCGAAGAGGAGGCCCTGAACGATATCACGCTTACCGGCGAGGAGCCGTCGCTGCCGTCGATCTTTCGGGTAGGCGTGGCGGCTCAGGCCACCATCGGGGCGGCGTCGCTGGCGGCGGCGGAGCTGTGGCGGGCGCGCACCGGTCGGCGTCAGAAGGTCTCGCTGGCCATGTGGGACGCCGCCGTTTCCTTCCGAAGCGAGCTCTACACCCATATCGTCGGCAAGCCCCGCGAGGAACATTGGGCCGACGTATCCGGTTACTACCAAACCCGGGACGACCGCTGGATCCAGTTGCATTGCCAGTATCCCCATCTGCGCGCCGGCGTTCTGAAGGTGCTGGGCTGTCAGGATGACCGGGCACAGGTGACGGCCGCGGTCGCCCAATGGGACGGTCAGGCGCTGGAGACCCGGTGCCGCGAGGACAAGCTTTGCGTCGCCCTGATCCGATCGCCCGAGGAATGGGCGGCGCATCCCCAAGCGCAAGCGGTGGCCCAGCTCCCGCTGTTGGAAATCGTCAAGATCGGCGACGCGCCGCCGGAACCCCTGCCCGAGGGTGGGGACAGACCGCTCTCCGGAATCAAGATGCTGGATCTCACCAAGGTGCTCGCCGGGCCGGTCTGCGGGCGCACGATGGCGTCGCATGGGGCTCAGGTGATGCGCATCGGCGCCCGCCATCTGCCGGTGCTGGTGCCGCTGGCCATGGATACCGGGCTCGGCAAGCGCTCCGCCTTCATCGACTTGCGCGAGGAAGGTGATCGCGAGACCTTGCGGGGTTTGGCGCGAGACGCGGATGTCTTCGCCCAGGGATACCGGCCCGGGACGATCTCGGGTTTCGGTTTCGGGCCCGAGGATCTGGCGGCTTTGCGCCCCGGCATCGTTTACGTGACCCTATCCGCCTATGGTCACGAGGGGCCGTGGAGCAGCTGGCGTGGCTTCGATAGCCTCACCCAGAGCGCTAGCGGGATCTGTCACGAGGGTATGCTGGCAGCCGGTACCGGACAGCCGCATCCATTGCCATGCCAGGCGCTGGATCACGGCACCGGCTATCTCGCGGCCTTCGGCGCCATTATGGCCCTGAAGCGCCGGGCCGAGGAGGGCGGTTCCTGGATGGTTCGGGTCTCGCTTGCCCAGACCGGGCGCTGGATTGACGGCCTCGGGCGCATGGAGGGGCTGCACCTCACCAAGCCAAAGGAACACGAGATCACCGATCTGCTGGAGGTGCATGACTCGCCCTACGGCAAGGTCAGTCATGTGAAATCGCCGGAGATCCTGTCGGAAACCCCGGCGCGCTGGGACAGCGGCCCCGTGCCGGTCGGGCATAACGAGCCGGTTTGGGTTTAAGGGGGTGACCTGATTGAGGGTATCCGTCGTCCCGCACCTGATGCGGGACCCACGCCCGAGGCCTTTCAGTATGTTTGTTGGTCGATCATTCCTGTCGTTCGGTACGATTGATCGAGTTTTTCGTCACGTGTGGAGGTTTCAGGCGTGGATCCCGCGTTAAGCGCGGGATGACGAGGGTGTAATGCTTCGCGGACGACTATGTCGTCAAAGAAACCCTCAAATGATCTCGAAATACCGCTCCATCTCCCAGTCCGTCACGTGACGGCGGAACTCGCGCTCCTCCCACTCCCGGGTCGCGGCGTAGTGATCGACGAAGGCATCGCCGAACAGAGCGCGGGCCGGCTTGGATTTCTTGAGCCGCTGGGCCGCGTCCCAGAGCGTGCGCGGCAGGTCGAGGCGGCGTGGGAAGCTTTTGTCATAGGCGTTGCCAACCACCGGCGCCGTCGGCTCGACCTTGTTCTCGATGCCCCAGAGGCCGGAGCCGAGCGCGGCCGCCAGCGCGAGATAGGGGTTCGCGTCCGCCGCCGCGACCCGGTACTCGGCCCGCTGGGACTTTGCGGAACCGGGGATTACCCTGAGCGCGCAGGTGCGGTTCTCTACCCCCCAGGTGGATTCCGTCGGCGCCCAAAAACTGGGGATCATTCGGGTATAGGAGTTTACCGTCGGCGCGACCATGGCCAGCAACTCCGGCATCAGGGTCTGTTGACCGCCGACGAACCAGCGCATCACGTCACTCATCCCATGCTCCTTTGCGGGATCGTGGAACGCGGAGCCGCCGTCCGAGTTGTTCAGCGAGAGATGCAGATGCCCGGATTGCCCGGGCCAGTCCATCGACCATTTCGCCATGAAGGTGGCCATCAGATCGTTGCGCTGGGCGAAGATCTTGGCGAAGGTCTTGAACAGGATCGCCTTGTCCGCCGCCGCCATGATGTCGTCGACCCTGATCGCGGCTTCCATCACGCCGGGGCCGGTCTCGGTGTGATAGCCCTCGATGGGGAAGTCCATCTGCTCGCACATTTCCAGGAAGGCGGCGTGGAAATCGGCGTGAACCGAGTTGCGGATCATTGAATAGCCGAAGAACCCCGGCGAGAGCGGGGTCAGGTCGCGATAGTTCTTGGCCCGGGCGGATTCCGGTGTTTCCTGGAACAGGAAGAACTCATACTCCGCCGCCGCCGAGGCGCTGAAACCCATGGCGGCGGCTTTCTCCGCCACCCGGCGCAAGGTGCCGCGCGGGCAAAGCGCTTCCGCCGCGCCGTCGAACTCGGCGAGGAAGAAAACCATGTTGTCTTCCCAGGGAATGTCGCGGCAGGTCTCCGGCACGATCCGCACTTGGGCGTCCGGATATCCGGTATGCCAACCCGTGAAGGTGACGTTGTCATAGAGCTGATCATAGGAGTCCCAGCCCAGGATCACGTCGCAGAACCCAAATCCCGACTGAAACGCCGATTTGAGTTTGTCGCGGGCCATGTACTTGCCGCGCAGCACGCCGTCGAGATCGGTAACCGCGACCTTGGCGTGGCTGATATTGCGTTCGTAGACCAGCGACATGCCCTGGGCGGCGGTGGTGACGTCTCGTGCTTCCATGACGGGGCTCCCCCTCGGTTTCAGGTTCCATCCTAGGCAAGCCGGCTGGTCGGGGGAAGCGGGCGCGTGGTCGAGCGGCTAGGACTGTTTGCCGGTGGCGCGTTCGATCAGCAATGTGACCAGATAGCCGAACACGAGGCCCCAGAACGCGGCGCCGATATTGAAGAGCTGGACATCGCTTACGGTCACCAGAAACGCCACAAGGGCTCCCATCGGCGCCTTGCCGCTGAAGGCGGCGCTGAACGAGCTGTTCAGGATCGGCAGCATGGCGAGCCCTCCGAGAACCGCGATAAACGCCAGCGGCAGGCCCGAGGCGACGGCGGTGGTGAGCGGCGCGAACAGTCCAAACAAGCCGATCAGAACCCCGAAGACGATGCCGCCCGCCCAACGGGCCGCCGGTGGCCTCGCGCCCACGAGAATCGCGTTGACCGGGCCGGTGACGCAGGTCGGCACCGAGCCTAGAGCGCCGGCGACAAGTGAGCCATATCCGCAGGCAACGGTCAGCGCGTTGACGGGGGGCTTGTGTCCGGCTTGGCCCAGGACCGTGAAACCCTGGAGATTCTGGATCGCGATCACCGAGATCAGCAACGGCGGCACCAGCTCGACCATGCCGGCGATACTGAAGGTCACGGCGCGTATCTCCGGGCGGGCGATCCATTCACCGCCGAGCTCGCCGCCGTCGAAGGTTCCGGTAAGGGCGACGGCCGCCGCGCCGGCGAAAAGCGCGCCCAGCATCGGTGGGAATCGTTGCGAGATCGACGGCAAGGCCGCGACGACGATGAAGCCCGCGACGGTGGCGCCGGCGATAACTGGCGCGTCGGCGAAACTGGTGACCATGCCGAGCCCGATGGGAAGGAACACCCCGGCCACCATCCCCATGACGACGGGCACCGGGATGCGCTCCGTCAGCCAGCCGATCCAGCCCGAGAGGCCGAGAAAGGTCATGATGATCCCGCAGACCAGATAGGCGCCCACCACCTCGGCGAAGGAAAGATGGTCGACCGCCGCCAGCAGCATCGCCGTGCCGGGGATCGACCAGGCCAGGCCGATGGGTTGGCGATAGACATAGCTGAACACGATGCTCAGCACCCCGCCGACCGCGTAGCCGGCGAAGATCCAGCCGATGACCTCACCGGTCGAGAGCTCAGCGGCGCGCGCGACCGTCAACAGGAGCGCCAGCGGGCCCGTGGTCGCGAACAGCATCGCCACCGCGCCGGCGGTGATGGTCTGGCGATCCAGCGCTTGCCGGAAGGTCGGAAAACCGCGTGGCAGCGGCGAAGGGCGTTCTAGAACCACGTCTTTAGCCGGGTTGGTGGCGGGTCGCGATGGGTCGGGAGTACCGACCTATCTCGCGAAAAGCGCCCGTACCTTCGCCATGTGATCCTCGCTGAAGTCGGTTACCGTGACGACCGCGTCGTCGAAACCGGCATCCTCGAGCATCCGCAGCCGGTCGCTCGCTTCGTCGGGAGAGCATCGCAGGTCCAGGTGATCCTCCTCCGATAGCGGCTGGGAACCGGCGTTCAGATCAACCGGGATATTGGTCGCCACCGCGCGGGAGCCACCCTCGATCCGATATCGTTCCACACCGTCCTTGAGGGTCGCGAAATTGGTGAAATGCGCCGACGCGATCCAACCGTCATATTGTTTCGCGGCGATCGGTATCCATCGGCTACCGGCCCAGCTTCCGATCAGGATCGGCGGACCGCCCTTGGTCGCTTCCCAAGGCGTGAGGTCGGCGGCGCCCACGGCCTCGCCGCGCCACAGCGCCTGCATTCTGGGGAGGGCATTGGTCAGTTGCTTGAATCGGGTCTCGTAGTCGCCCTCGACGGCGTCGAAATCCGCCTTGGTCGAGCCCGCGCCGACACCAAGGCGGAGCCGACCGCCGCTGATGTAGTGGGCGCTGAGCACGCGGTGGGCGAGTTCGACCGGATGGCGCAAGGGCACCTGGAGAATGCAGGTCCCCAACTCCACGGATTGGGTGACCGCCGCCGCCGCGGACAGCGCGCTGATCGGGTCCGGGCGAAATCGGCCGCGCCCGATTGTGTCGAAGAACCAGAGGCTCTCGAAACCCACGCGTTCCGCCGTCGCGAAGCCCTGGGCATAGGCGTCGCCGCCGACAACGTCCGGCCCTTCCAGGTTAAGGCTGACACCTAGTCTCATAACACTCTCCGATCATGCGGGCTCGACGGCGCGTCGACATCAAGGGCCAGCATGGCCGCGAAAAGCGTCTTCGACAACCGCTGGATTGGCATGTGCGGATTCTCATCGCGATTTCGGTTTTCTGGTCCGCGCCTTGCGTCGCCATGGCGCGGGCAATCACCAGAACGGAGAGGCCAATCATGCATCTTGCCGAGGAGCGATCCGAAACTCTCAAGCCAACGTTTAAACGGTGGAACAGGTCCGAGGTTTCCATTGATCTCGATCCGGACATGGACGCCGCCATGGACGCGTTGCATGTCCTCCCTCTTTCGATCCTTCCCTTGAAAACGGTCGGATTGGCGAAGGCAACGATGATCAAGAACGCGCGGTTGGAGTCGGTAGTGGAACTGTTCGGCGGCGCGGAAACCGGAAGTGGGCAAGTCCGACCGGAGGATCTGCCGGACTACTTCGCGCGCGCCGACGTGGAGCTTGAGCGTGACGTGGAGATGTTGCTGGCGGTCGGAAGTCTCCGATCCTTTGATGTTTTCTCGCTACGTTCGGAGTTACGCCGGATCGATATTGGGTTCGAGGATCACGGGGCCTTGACGTTGTCGGTGGTCAAGCGCGGCGAACTTCTGGAGTTCATGGGCAAGTTCACCCGTCCGCTTCTGGCGCGAATCTATGGTGATGGCGAGGCCGAACTCGGCGATCTCCGCGATATCATGCGCCTGCTCGCCAACCCCGACCAGCGCGCGGCGATGCGCCGGTTGAAGACCCTCGCCAGGGACCTGGGTATCGCTGTTTCCGAGATTCCAGCGCTCGTGAAGCAGTACGGCGACGTGTTCCTGTCGATTTCGTATTACAGAAAATGCCTCGCGGAGATATCAAGGGAAGTTCCGGAGTTTCTAGGCTGGATGGAGGAGATTCGTGATACAAGCCTGGTGCGGGACAGCGGTTCCAATATCGATATGCTGAACGGCATCCATCACGATTTCAGCCGGTTCTCTCGTGCCATGAAACAACGGTTTCAGGCTTTCGACGCGCTGGCTGACACGTTCTGGGACGAGGTCGGCGCTGATACCTTTCGGATGTTCGGCGCGACGGTGACGGCCCAACATGTCGGCATGGGGGCCATGCTTTGTGGCCTCACGGTTAAGTTGATTGGTTGGCGTAACCGGTTCCCGAGGAAGAACGGGACTCCCACCGATCGTCTGGAGTTTTTTGTCTCCGAAATCGTTCCCGGTCTTGATGATATCCGCCAGGCGCACAAGGGCTTGGAGGGCAAGGCCGGCTTGAATTGACACCAAGACGCGCCGACCTCTCCGGCCATCGCCAGTCTGTTGACGCCCCCGGTGGGGCCATCGGTTCTTGGCCCGTTCGACCCTGATGCGCTAGGAACGGAAATTGCGCCAAACATGGATTGGCGCGGCATCGGGGAGAGATATGATGGCGGGTCCTCTTGACGGCGTTCGAATACTTGATCTGACAACCGTGGGCTACGGGCCCTATGCCTGTCAGATCCTCGGCGACTATGGCGCCGAGGTGGTGAAAGTCGAATCCCGGGAAGGGGACATCACCCGAGGCATCACGCCGTACCGCAATCCGGGCATGGGCCATTTCTTCCTGATGGCCAATCGTAACAAGCGGAGTGTCGTGTTGGATCTGAAGGCCGAGAAGGGTAAGGAGGCGTTCCTCAAACTGGTGGAGACCATGGACGCGGTGATCTGCTCGATCCGCCCCGCCGCCATGGATCGCCTCGGGCTTGGATACGAGGATTGCCGGGCGGTGAATCCCAATATCGTTTATGTCGCCCTGGTCGGGTTCGGCCAGGACGGTCCCTACGCGGCCCGGCCCGCCTATGACGATATCATCCAAGGCGTGTCCGGCATGGCGGCGATGCAGGGCGGCCGGTCCGGGCCGCCGACCTTCGTCAATGCCTCGGTCTGCGATAAGATCTGCTCCCAGGTGGCGGCGCACGCGTCCCTCGCGGCATTATTCAGCCGCCAGAAGACCGGCAAGGGGCAACTGGTCGAGGTTCAGATGTTCGAGGCGATGGTCGGCTTCAACCTCGTGGAACACAATTCCGGCCGGGCTTTCGAGCCTGCTCTCGGCGACGCGGGGTATGAGCGGTCGATGGTGCCTTACCGTCGTCCCTATGCGACCCTGGACGGTTATGTCTGCGCCTTGCCCTATAACACAAAGCAATGGCGCTCGTTTTTCAGGATCATGGGGCGCGAGGAGATGCTGGACGACCCCCGGGTGATTGATCCGGGCGTCCGAAGCAAGAAAATCGGCGAGCTGTACGAGATGGTCGCGGAATGCGTGAGCACCTGGAAGACGGAAGACGTTCTGGCCGCGTTGTCGGAAGGGGATATCCCGCATGGCGCCGCGACGGCCTTGAATGATCTGGCCGCCGACCCACATCTGGACGCGGTTGATTTCTTTCGTACCGTTGACCATCCGACCGAGGGTCGGATCAACCTTACCGCGCCGCCGATGAAATTCTCGGACACCCCGGCGGAGATCAGAAGCTTGCCGCCGGGGCTCGGGGAGCATAGCGTCGAGGTTCTTCTGGAAGCCGGGTATTCCGAAGCGGAAGTCGCGGAAATGCTCGCCCAGGACGTGATTGTCGATGGGCGAGCCGAAACAACGAGGTCGGAGGTCGCGGCGTCATAGAAAGCGCGGGCGCTATGTCGTCTTGGGAACCAAGGCGACAAGCACCAAGCTCAACCGATCTCGCGAACCAGTTCCTGGCCCGCGCGGTTGTTGATGAAGGCCGAGAACTCCCGCGCGGGAAGCGGGTGCGAGAAAAGAAACCCTTGGGCTTTCGGGCATCCCAATCCCCGAAGGGTTTCGGCGCTTTTCTTGGTTTCCACGCCCTCGGCGCAAACCGGGATCCGCAACTCCCGCGCGAGAGCCAGAATGCCGCGAACCACGGTGAGCGCGCCTTCATCCTGATCGATATCGACGATGAGCGAGCGATCGAGTTTCAACTCACTAAGCGGCATCCGATAGAGTTCCACCAGCGACGAGAACCCGGCGCCGAAGTCATCAAGCGACACGTTGATATTCTTCAATCTGAGCCGCGTGAGGATATCGATGGATTTGCGGGAATCCGCCATCGCGGTGCTTTCGGTGATCTCCACGACAAGCAGCGAGGGATCGAGCGCCGCGCGTTCCAGAATCGAGGAGATCTTATAGGGAAAATCGAGATCGGTAAGCGCCGCGGGCGCCACGTTGATGGAGACCGGTAGCGCGCGGCCGTCGTCGCGCCATTCGGCGAGGTGATCGACGACCCTGTCCAGCATGACTTCCGTCAATCTCCCAATCAGTCCCGCTTCCTCCATCATCGGAATGAAGACGCCGGGAGAGACCAGCCCCAATCTCAGATGATACCAGCGCGCCAAGGCCTCGGCGGCGACAACATTGTAGGTCTGGCCGTCGCGAAGGTTCACCTGGGGCTGGTAGTAAGGGACGAATTCGCCGTTTTCCAAGGCGCGCGAGAGTATTTCGGGCGTTATCGCGGTGGTTTCGCCGAACACCGCGCGCAGGCATCGTTCCAGGTCCGGCACGGATACGGGTTTCGCCAGGATCTCACCCATGTCGAGCCCGAAATCGCGTCCCAGACGATTAGCGGTGGCGAGAACCCGTGGGTCCTGACCGCTGCTGAGATGAATCGGGGCCTTGCAGTCTTTCCGCGAGAGATCGCGCAACAGCTCGATCCCGTCACGCCCCGGCATCGAGAGGTCGAGCATGATCATCCCGTGGCGACCGGGGTCATAGATGTCGAAGAAAGCCTCGAAGGTGGCGGCCTCGTCCACGTCCACGCCCATTTCCTCGGCGACATCGCGCACGAAGGACCGGATTTCGGCTTCGTCGTCGACGACAAGGAGACGATTTTTCCGATGGGTCATCGCGCGCGCCTATCCATGGTCGGAAGCCTCGTCCAGGGTGGCTCGGATTTTCAATGCCAAATCCCGATGCCTGTGCGGCTTGGTCACCAGATTGCGTTCGCGACTAACCTGGCCGTCGCGAAGCACCGCGGCCTCGGCATAGCCGGTCGTGAACAGGACGGGTAGGTCGGGTCTCGCTCGACGCGTGGCCTCGGCCAAGGCAACCCCGTTCATCCCGCCGGCCATGACGATATCGGTGAACAGAAGGTCGATATCCGGGTTCTCTTCAAGAATCTCCAAGGCGGTCCCGCCATCGATCGCGACGAGGGTTTGGTATCCCAGATCCTCGAGCAATTGCACCGCGATTTCCCGCATTTCGGTATTGTCCTCGGCCACGAGG
>Ga0181593_10004452_pt1 | contig 12778 bp, 1 predicted proteins | sample 071ome_19_FD_133756 | JGI IMG/M metagenome (GOLD analysis project Ga0181593, IMG submission 133756) | Coastal salt marsh microbial communities from the Groves Creek Marsh, Skidaway Island, Georgia - 071413AT metaG (megahit assembly) | ecosystem: Environmental > Aquatic > Marine > Intertidal zone...
AAAAAAGAGGATTGTGCGACGTTTGGCGTTAGAAAAGGGTTAGCTGTCATCTCAAATTAACTCCAAAATATCGCCTAAAGTTACTGAACCTGTTATTCCATCAATCTGAACAGTTCCAGTGCCGATATTCAGGATTGTGTGAGTTGATGTCGTTGTCGCATTTTCCTGCAACCAAGAAAGCTCTTCAGAATTCGAAGCTGAAACAATAATACGAGAGAGCGACGCGTCTGAAATCGTCAGCGACTCTGAGTAAGAGTCATCATCAAATAAGAAATAATCTAAGGTATTCGATGAAACTTTCTGATATCCATAACTGTCATTTACGATAATTTCCGCCTCGGAAGACAAAGTTATCTCACCGTCTCCATTTTGCAATGTTGTGAATCCAGTGATTTCAATCTCACTGGCGGTGTCAAACAGGAATGTATCTTTTTCTGCATCAAAATCTGAAATCTTTAAGCTGTAAGTATCGGAAACATCTACTTTTATTGTATCTTTTCCAGCGCCCGTTGTAATAATTTTGTTTCTATCTTCTGCAATAAAGATATTATCAAAGTTATTGCCAATGATTTTTTGGGTTGTTACGAAGCCTTCGCCATAAACGTATTCCCGGATATCCTCCTGTAAGATAGTGAGACGCTCTTTTCCATCATTGAATTGGATTGCTTCTATACCACTTAAACTATCAACTTCACCGCCGCTGTGTGTGATCGTAAAGGTGCCCTGGTCACTTTCGACAACTGCGTCTGACTTATTGACATCCAATATAAAGACATCCGAACCGAGACCCCCTAGGACTGTATCATTTCCTAAACCGCCCCTTATTACGTCGTCAAAAGCTGAACCAGTAATGAGATCATCACCTCCATTTCCGTTTAAATTAACGGCATTTGAATGCGCTGAATAATCTAACTCTGACCCAATTTCTCCAGTATCCGCACCAGATACAAATGTAACATCAATTTTTCCGTCATCATCAACATCAAAAAACTCTTCTGTCTTTTTCAAGTTAATTACGGAATCTTCGAAAGTAATTCGTTCAAAACCTTGTAGGTAAATTTTTGAACCAGTAACCGAACTTTCAATCATGTCCTCAAACGTAACATTGTTATATGTCTGATCGGATTTTGTTGTCCATGACTCAATTGTGTCATTTACAAACAATATGTCATTCTTACTATCGCCAGAAGCTGTGTACGTATTTACTCCCAAGTTATCATAAATTCGAAGTGATTCAGATGAATTGAAGTTTACGTTATCATTTCCCGCACCGCCATAGATCGTTGTTGCCAGCAAAGGATCCACAGAAACATCAAAATCGTCATCTTCAAATGTACCATAGATAATTTCCAGGTCCACAACACCATCTCGGTTAAGATCTCTTCCAGCTTTTTCTTTCACCAATCGCTCAGATCTATCGGCAAATTGGAGCACTTCAATATCATACAAAGTGTCTGTGCCTTCATTTGAAGTCTCGATCTTGTATGTCGCAGAACTCACTTTGGAAATGACAACATCAGCAAAGGTATCCGCGAATATCGCTGTGTCGACGTTATCTAATCCAATTTCATCTTTGTCAGCATCGCCGTCACTATTATTTCCGTAAAGTATATCATCACCTGCGCCGCCGATAAGATCGTCGCTTCCAAGGCCACCCATAAGAGTATCAGAACCGGCGTTGCCGTATATACGCTCATCGCGATTAGAGCTGTCCGCCTGTTTTGTGTCTGCATCATCTGTGCCTTTCCAGACCCATTTCCCGTCTTCAAAACCATTTGCAGAAACGAAATTCAATTCAGAGCCATTAAAACGAATTCTCTCAATACCGTAGAGAGTGTCTGTCTCAGTTGTAACGCCAATTGTTCGACTGACTTCCATGTAGCCATCCAATTGATAAGTGTTGGTCTCTAATCCTGAGCTATTGAAATGTCGAATTGTATAGTCAGCCTTTGATCCATTGAGATTGAAGACGTCTACATCTTTGTGACCCCACGGATTTAGACCTTCCTCACCACCGTAAATAATGTCATTTCCGAACCCACCATCAAAGTAATCTGCACCGTCGCCTCCTCTTAGAATGTCATTACCAAGACCGCCATTGATGCTATCGCCATCTACGGTACCTTCGATATCATCATCGAATTCAGAACCATTTATATGGGTACCCTTTGTGCCATTCCCATTTTCGAAATAATCATAGCGGACGCCAACACTCATCCACTTGTTGGAAAACGATATATTTTCTATATCGTACAGTTTGTTAATGCCGAGGCCCAAGTCGCCCTGTAAAAGGTCCTTAACTTCGATGAAGCGTCGTCCGCTTTCGTCGGCTTTAACGGAAAGCTTGAATTGCTCAAATTCACCATCAAACCTTACTGTGTCATGGTCACCATCATCTAATGACCTATCAATTGCATCTCCGTAAATTGTATCGTTACCGCCATCCACATTGAAATGATCGCCTCCAAGGCCACCGACAATAATATCATCGCCCGCCCCATCGTTGAAATGGTCCCGTCCATCGGTTCCAATCAGGGTCTCAGAAAACTCTGTCGCATTTATCCAACTACCTTGGATATTTCCAAATTCATCCCGATCATAGTGATATTCTACGTCTAGCGTCATCCATTTATCCGAGAATGACAAGTATTCGACTCCAACAAGGAGGTTTACACCATCGCTTTCAATACCTTCAATTTCAGGCACACGATCCGTTACGATGGTTAAGCGCTCACCAGCGTTTATCGTAGCAACACGCACACCTTCTTGCGTTCCATTCAAATTAGGGTCAAATCGGTAAATTTCTCCTTCCGTATTGACCACGAATACAAGTTTACCTTCGGCATTACGGACCTCGTGTGTATCAGCGCTACCTTTCCATATACTACTCTCTATATCATATCTTATGTGACTATTTTCAAATCGTGCTTCATCTTTCCGCTGCCAGCCCCATTTATCAAATTCTCCGTTTTCACCACCGATGAATATATCATTACCTGCACCCAAGCGGGCAGAGTCACCGCCAAACCCACCAAAAACGACGTCATCGCCAGCCCTAAGATTAAAGTCATTATCCAACTTCATAAACTCAACGCCAAATGCGTCTGAGTTTATCAAATCATTAAATTCTGTTCCTTCAATATTGGCCCAATCAATGATGCCATCATTATTCCAATCGTCACTTCTTGAGTAAGCATTAAGCTCAATGCCTCTGTTATTGGTTTCTAAGATTTCTACATCTATGAGTAGATCAGTGCCATCGCTCCCTATGAGATCTGTAACAAACGTACCAAGTACAGCAGTATAACCAGATGGAAGAGCATCGTTGCTCACATTTCTTACTATCTCGCCATTAGAATCTCGAAGAACTTCATATGTCGAATAATTTACCGCTACAGGGACTTTAATAATTTCAAGGTCCGCGAAGTTTTTGTTCCAGTATGTCAGGCGATCGTTATCGTGCCAATTTCCAGAGGGTCCATTTTCTCCACCAAAAATTATGTCATCACCCTGCCCACCGTTCAAACGATCTCCACCTTTACCGCCGACAAGGGTATCATTGCCCTTGCCACCACGCATTTCATCTTCGACAAGCCCGTCTTTATTCTCATCAAGATAGATAATCAGATCATCAAAATCAGTACCTTCATATCGATACCGATTTATGTTTCCATCATTGTCCCAATCTTCTTTTCGAATATTAAATCGAAGATTTAAATTCTGATCATCAAAGTCTACCTCTCCAACGCCAATCACCAGCTTCCGGCCATAGCCATTAGCGATCGTATCTGAAATAAGAATTGCTTCGGTACTTCCAACGCGTTCCTCATCAAATAATATCCAACTTGCTGGGTCATTGGCATTGGTCAATAGGGGTTTTAAGGTATTTTGGTCTAGTAATGTCCAGACTCTCGATATTTCAAACCTACTTGCGAAATCATCAATCGCAACCGTTGACATACTAGAATAATCTGGAGAACCCTGCGCATTTAGGCCTGTGCCAATGTATACATAATCATCGCCACCATTGAGGCCAATATATGTCCTGTAATTGGTTGTATCTATTACGATCGAGTCATTCGACATTCCCTCTGACCAGACATCTATGCTCTTTATTTTGTCAATCTCACTTTGGGAGGCTTCACCGAAACCATCGAAGGTATAGTCCAATCCGCCAAATCTGGAATTTACGCGATATTCATTCCAAGTGAACATCGGAACTTCGTCGACATTATCACCAAGCCACAGATCATAGTTGCCAACATTGATTTCAAACTCTTTTACGAGAGAGTAGCCATTATCATCAAAACTTATCACTTCGATGTCAGAAATATAAATGTCACCATATTTTTTTGAATCTGCACTTCTAGCATCTCGTATTACGAAACCCTCAATGAAGGCTTGTCCATCTTCGAGAGCTTCAGAGCCATCGAATTCTCTGACAGCAATAGAAGTATCCATAACAAGAGATTTATCTGCGTTACGGACAAATTTTGTAGGCGTTACATCAAAATTCCAAGAGTTGTCACGAATACGAACTTGATCATAATCCCAGTTATTGCCTGCAACGTCAGATTGCAATTGATCCAAACCGAAAAAGTACTTATCCGATAACGTATCCTGGCGCATCTCAAACCGGATTGCTGCATAATCGCCGGAAGACAAATCCTGTTTATTAAACCCAGACAATACGGTTTCATTTGTTTGCGCATCAAAAAATTCTGGTGCTAAGGAATACGAGTCTAATCGTATTTGATCATGCCTATCGTCTTGAGCATCGTAACGCAGCGCAGAACCAATCCATTTTGTAGTGTCAGAAAACCGTAGCATTTCGACATCAAATAGGTAGTTTGCTCCAAACCCCGATGCACTTGTCGTCGATAAGTCAGCAACTTTGACATAGGCCTCTTTGGGTGAGCCTATTTCTACGCCATATAACGGGTGCACTGCAGACAGCCCTGATATCTTGCCATCTTTATTCAGATACCCAATAGAAATATCAAAATTTTCTGAATTAGAGCCAAAATGCACGGTATCAGAAGTCGCCCAATTATCATCTGAAACTAAGTCATTTTCAAAGCCATAAAAATCTGATCCACCGCGATAAACATCATCGCCATAACTATCTTCAAATTCATCTCGAACTGCAATAGAACCAACTTGGTTACTCAGCAATGCTTGCGTCATGTAACCAAGCATGCTTTCTTTAAATGAATCTATTCCATCATCCCAATTCACCTGATAAATTCTACCATTAATTGCTGTGAGGGTATTTTCGCTTTCCTCACTTGTTTCTTCGAGAATACCTCTGTCCAGAAGCGCATTCAGCATTCCCAGCGCATGGCCAGTCCCAAAACCAAGATTACTGTCGCCTTCAACAGCAGTCACATCTGTAATTGTGACATTTGATGCATCTGCAAGATTTGAACGTCCTGGGTATTCAAGTATGACCAACGGATCATTTTTCAGTTGGTCAACTAACGTTTCAAATTCAGTTGCTGTCACCAAATTTCCAGAACCAAATTTTTCACCATCCAAGTACAATCGGTGAGAAATGACGCTCCCATCAGTCAGCTTCTCATTAATCGCAAGGAGCAGAGTTTCAGATGTTGAAAAGTCATCTATGCGTTTGACAGCATGCAAGTCCACCCCAGAAATTTTTGAAAAATCAATATCAACCCCGTTTATTTTTATTCCATATATATCACCTAAAAGTGCAGAAATATCGGGTTGTGAATTATTGATCCCCCTTTGAGGAGAGCTCCCCAATACGAGGTTTGAAGATCCAAATATTTCGACATCTGCAACCGTAATTTCACCCAAAACTTTAAAGACGCCGCTTGCATCGTTTTCACCGATAAAACTAAAGCCGGAAATGGTGAATGATTTAGGGTTTTTCGATACTTCCGGATCAAAACGTGTAAAATTAACACCTCCATCGGCCAAGTCATCCAGGAGCCTACCGGTTACAAATCCGTCGGTACCAATTACGATATTCGCATCTGCGTTGTCTGCGAAACCATTCCACGTGATCAAACCCGGGCTGTCATCAGAAAAGTTCACCCACTGATATCCTTCAGTGATAATCTGATCACCTATAGCGCGCGTGAAGTGGGGATGATAATCTGAGAGCTCATACTTTCCGCCAAAGTTCGAAATAATTGGCTCTGGATCCAAAAACGCGGATGGTTCCAAGTAAGCGTCTGTATCTCGTGCTAGCACTTCGTTGGTTTGTCTTACCCAGCGATCAATGTAATTGACGTTATTTACATCGAAGTTATCGCCGTCCCTGAAACCTTCAACATCAACGGTAGAGGTGATATTTTCGAATAGGCCAGTTTCCTCTAACTGGTCTAAAGTTTCAATATTATCAAGTAGATCGCTATCACCGCTTAATAAGAAACGCGCGACAGTGTTTTTTCCTTCCAAACGTCCAGAAACTGCAAGTACCACGAAGGTGGATCCGTCTACGAGCTCAGATTGCCACAAGTGCGTTTGATACAATTCCTCAAACCCACTGCCACCCTTAATTTTTGCTCCGTAAATTAGATCTATAAAATCAACGCGATTTTCCTGGGTTTCATAGGGTCGGCTTATTTCTTTGACGTTCTCTGACGGAACCAACATGAAGTTAATCAATTCTGATTTTGCAGTCAGCATATTGCTCCAGTCAGCGTCAAATTCACTTATTAATCCTTTAATTTGATAGACAGCCTTTAAACTTGGATCTAAATTTTTGGTATCTCTTCTATCTATAGCATCTAAAATCTGCTCCTGAGTTTCATCTGACACGGGCCCAATCGAATACGAAAGGTATGGGCCATCCCCTAATTGACCGCTTGTATCAAAAAATTTGTTTTGAACCGGATCAAAAATAAAATCGCCAAACCACAGCGTCTCAACATTACTCAGGTAGTCAGTGCCATGTAGATTATTCGCTGATGTATCTTTGAGCTTAATATAATACCCGTCGTTGTACTCGAGCCAACCTGGCCCACCTAATTCAAGGTTCCAGTAATCAGGTTCACCGGTAATGAGAGGCTCGCTCCATTTAACATTGTTGAACAGCTCGGCGGTATATCTTTGCTCAAATTCTTCGCGGGTTATAACGTCGTTGATCGGTGCAAGCGCATTGAGCTTACCCGTGACATCTACGTTTGAGTGATAGTCAGCAATGCCCTCCGCAAGAAACTCTTCATGAGTAATTTCAATTTCACTGAGTGCTCCATCAATGAAAGCCTTTTTGATAAAGCTGATTTCATAATTAGACGCTGAGTTAGGCGTCCAAACATAGTCCGCACCATCACCCCCATCAAATACATCGTCACCATAACTAAGAATAAAGCCAGTGAAGCCCCAATCTAGCTGAACTGTATCGTCACCCAATGAGTCAATTACATTAAACCAAGTTAATTGATCGAATCCACTAGGCTTTAGTTCATCAAAATCATCTTTTCTGAGGTAATCATCAAAAATTGATGTTTCAAAATCCACTCGTCCACGATCATAAAAACGACTTACATTTACAAATGTGTCCAAAAACGCGGTTTTGCGTTCTTGCTCGAACCAAATTGATTCAAAATCATATAATTTCGTTATGCCAAATTCTGATCCGCTGAGATTACTACTATCAGATAAGGCAATTTCTACATATGCCTCGCCGAGGTCATCGACTTTTTGCGTAATTGAGAAGTCTGTAAATGATCCAACATTGATAGTAGCGTGATCAATGATCTTGGTGTCAGTAACACCCACAAACACATCAGAACCTGCTCCTAATCTTATGTGATTGTAGCCTAGGTACTCATATCCTGTAATGCTATCGTGTTCAGGAGACCAATTAATGACAACACTCGGTAAAAAATAGTCTTTTAACTTTTGATCTGCCCAAAGTTTTTTAAAATCGATTTGGTCTGAAAAACGAGTGGTGTCCCAAACATCAAACGATGAAATGAGCTTACCATCTAACACAGAATTGCTAATATCAGGTATCCAATCGTTTTCTCGATAACTAATTATCGGTATCGTCCTGATGTACGTGCTATCAGCTTGAAATTCCACTTGATCAACATTGATTAGATAATCAGTACCAAGGTTTAGATCTTCTACCTCAATAGTATCAGAGACAACCAAGACTTTTTTAACCGAGGCACCAACTGGGGCATTACCAAGCTGTTCATAGGATTCAACAAGCGAGTCAACACCGCCGATTATCTCAAAGTTGGCTAAGTCTACAAAACCGTAGTATTCTTTAATATCAAATCGAGCACTTTCCGCACGATACTCGACGCGGTCACGGTTCCATTCATCCGCATAAGGATCAATGTTCACATCATATTGGTCCGTAGATCCAAATATAATGTCATCACCGCGCCCTGGTTCAAATCGTCCAATGCCGCCATTACCAATGATTAAATCATCGCCATCACGCCCAATTAATCGATCCTCCCCATCTGAATAGGCTGGCGCCATGTAAGGTTCATCATATTCATCAAACATTGGGAAGGAAATTGATGTGAAATCACCGTCACTTTCGGATCCATACTCATGCCTTAATTCAATGATGTTTGTCACTTCATTTACATAAAACAGTTCCGCCAAACCTGATATCATCTGAGACTGGACAAGCTGGATTTGCTCAGCTGTGGAGTTTGTTTGATTTAAAACCGTTAGGAATTCGCTTGCAGCTATTTCTATTTCATTTTTTACAAACGCAGGATCATCTTCATCAGAAGGATCAAAATAAATACGTCCTGTCCACGCATTCAAGTTAGTCGCTATGTTAGCTTCGCTGTAAGGATCTGCATATATCTCCGACATCAAACCTACAGGTGTACTCAGCCCATCTTGATCCCAGTCACGAATTACGGGAATGTTGTCTACAGCCCCACTATCGATGAACGCCGCAACTATCTTTGCATCTAATTCAACAAAATCCCATTCTTTGTAAAAAGCTGCGTATTCGTCAGTTGGCTCGACACCGATCAGCGTATCACCAAATATTGAACCTTCCTGACGAAAAATCGGAGCAACGTATTCTTCAACTCCAAATTTTACTGTAAAGGTGCCGCGATAATCGCGATCATTGATATCAATTTCATATCTTTCTGAGATTTTGATTTGATTATCAGAAAAGTCTAGCACATCGATACCCACGAGGATGTCGGTACCATCGCCCTTGGAACCTAGTTTGTCAGCGACTTTTACACCAGAATAAATGCCATTGGTGGTATCTTCTTCATTATAGAATACGACCTCACCATTTTCGTCTTTCTCAAGATCAATGATTTTGTCACTTGGATCCTTAACGACTTTTACAAAAATCTGCTCGACTTCATAACGTGCCATTAATCCGCTAAAGCGTGCTTTGTCATAATAATCCCAAGGATTACCGGTTACTCCCTCGGACTCTCCGTCAGATGAAAGCGTGATAAATACATCGTCACCTTTGCCAAGTCTCATTTCGTTAAAATAATTAGATCCTACAAAGAAATCGTTTTCGTCACTACCATCAAGCCATGTCACATCGGTGATATCTGCTTCTTGCCTCGCTTCGTTTAATTTCCCGATCTCGTCCAAAGCGTTGAAGTAACCACCACCATCTTTCATCCTCACATCAATAGCGTACACGTTCCCATCACGGAGCCAATCTACATTTCGTATTTCAACGTCCATTTCTAATCGGAAATCACCATCTTCAAAATTGATCCGGTCAAAACCAAATACTAGATCAATACCATGTCCGCCAAATTCTTCCGGAAGCCTATCAATGACCATTAATCCATTGATAGCATCAAGGTCTGCATTTTCCGCAATGACATGGCCACGGGCATTTTTAATTATACCATCTGAAAGGTCAGTGAGATCGAATAATATAGACGCTAATTCTGGTTCTGAGGAACCAAGCTTCACAAAAACACCATCGTTTAGAATATAACCAGCATCTTCAATTTTTGTCAGACTATATCGGTCAATCTTGCCATCATAAATTAGTTCAGATTCTGTGATCCATCCAAACGCGCCATCTGAACGCGTCTTTGTAGATGGTGTTGCGATCGCAATGTCGTTTCCAGCACCGAGGCGGACGTTTATGCCATCTCCTGTGTCGGCGACGAGAATATCATCACCGGCACCCATTCGTACATGAAATTCATGCAGACGTTCAGTGTATTCAACAACTATTGCGTCGGCTTCTTGCTCTGAGTAGCCGCGACTGGACATGAGTAGGTCGCGCCACCCGCTTGAGTCATCAGCCTGAAGCAATTTGTCATATTCGCTTAGCTTTACTATGTCTGAGAACTGAGAGCCTTCAACACCTATCCCTTGGTTAAGGCCCTTAACGAGTTCACCATTTTGATTATGGTTCTGTTCAGTATTAACCCATTCATTGTAAGATGTTGCTGTCCAAAGATTTTCACCTTTAAATGATAGGCGTTCCACGCCCGTGAGCACAGTTTCACCTAAGCCAAAATCACCTGCCTTATCGGAAATTTTGAAGAATATTTTAGTCTCATCTGCACCTAAAATGTCTTCAATTGATAAACTTCCCAGCGCGAACCTGCCCTCAACATTTAAATATTCTGACGCCTCTAAATATGTAATTTGCTCAACATCAAATCGATCCACCGAGCCATCAAATCTTACTTCGTCAGCTTTCTGCCATCGATCGTTACCGGTAGTGTTCAAGCCCGCATCGATAAAATCATATCCGGAACCTGGGTTAATCGCATCTGAAGTATCCCCGGTAATAATAATGTCATTTCCTGCCTGGGTGTTGACCCAAGTACGTGCAGCTGAAAAGTGCTGTGTTGTTAAATCATTATGACCTGCAATGATTAAATCAGAAAAAATTGTTCCCTGAATATCATAACCACCCTCTTCGCTCCAATTATTGGATTGAACAGTGACTTCCAAATTCAACCATTGGTCTGAAAAACCCACATGCTGGATATTTTTTAATATATCTAGACCCAACTCGCCAGTCATATCGCCAACGAATGTAATTGTCTCACCATCGATTAAATTTGTATTTTCTACCTTGAAGCCAAGACCATCAATAAGCTCTGCTAAATCTGATGCTTCTATTGAAAAAGTGGCAGCTAAGTCCGCCACATTTGTTCCATCATTGAACACTGCAGCATCAGGCGCATAAGTAATTTGCTTTATTTCAAAATTCGCTGAGCGCGATTCATAGTAAGACTTATTCCAATTTTCCCATGGATTTTCAGTTGATGTACCCTTTAGTCCGCCGTCGATGAAATCATTCCCTGCGCCTCCTTCAATCCAATCACCAGATTGAAACGTAGAACTATCAGTAACGTCGAGGAGATAGTAGGTATCCGTATCACTGTCTTTAGCGAAGACTTCAGCATACGTATTTTCACCAGAAGCGCGCAGCGATGAAACGAGCTGGGCCAGTTGAGCTTCAGTCGACACTGATGTTAGATCATATGCATCGGATGCAGCATTTGTGTAAAAATAAAGTTGGCCCGCTACATTGGTTTCAATAGTTTGATAGCTGCCATCGCTTCTATCGTAAACATGTACGCGCTGCTGTTTGCCATCGAATGTTTTCGACAAGTCCGTGACCACTTGGAGATCTATATATTTGAAGCCATCGTCTTTTGAACTGTCGCCATTTCCAAACGCATCACGTGCAATATCTCCAGCGTTTCCTCCTGAGATTGTTAACGCTTCATAATCAACTGAACCGCCGTCCGCAATTATGACGTCATCGCCTGAACGTCCATGAATATTATCTCTAAATGCTGTCCCAGTTATGACATCGTCAAAAACACCACCATCAATATTTAACTGACGCACGCGCCACTCAGCATTCCCCCAATGATTGATACTTTCTCTTACTGAAAGCTGCATCCATTCGCCGTCACCAAATTGAAGCTCTTCAACGCCATGTAGAGTGTCCGTCCCCTCATCATTGACGCCATCGCCCAACAAATCAGTGACACTTACAGATCCATCTTCATTTTGGGTAACTGAATATCCTTTGACGTAAGTGCCCTTTAACCGATCAAAAACATTTAAATTGCCAGAGTATTCGACGGTGTCACGATCAGTCCACCAATTGCCAGTGCTTCCATTTTCACCAAGGTTAATGATGTCATCGCCTAGGGATGACTTTACCCTATCTGAACCTTCTTTGGTTATGATTTCGTCATCGGAAACCGAGCCCTCTATGTGAAAACCAATAACATTCCCATTATCGGTTCTCAAATGAATATTGCCTTCTTCATAATTGGTCAGAGCCGCAACAGTAGTTGACTGGCTAATTACGCCCAGCTCTCCACCCGCAGTATTAGGGACAATTATAATCAATTGATTATCAAAAGCTTTGGCTGGATCAATTTGGAGTTCTTCCAGCAGGTCGCCAATAGTATCAAATCCAATATCTACTAAATTTGCGTCATGGCTCGTCCAATTACTGCCCGTCTGAAAGTCTGTCCACACGGAAGTGCGGTCAGTAAATTTGCTAGGGTCCTCGTCGTAATCAATGTTTGACCAATTAGTAAAATGCAGCCGCAACATCGTAACATCTAAACCAAGTTCGGATAGATCAATCGAAAGGGCGGGAATGAGGGGGGCTACGACAGTCATTTGATATTGGACCTTCTACATCTGGTGTGTGTAAATTAATCGAAATGTTTTTGATTTCAAATTATTAATTTTAGAAAATGGCCTGCGCTAAATAAGCGCCATCTTTCCGTTATTTCAAAACCAGCCCTGAGATCATCCAACTTGCAGTTATGCTGTATGTGAG
>Ga0181593_10004454_pt1 | contig 12771 bp, 24 predicted proteins | sample 071ome_19_FD_133756 | JGI IMG/M metagenome (GOLD analysis project Ga0181593, IMG submission 133756) | Coastal salt marsh microbial communities from the Groves Creek Marsh, Skidaway Island, Georgia - 071413AT metaG (megahit assembly) | ecosystem: Environmental > Aquatic > Marine > Intertidal...
ATAATGTAGCAAACTCGGTGAGTTTATTAAAGAGTGCTGTAGAAGCAGGTGTTAAACACTTTGTATTCAGTAGTACAAGTTCAGTGTATGGCAACACAGATGGCAAGCCTAGCAACGAAACAGATCCAACAGCACCTATTACGCCATATGGAAAAAGTAAAGCAATGGTAGAAAGTATCCTCGAAGACTTTTCTAATGCATTTGAATTTACTTTTGCAAGTTTAAGATATTTTAATGCCGCTGGTAGTCATGAGGGTTTGGGCTATCGTTTAGATCCTAAAGAGCATTTAGTTCCCATTGTTGTTGATTGTGCATTAAATGATAAAGAACTAACAATCAATGGCGATAACTATGCTACTGTTGACGGTACATGCCAAAGAGATTACACTCATGTATTAGACATTGCTATGGCTCATGTTGCCGCACTTAATTATTTGTTTGATGGCGGTGAGAGTAATGTATTTAATGTAGGTGGCGGTAATAGTACTAGTATTAAACAAGTTATTGCTGAAGTAGAAAAACAAACAGGTAAAACAATTAAAACTAATATAGGTCCTAGAAGAACAGGTGACCCTGCAATCACAAGTGCTAATATCAGCAAGGCTACAGAACTACTGGGCTGGACACCTATACAAACATTACAAACTATTGTTGAATCAGAAGTGGATTACGCAAAACATGCCTAAATTATATTACACATTTGCAGACTTAGAAAAAGACTTACATGATATTAACCAGCAAATGGTTATGGAAAGATACAATCCTGATGTAATTATAGGACCTGGTAGAGGTGCTTATATTCCAGGTGTAATGTTAAGTCATTATTGGAATAAACCGTTTGAAGCATTTACTTGGCAGACCAGAGATGGTTCCCAGAAAAATGAAAATAATTTGCGAGAAATTCTAAATAAGTATGTTCACAGTAATATTTTACTTGTAGATGATATAAACGACACAGGTACAACATTAACTGAGATTATATCAGTTATGAATGATGAAGTTGGGTTTGCAGATTTTAGAACAGCAACATTGTTTAGTAAAACCCAAAGTCAGTATAAAAATGTAGATTTTTATGCTAGAGAATTAACCCCTGATTACGATCCTTGGATTGTATTCCCTTATGAGGAGTGGTGGAAGTAATATGAAAACAGCATCAATTAGAAAACAGCCTAATTGGAACAATGATTCGAAAGGACCTGATATGTTTACAGTAGTTGATTTATACATAGACGGTGACAAATATGGAGAGGTAGATGTTACTTCACATAGTTATAGATATGCTGAAGATGTAGCAGAAAATTGGGAGAATGGAGTTTTAAGGGAAGATAATGAGTACATTACAAAGTCTGCAAAATCATCTTGATGCAGTAAAAATTAAACACAGAGAACTTGACAAACAGATAGAAATAGAGTATAATACATATATTAGAGACGAAATTGTTGATAAGCATAAAATCGAGAAACTAAAACTTAAAGACGAAATTCGTTTATTAGAAAAACAAATCGAGGATAGAATAAACAATGGCAAAGAGTGATCAAATTAGAGAAAGACTACAACAAGCAAATGCAAAGTACTGGGCTGGTGATAACATCAGTGCATTTTTAGAGCCCGGTGACAAAGAAGAACTTATCGATGAATTAACTGAAAAATTTGAAGGTGTGTTGGATAGTCTTGTAATTGATCGCAACAATGACCCTAACAGTCAAGCAACTGGTAGGCGTCTTGCTAAAATGTATATCAATGAACTAATGAGCGGTAGGTATGAACCAATCCCAAATGCTACTGCTTTTCCTAATCATGTAGAAGAAGGCTATAAAGGCATGTTGGTTGTGCGAAGTGAACTTGTTAGTATGTGTTCACATCATCATCAGCCAGTAAAAGGTGTTGCATACATTGGTATTATTGCAGGCGAAAAACTAATTGGTTTAAGCAAGTATACTAGAATTGCACAATGGTGTGCAAGGCGTGGTACTCTGCAAGAAGAATTATGCAACGATATTGCTAGAGAAATAATGAACGCCACAGGTAGTAAAAATGTAGGAGTTTACATTCAAGCAACACATGGTTGTTGCGAAAACAGAGGTATTATGGCAACCAGCAGTTTAACACAAACAACTGTATTAGAAGGTGCCTTTACAAATGATCCAGCAACTAAAAAAGAGTTTATGGATAATATTAAACTTCAACAAGAATTTGCGTGTGGTAAGTAATGAGTTTACAAACTAGAGGAAACAATATTGTAGTTACAGGTCGACGAGGTGTCGTTGTATCTGATATAGCAGAATCTATTATTAACAGCAAACCCTTAGAGTGGATTAAAAATAGATTTCCTGTTAATGATGAAGAAGTATTTGAAGTGATCGAGTACTATGGTGATAAATTAGAAGGCACTATTAGTGATGGTTGTCTCACTTTACTGAATCAAGGTACAGTAGAAGATATTGATCTAGAAGTAACGCACATATCAGATGCTATGTTTTTTAAACTTTTACAATATGGCAGAATATTTTATCCTTCCGAATTGCGATTTGAGTGGATCTTTCAAGGTGGATTAGAAATGGCCATCATTGAAATTTTTAAAGATATTGAAGCAGGAAATAGAGACTTTGAAAACAGTGATTTTCATAACTATATTTACGAAGCAGTATCAGATACAGTAGGAAAAGACATTAATGCAACTGAAGTATTAAAATCATTACCAGTTGGATTATATAATGAAAGAAAGCATTTGAGGTCTGAATGAAATTAAGATATAGTGAAGCATTTTATAGTGTACAGGGTGAAGGCAGGTTTGTTGGTGTGCCTTCTGTTTTCCTACGAGTATTTGGCTGTAACTTCGAATGTAGAGGCTTCGGCCAACCAAGAGGGGATCTTATTCCTATCGCCGAGATGCCCTACTATACAGACCCTAAAGCGGACAAAGAACATCCAGAAGCATACAAGAGTATAGACGATCTTCCAGTCACACCAATAGGTTGTGATTCCAGTGCCAGTTGGGCAATGAAATATAAGCACCTACAGTTAACTCGATCTGTAGAAGAGGTGTTTGATCACATCACCGGCTTATTACCTAACGGCACATTCGCTGGCCAACACGGCGAAGACATTCACTTGGTGATCACAGGTGGTGAACCGCTACTGGGGTGGCAACGGGTCTGGCCAGCACTTTTAGATTTATGTGTTGAGAAAGGACTAAAGAATGTTACATTTGAAACAAATGGTACACAAGATGTTAAAAGTGAACTAGTAACATACTTTAACTTAACACAACCTAACTTGCATGTTACTTGGAGTACATCTCCTAAACTAAGTATTAGTGGCGAAACTACAGATGACGCACTAAAGCCAGATGTATTGCTAACAATGAATCAAGTTGATAACAGTTTTTTATATAACAAATTTGTTGTGAGAGACAACGAATGTTTAAGCGAAGTAGATATGTTTGTTGACAGTTATAAAGAGTCAGGTGTACAACTAGACTCTGTTTACTTAATGCCGGAAGGTGCTACACTAGAGCAACAAACATTAACAGAAAAGGGTGTAGCAGAGATTTGTATGAGTACAGGATATAAGTTTAGTCCTAGATTGCATATAAACTTATTCGGCAATGCATGGGGTACATAATATGGCAAAGAAAACAAAATTACCGTTTAGTATGATGCCTGCCAGTTGGGGCCTTAAGGGCAAGGCTAGAGCAAGAGCAGAAGCAGAATATTATTATGATGGTGAAGAACTAGAAAAAGCATTAGCGGCAATTGATGCTAAAACTGATGAAGATAAATCTATTGCTGAATTAGAAATAGATCTGAAGAATGGTAAGATTTCACAGCCTGAATTTGATAAAAAAATTGCAGAGTTAAAGAACGAACCTTGGGTTAATGTAAACAAGATGGGCATTAATCCTGATACTGCTCAGGCAGGCTTTGTAGAATTAGATTGGAATGATCACTTTATTAAGTTTTTACATGATAATGGTTATACTGGAAAAAGTGATGAAGATGTAGTAAACAAGTGGTTCAATGATGTATGCAAAACCATACTATTACAGGAAAAAGCAGATTTAGATTACGGATTACAGGAGCAAAAACGAGAAGATGTCATCAGAAAAAGCGACCTTAGAGACGAGAGCGAAGACTAAATTAGCAGAACTTGTCAGAGATATTGACGGAGTAGTGCAAACTAGTTTATCTAACATGGCCCCAGAAGAGATAAACTATATTGTTACCAACTTTGCCAACCACCTTAAATACGATTTAAACAGAGATTTTGATAGTGCTAGAACTAAGAACTTGACAGAATCACCGTTTGATGCTATTATAAATGATGACTTAGGGATTAATGATTAATATACCTGACATAATTGGATTAATTGGAGTAACATTACTTATTGTTACTTATGGTTTATTACAGTTTGATCGTATAGATCCTAAAGGCTTTTGGTATAGTTTTAACAATATGATTGTTGCTATACTAGTAGGTATTAGTTTATACTATACTCCTAACCTAGCAAGTATTGTTATAGAAATATTTTGGTTTAGTTTAAGTGTATATGGTATTTGGAAATATATCGAAAGAATAGAAGTATGGTAATGGCAGGATTAGAAGGCTTTGAATGGGTTTTGATATTTCCTGCACTAGCAGTATTAAATGCACTATTGTTTATATTAGGCAAATAAAATGAGTAAGAAAACATACATATTAGTTGACAGTTTAAACATGTTCTTCCGTGCTAAACATGTAGGTGGCGGAAAAGATATTGACATGCGAGTTGGAATGGCTATGCATATCATGTTTAACAGTATTAAGAAAGCATGGCGTGACTTTGGTGGCACTCATGTAGTTATGTGTCTAGAAGGCCGTAGTTGGCGCAAAGACTTCTACAAGCCATATAAAGCAAATAGACAAGTAATTAGAGATCAACGCAGTGTCAAAGAACAAGAAGATGATGAATTGTTCTTTGAAGCATACAATGATCTAATAGAGTTTTTTAAGAACAAGACTAATTGCAGTGTAATTAGACAAGAAAATGCAGAAGCAGATGATTTGATTGCTACTTGGATACAAGAACATCCAGATGACAATCATGTTATTGTAAGCACAGACAGTGACTTCTATCAGTTAATAGCACCTAATGTAACGCAGTATAACGGTACAACTGATCAAATAGTAACACTAGAAGGTTTTACTAATGCTAAAACAGGCGAAAAAGTAATTGACAAAAAGACTGGTGAACCTAAGAAAGCAGTGGATCCAGACTTTGTGCTGTTTGAGAAATGTGTTAGAGGTGACAGTTCTGACAATGTGTTTAGTGCATATCCAGGTGCTAGACTAAAAGGCAGTAAGAACAAAACTGGTATCTTAGAAGCGTTTAACGACCGTCTAACAGGAGGCTTTGACTATAACAACTTCATGTTACAACGATGGGTTGACCATGAAGAACAAGAGCACAGAGTTATAGATGACTTTGAACGCAATAAAATCTTAATTGATTTAACCGCACAACCTGATGAAATTAAAGTTGAATGTAAGGCTAGAGTTGCTGAAGCGGTAAATAAAGAGCCAGTAGGACAAATAGGCATTCATTTTATGAAGTTTTGCAGTAAGTGGAATCTAATTAGAATGAGTGAATCTGCAAATGATTATTCGGAGTTTTTAAATGGACGCCCTTGATCATGCAGAAAGAAGACTGAAGTACGACTGGCCTAAAGATCCATGTTGGATCTACACGACACCTGATAATGGTAAAACTATTTACAGGGCTATGCGTACTGATGTTTGCCCAGAAGTCTTTAAAGATTCATACGGGCAACCTATTAAGCAGAAGTATTCTGTAAATGGTAATGTAATTGCTTTAGATAAGGATTACGGAGTTAAATAACACACAGGAGGTTATATGGTTGACAAGACTAAATTGCAACAAATTTCAGATGAGGCCTGGTTGGTAAGACAAGGCGACAAAAAGTTAGGCATCTTAAATAAAGATGTAACAGAAAGATACACATACATCACAGGTAAAACAATCACATTGTTTGATGATGATGTTGAAGTACGCGAACACTTTGGTAACATTAAGTTATTCGAAGAACAAATCATTACACCTACTTCTAAACCAGATGAGTTTTTTATCAAAGGACATAAAGTAGATGTAAGCAATCCAATTCCAGTAGAAGTAAACGATCCTAATTATAGAGAGGATGTGCCACTGTATCTAAAAACAGAAACTAGTGATGTTTACTATGCCGCAGGTTGGTATTGTATTAATTTTGATAAAGCATGGAAACATGGACACGGTCCTAAATATCAGACGCTAGTCCAATATGGATTCCAAGGTCCATATAAGACCAAAGAAGAGTGTCGTGCAATGCTTAAAAAATTAAATAAAGAAAAGCGACTTAATGAAACTGAGTGATTTTAAAACACATCTTAAGAATCTTAAGTCAAATAATATTAAAGAGGCTACCTTTGATGTAGACTTTTTATTAGAGGTTCTTAATACGGACCTCACAAATGGTATAACAGATGTTAAAAAAGCCGATGTTCAACAGTTCAATGTCGATGGCGGAGACTTCGAAGAAGACTGAGTTGCCAGAAGATTGCGGGTATAATAAGATATTCAAGTATCAGTGGGCAACATCTACTTATGCATTACCAATGACGGTATCAGAAAAAATACAATCATTTGCTAGAGGTAGATGGGGTTGGCACTTTATACCACATGAGAACATGGACTATAATAGAGAAAATTGGTATGAAAACCAAACACTGATATTATCGTTTGAAAACAAATGGGATCTTGTACAGGCAAGATTATCAGTAAAACTAGGATAAACATGAAAGTAAAAATTTATAGTAAAGATAATTGTCAGTTTTGTGATATGGCAATCAAAGAATGTGAGTTAAAGGAAATTGATCATGAAGTACTAAAACTTGATGTAGATTTCAGTAGAGAACAGTTATTTGAAACTTTTCCAGATGCTAGAACATTCCCTCAAATCTTAATTGATGATGCTGTAGTTGGCGGTTATAAAGAATTCAAAGAGTTTTTAGCAAATAATTAAGTGATGTTTTAATGGTCTAAAAATGATAAATATATGTGTATTAGGAGACATACACATGAGTAGACCAAAACCAACAATATTGCTAGAAGCGATTAATAAAAACACATATAAAGCAGAACAAGTATTAAGTGCTGAAGCAATCTATAGTGTCTTTTATCAAGACAATCCTATCAACCTAAGAACACTAAACACTATAGTGAGTTATCCCGGACCTAAGTATAAAAAGGTTTCGTTTAGTAATCCAGGTCATGCATTTAATCTTGCAGAACGGCTTAATAAAATATTCTCCGTTGAGGACTTTAAAGTAGTCAAGCTCACGAAAGGAGAATTAGTCAGCGAAGATGAGCTCACAGACTCCTAAGGCTCTACAATATCAAATTATAGAGAAGATAACAGAAGATTTACTGAGGCCTATTAAAGGCTATAGTGAATGCAGTCTCAACGAAAAGTGTTATAGAGTATTCGATAATTTCCGTGTAGATTCAAAAACCAATAAACCCAAAGGGCTCAAACTAACAACTTGGGGATTGAGCCGGCTTTCTAAACTGTACGATTCTTATACATTTGAACACGATATCGATATGAAGGGCAAAATACTGATCAAACTGGATAATGCTATGGTTTGGCCCTACTATGTGAATCGTAAAAAAGTGGTGTTTTTCAGCGGAGAAGACGCCAGTTGGTTCAAATTAAACGGTACTAGTTTAGAAGAATATACTGAAATCCTTTAAAATCAATGACTTATAATGGTTGACAAGTACTCAAAAGGTGCTATACTATATGTATAGTTAATTAAGGAGTAACTTATGTCAATATTAGAACCAACATTTAAATTTACTTGGGACAACGATAAAACCGTTGATGCCAATTTCACAGAGTGGTATACACTCAATTGCGAAGAGCGTTCTGCTTTTCAAGAAGCAATTTTAACTAGGGACGAAGCAATCGAAATATTTGAAAAAATGTTTGATGTTTCGGTTGACAATTCTTAATTCGGTGCTATACTGTATAGGTAACTTAGAAAACAAGGTAGGTAATAAATGGACACATTAACAGTTAAACCCAGCGAAGTAACCAATATTGTTGGTCGTGCTATGAAAGCAAAAAGGCCAATCTTTATTTGGGGTCCTCCTGGTGTAGGTAAATCAGAACTTGTAGAGAACATCACTTATAATGTTCTTCCGGGTAACAATCTTATGATTGACATGCGTTTGGCACTTATGGAGCCAACTGACTTGCGTGGTTACCCTTTCCGTAATCCAGAAACAAATCAGATGGAGTGGGCACCAGCGGCTGATCTTCCTACAGAAGAAATGGCTGAAGCCTATGACAACATTGTTTTGTTCCTGGACGAACTTAACTCTGCACCTCCAAGTGTGCAGGCGGCGGCGTACCAATTAGTATTGAATGGTAAGATTGGTCAATATGTTCTTCCTAAGAATGTAAAGATTGTTGCCGCTGGTAACAGAGAAACAGACCGAGGTGTTACATTTAGAATGCCAGCACCTTTGGCTAACAGATTCCGTCATATTAACATTGCAGTTGATTTTGGTGATTGGCAACAATGGGCCGTGAACAACAATGTTCACCCTGATGTAATAGGTTACTTGTCATTTGCTAAACAGGACTTGTTTGATTTTGATCCTAAGAGCAGTTCGCAGGCTTTTGCAACTCCTCGTTCTTGGGTATTTACTTCAGACATGCTGTATGTTGATGACTTTGATACTGCATCACCTAAAGAGCAAAAGGCTGAAGTTGCAGGTGCTATTGGCGAAGGCATGGCTATTAAGTTCTTAGAGCATCGCAAGATTGCTAGTGCATTGCCTAAGCCTTCAGATATTATTGCAGGTGATGTTGCTAAATTGCAGGACAAAGTAGCAAAAGAAATATCAGCCAAGTATAGTTTGGTTGTTGGTCTTGCTTACGAACTTAAAGGCATTTGGGACGAAGATGATGAGAAAGTGTTTGGCAAGGCTATCAATAACACTCTCAAGTTCACCTTTGATAACTTTGAGCCTGAAATGGTTGTGTTCTTCCTTAGAACTATTATGCATGATTACAAGATCATGTTCAACTTGCGAACCACAATTGACAAAGATCTACAGAAGATCTTCCGAGACAAGTATGTAAAATACATTACCTAAGGGAGGGTAAACAGTTTAAAACCTTGTGCGCCTACCTATGTTACTCCCTACCTAAAGCATAAGGTTTTAGAGCCCCCGGAAACGGGGGCTTTTTTATTTAAAATCAGCAACTTATAATGGTTGACACGATCACAAAAGATGCTATAATATACATATTAGTTAGGAATTTAGGAGTAATATATGTCAGCAGTTGAAGCAAAAACTAAGCAAGAAACACCCAAAGATCGTGTACAAAAAACACGAGTTGAAATCCCAGAAACAAACAAATCAGATGCTGAAGTAGAAGATATGCTTATCAAAGCAAGGGTTGATATGCTAGTAGATGCTCCCTTCTTTGGTAATCTTGCTACCAGACTTATTCTTAAGGATGCTACAAAATGGTGTCCTACACTTGCTACTGACGGCAAGTATTTTTATTATAACAAACATTTCGTTGCCGCAATGAATGAGAAAGAACGAGTGTTTGGGTTCGGTCATGAAATTCTTCATTGCGTTTATGATCACTTTGATGTTAATCGTAGAGGTGATCGTAACCCTATGCTTTGGAACATTGCTAACGACTATGTGATCAATGCAGATTTGATTGATGCTAACATTGGTGAACAGATTAGACTTGTTGATATTTGTTTTGATTGGAAATATCGTAGCAAAGTTTCAGAAGAGATTTACGATGAACTGTTTAAAGAAATGGAAGAACAAGGTCGTATTCAGTATGTTGATACTTTTGATGTACACTTAGATCGCGAAGATGGCGATGACGAAGGTGCTGATGGCATGGACCAGCCAGGTGAAGGCAACAATGATGGTACTGATGGTCCTATTAAATATACTGACGAAGAGAAAGAGCAGATCAAACAAGAATTTCAAAATGCTACAATGCAGTCTGCTAAGGCGGCTGGTGCTGGTAACTTGCCAGGTGGCGTTCGCAAGATGCTTGATAAACTTCTTAACCCTCAATTAGATTGGAGACAACTTCTTGCAATGCAGATTCAAAGTGTTATCAGAAGTGATTACAACTGGATGACTCCAAGTCGTAAAGGTGCTGATGAGGGTTACTATTTACCCGGTATGGATCGTGAAACTACAATTGATATAGCACTTGCACTTGATATGAGTGGCAGTATTTATGATGACATGGCACTAGACTTCCTCAGTGAAGTAAAAGGTATTATGGATCAGTATACTGATTTCCGAATTCACTTGTTCTGTTTTGATACTGCTGTACACAATCCACAGACTTTTGATCAGAGCAACATAGACGAGTTTATGAACTACGAACTTGCTGGTGGCGGCGGTACTGATTTTGATTGTTGTTTTAATTACATGAAAGAAAACGGCATCCAGCCTAAGAAATTTGTGATGTTCACAGATGGTTATCCTTGGGACAGTTGGGGAGATGAATCCTACTGTGATACACTGTTTATTGTACACGGTGGTGGTTATGGCGAACCTCCAGTTGCACCTTTTGGTATAACTGTACCTTACTCAAGAAAAGAATCTAAACTAGTAGGATAATTATAATGATAAAACAATTAAGTGAAGGTGAAATGAAACTGCTCACTGGGACACCAGAAGTAGTTCAAATGTTGCGTAACAGAGTTACAGTACCCGATACATTGCAGGACGGTGTATTAGACTTTTTAGAAGTTAATGCAATGGACTTATGGTTTAAGAACGGCATTGTAGGTTCAGTAATATTTTACTTTCTTGATGCACAAGATATGGCTAATGTTAGATCTTTAGTGCAAAAAGCGAACCAATTTTAGTAGACGGCTATTAAAGCATCTGTTAAATACATGTATATTAATTAGGAGTTTACCGTGGCAGACACAGAACAGACAACAGAATTTGTAAACGAAGATGCAGAAGCACAACAAGACGGTCAGCAACCTCAAAGTTTGGGATTGCAAGAACTTGCTACACTAGCACAAATTGTTGACTTAGCATCACAAAGAGGCGCATTCAGAGGCAACGAACTTTCGCAAGTTGGCGCATTATATGATAAGTTAAATAACTTCTTGTCATATGTGCAGGCTCAACAGCAAGCCGCACAAGAAGCAGAAGCAGAAGGTGCAGAAGGTGGAGAAGCCGATGCTCCAAGTGAGGAGAACTAATGTTAAAACACTTAGGTAAAGTAGGCGAGAAGCCTGTAGTTGTACTTTTTAGAGAAGTACCAAACGAACCAGATAATTGTTTAGTTGTTTACTCAAACAACTTAGACGATAGTCAGCATGATGCATTAATGAATGTAGTACAAAGTGCAGAAGCACAAGAAGCAAATGATGTCAGCGATGTATTAAATCGCAGACAGTTTCCAGATGGTTCTAACATGTTAACTTCATTGCATTATAGTAAAAAGATTGATAAAGTAAAAGTAGATCTAGTTTATCTTACTCCAGTACCTAATCAGTCAGTACCACTTAAAGATGTAAATGCTGAAATTAGAAAGATCAATGAGAAGACAAATCCTCCATTGAAGACTGAAGTAGATCCAGTTAGTGTTGATACTTCTCCATTACCAAGCGAAGCCGTGAATACCACTGCTACAACTGATAATGGTTCGGATCCGGAGTCAGTTGCTCAAAACATTTTATTCCAAGCAGATCTTTTGGAACAAGATGCTAAGAGCATGTTAGCAGAAGCAGAATCTAAAAGAGAAGAAGCCTTTGCATTAAATCCTGATCTTAGACCAAAGAAAGGTCCAGGCAGACCTAAAAAGTCGTAACTTACTATTATAAGGGAGAGGTATGGCCTCATTCGAAACCCGGATAATTCTTCTGGGTAAAAGCACAAGTATGGAGAGCCGCAAGGCACAAAGTAATATACTCTCCCAAATCTTGCCAACAGAGATTCCAAAGCAATTAATAGATCAAATCCAAGTAACATTTAAAGGCGGCGAAACTGTCGCCTTTAATACTGAAAATATCAAAGAATCATTCTCAATGGAAGACATTAAGGATTTTCTAAAGAAGCATGATGTTAAAGGTCATGTGGAATTAATAGAGATCTGCATTGATGTTGACCACTTATACGAGCAAATTACCCAAGAATCTGGTGACATTTTAAGCAAATATTTCGAAGATTAGTTTAAAATCAAGCACTTACACCCATAAATAAATCCACTTTTTCTGGCAATTTCGGTTGACAAATCCGGAATATTTGCTATAATAGTTGTATAAATTAAATAAAAAGGTAGGAGTTTTTATGTTGAATATTAGAATTTTAGGTATGCAAAAAGAGCCAACAGGCTTACAGAAAGGTCATGAGATCCATGACTTCCAATACAGAACCAGAGATGCTGAAGCATTTGAAAAAGGCAAAAAACTTGTCGAAGAGTTTGTGTCTAAATTAGATTTTGTTCCAGCAGATGATGAGTTCTACATCATTGATGACCCAATGCAAATCACTTTAGGTGAGTATGAAGATACTGGTAAGTTTCCAGGTATGAATACTTTGGTATTGCAACTTGAGAAGTTAGGGTTCTTTGCTAAGAGTGTAAACTACAGGACTGCTGAGTACAGACCAGAGTTTGCTAGAGCATTTAACAATGCTGTAAGTTCACCAGAGA
>Ga0181593_10004457_pt1 | contig 12770 bp, 11 predicted proteins | sample 071ome_19_FD_133756 | JGI IMG/M metagenome (GOLD analysis project Ga0181593, IMG submission 133756) | Coastal salt marsh microbial communities from the Groves Creek Marsh, Skidaway Island, Georgia - 071413AT metaG (megahit assembly) | ecosystem: Environmental > Aquatic > Marine > Intertidal...
ATACGTAATGACGACTCAACGTCATCCACGGCCAAAACAAATATGGCGGCGCTGTCAGCGCCGGCAGCTCGCAGCAGATCGAGGCGGGAAGCATCCCCATAGTAAATTGCACTGCCGAATTTACGTACGAAATCGACTTGGGCGGGGCTGGAGTCCAACGCCGTAAACGGAATTTTACGCGCCGCAAGAACGCGGCCAACAATTTGGCCAAAACGTCCAAACCCGGCAATGATGACCGGTTGTTGGATATTTGGCATCTCGTCGTATTGAGGGGTGTGTTTCGTCACAAGGCCCCGGGTCATCCATTCGTAGGCCAGTCCAAGTAGCGGTGTTGCGGCCATCGATACACTCACCACGAGCGTCAGAAATTCTTCTTGTTCGCTGTTGAGGACTCCCGCCATGACCGCGGCGCCGAATATCACAAATGCAAATTCACCGCCTTGCGGCAGGTTCAATGCCAATTTGATGGATGAGGGCGTCGGTAAGCCCCAAACGCGTCCCAGGATAAAAAGAACAGCACCTTTAGCGGCCATAATGGCCGCGACAACAATCAAGATCTCGCTTGTCGAGGTGCTTAAAAGGCCGAGATTCAGTCCCATGCCGACTGAGATGAAAAATAGACCGAGTAGGAGCCCTTTGAACGGATCAATGTCGGCTTCCAATGCGTGGCGATACTCGGAATTGGCCAGAAGAACTCCTGCCAAGAAAGCGCCTAGGGCCATCGAGATTCCAATGGACTCCATGAGCAATGCGGTCCCAGTCACGATGAGCAGGCCCGTTGCGGTGAAAAGTTCCCGCGTTCCGCTCGCGGCCACGACTTTGAGTACGGGGCGTAGCAGGAAGTGTCCGCCAATAATAACGGCGGCGAGAACGCCGCCGACCGTCAAAAAGGAGACGATGAACCCGTCGTTGTTTGAGGTAATGCTCGAAGCCGCGAGAAGCGGCACGGCAGCGAGCACCGGGATCGCCGCTATATCTTGAAACAGCAAAACGAAAATGCGGCTCGCCCGTGTTTGTCGCTTAGTTCATCCCGTTCGGCGAGCGTTTGTAAAACAAACGCGGTTGATGAAAGAGCGAGGGCTAGACCGATGACCATTGCTGGCGCAAAGGATCTCTCGAGCGCGTAGGCGCCAGCACCGATAATGATCGCTGAAATGGCAACTTGCGCGGTGCCGAGTCCGAATACGCTGCTGCGCATGGTCCATAAGCGCCGAGGTTGAAGTTCCAGGCCGATCACAAAGAGCAAAAGGACAACGCCGAATTCGGCAAAATGCATGACAGCTTCGACATCATAGATGAGGCCAAGCCCGGAAGGGCCAATAAGCGCACCAGCTGCCAGATATCCCAGCACAGCGCCGAGCCCCGCTTTTCGGAATAACGGGACAACTAAAACAGCCGCGGCAAAAAACACTGCGGCTTGAGGAAGCATTTCCATTGTTCAGACCTTAGCAGGCAACCAAGCCGGAAGCCTCGCAATCCTATAGGGAGAATACGAAAAGTGCGATTGTGCTGTTTGGGAACCGGCGACCGGCAGCAGATCTAGCGGTTTACTCGGGAGGTGGCTTCTCCACTTTCGGGCCGCTGCGCCTTCGTTGTGCCGTCGCCTGCACGAGCAATGCTTTGGGATTCCAATTCATTGAGGCGGCTGCGCAGAGATTCCACTTCATTTAAAAGGCCGCAAATAGCCCTGGAAGTGGGGTCCGGCAGATCGTCGCATGGCGACCCGTAGGGAACAAACGTTTTAGTGCTTTTCGCGTTTCGCGGCGCCGCCACCTGTGCCGGAATACCGACAACGGTTACGCCTTCAGGAACATCCTTCACGGCAACGGCGTTGGCGCCAACACGAGCGCCTTTTCCGACGGTGATGCCGCCAAGAATTTGCGCACCTGCTCCGATAATCGCTCCATCGCGAATGGTCGGATGGCGTTTTCCGCCCGGGTGATCCGTGGGCGCAATCCCGCCCAACGTTACGCCGTGATAAAGCGTCACGTCGTCGCCGATAACTGCAGTTTCACCGATTACAACGCCTACGCCGTGATCGATAAACAGCCGTTTTCCAATTGTCGCGCCGGGATGAATCTCGATACCGGACAGCCAGCGGCCGAGCTCCGAAACGAAGCGTCCGATAAATAAGAATCCATTCCGCCAAAATGCATTGGCAATCCGGTGCAGGGCGAGCGCACGCACGCCGGGATAGAGAAGCGCGATTTCGAGAAGAGACCGCGCTGCAGGGTCGCGGGCCTTAATGGACTCGAGGGTCGAGCGCAAACCTTCGAACATCATGTAACTCCGTATCTAGGGCGCCCTATCCACGATCCGTGACATCGCAAAGGAAAAGGAAGCCAAATTTCGAGTCGCATGCCCTGTAGCACCCAAGCCCGAAAATGGGAAAAATTAATTTATTCACTCTAGACATCCTGCGCATTTAGAGATGAATATTCTCCTAATTCACAGGGCCTAGGGGGATCCTGCTGCCGTCACGCGGACTCGTCCTGCGCATCAGCCTTGGATCTCCAAAGCCGCTATATGGCGGCTCATTGCCCAAAAACAAGGTGTTAGCCATGGATCCCATTGACCGGAAAATATTGGGTTTGCTGCAAAACGACGCAGGCCTGTCCATTGCCGAAATTGCCGCGAAGGTTGGCCTGTCTCAAACCCCTTGCTGGAAACGCATCCAAAAAATGGAACAGTCCGGGGTTATTAAGGGGCGGGTCGCCCTTCTGGATGCCAAAAAGTTAAATCTAGGGCTCACGGTATTTGTGATCATTCGCACCAACCAGCACGACGATGTATGGCTTCAGAAATTTGCCCGCGCGATCAGAGAATTTCAGGAAATCACCGGTATCTGGAGAATGGCGGGAGACATCGATTACTTGCTTCGTGTCGTCGTAAAGGACATGGACGCCTACGATGCGTTTTATAAACGCCTAATCAAAAAGGTGTCATTGAGCGATGTCGCATCCACTTTCGTGATGGAAGAAATAAAGTACTCCACGGCATTGCCGCTCGACCCGGCCAGCCATGACTGAAATGTCGGCACGCACAGTGTCAAACATTTGACAAATTTCGCGCTGAGATTGCCCCGCATCATGGTTTCAAAGTTCAGGGGGCGGGTAATGCTCAATCGTATCGTGTCATGTTGTTCAGTCGCGGCGGCGCTATTGGTGGTGACAGTTATAAGTCCTGTGTGGGCGCAATCCGACAAGACAGGTCTGTATGGCAGCCTCAGTATCGGCCCGGCATTTTTAGGCGCTATGAATTTTGCTGAAGCAAGTACTGCGAATCTCAACCTGAATCCGAAAACAGGTTGGGTCTTTGGCGGCGCCCTGGGTTATCGGCTGCTCGAAAACATCAGAGTTGAAGCTGACGTGTCCTATACAGCTGCGGATTTGAACGGAACCTTCCAACAGAATGTCCAAGCTTTCGTGCCATGTGGTGAGTTCGAAGGTAATCCTTGTCTCGCCCCCACCGTTGACGGCGATGTGGATTCATTCTCAGCCCTGGCAATGGTCTACTACGATTTTCCGGTAAATGGACCTCTGAAGCCATTTGCAGGACTTGGCATTGGATTTGCCGACATCAATCTTGATGTGGGCACGCGTGCCACACTGAACGACGGGCCGGTTAGCCGCTATTCCATCATCGATGGATCAGACACCGTTATGGCGTATCGAGGCGCGGTCGGCGCCTCGTACAATGTCGGTATTGCGGACTTATCTTTGGCCTATGCCTATACCTTCACGGGCCGACCAAGCTTCGCTGGCCAGGGCACGCTGGTAACGTTTGATTTTAATAGGAAATTGAACAGCCATTCCGTTCGATTGGCTCTGTCCTATAACTTCTAAGTCGCGCAATTCACCGGCGACATCAATACTTCGGCAGCTTTAAGAAGCGTTGCCATAACTTGCCCGCTCGCGGGTGAGCCTTCTTCGCGGCGTTGCGGTGCAGCTTGCGAATGGCGGCGCAGGCGTTCTCAATATCTCGCTTGGCCTCAACATCGGATTCGTGTGCCATCAGTGCCGAAATGGTGCGGTCTGCGACGTCAATATCATTCAGGTGTCCCAGTGCATCCTGTAATCCTTTTAGGACGCTGGAGAGGCGCGTGGACTTGCCTTTCGGCAATGCTGCGGCGAAGAACTCCAATCCGTAGCGGATTTTTTTAACGTCCTTGCGCAGGTCGTGGCGTTGATCAACGGAAAGAGCCTCGAAGTCACCGTATACTTTGCGTACGTGCGCAACCCGTCGATTGATATGACGCCGGGAAAACGCATCTATCCAGTCGTCTAGAGTTTGCTGCGTTTCAAGGGTTTCGGAATTCAGCCAGCCGCGGCCCGCCACCCACGTCTCCATTCTGTTTAGAAAACGGCGGGCCCGGGCGCTGGTAAGTGCCGCGCGGACCGTCTCGTAGGCGGCGAGGCGTTGCGTCCGGGCGGACGCCATCATTCGCGCAAATCCGGCGTCTTCAGAAACCGCTGCGGCAACAGGCGATGTCAGGTCTTGGATGAAGACGTCGAGATCCCGTGCCGGGCCGAGTTGTGTGAGTATCCACTTCGCTTCGGCGCTGATCCAATCGCGCTGATCGACGGGAATGTATTTTTTGAATATGCGAGGGCTGAGCGCAGCCGCCTTAAAGCCACGCGCGTCTGGTGCACACCCTCGGTGTCTTCGCCGTGCAACGCAGCCGGTATGTTGTCCTGAAAGTGATTCAGGCTGGCCGCCATGATAGCGGCAATGGCGTCATCTACCGATGCCTTCTTCAAAAGCGTGAGCGGTTTGGCTTTGCTCCAACTCGGTTTGCTTGAAGGCGCTGATGGGACGCCCAATCGCTGAGGGCCCGCAGCCTCAGCGATCCGGCTCAAGGCGCCGGAGGAGCGCTCCGGCTTAAGATCGCCGCCGGTCAAAGGCGTCAGCTGGGCGTCTTCTGCAGGATCTTGAGGAATGATGTTTCTCCTCGGCATTGTCTCTAAACGGTAATCAGCACAGCTAGAGCGCGCTGAATCTGCCAAATTCAACGCGGCTGTGCAGCTTAAAAAAAACCGCAGAAACCATGGAGGAATTCTATAGAGTCAGTGTTATCCACAGACCTGTGGATAACTAGCTGCACTTGGAATAGCCGCAGCTGGTGCAGCTGTCACAATTCTCTTGGCGTAGAACCGTATAATTCCCGCATTTCGGACACGCCCGCATCCGCCCTTCCCGGGAAGCTGCTTCCTTCAGGCTGACGACGTTTGACACATCCTGTCCCAATCGTGCGCGCAGGCCACCTTCGGGGAGGAACCCCGTATCGATCATGTGCTGCTCGATCACATCACCAATAGCGGCCAACAGCGACGGCACATAACGTCCATGCATCCACTGACCGCCGCGTGGGTCGAACACCGCCTGCAATTCCTCGACGACAAAGCTTACGTCGCCGCCGCGTCTGAACACCGCCGAAATCATCCGCGTAAGGGCAACCGTCCAGGCGTAGTGCTCCATGTTCTTGGAATTGATGAAAACTTCAAACGGCCGGCGCACGGATTTACCGGCCTCGTCGTTGCCAATGATATCGTTCACGGTGATATAGATCGCGTGATCGCTCTCCGGCCAGCGCAATTTATATGTGCGGCCCGGCAGTGTTTCCGGCCGCGCGATAGGCGCATCATTTTCAACGGATTCCTGGATCGATGTTGTTCGCGGCGCGTTCACTTCAAGAACGGCGCCGCGCACCGGGCTCGGGCGATACGTCGTGCATCCCTTGCAGCCCATGTCGTAGGCTTTCATGTAGATGTCGGAGAAGCCCGCAAAGGAAAAATTTTCAGGAACGTTGATGGTCTTCGATATGGAGCTGTCGACATAGTCCTGCACTGTGGCTTGCATCGCTAGGTGTTCGTCAGGCTGCAAGGTTTGGGCATCAACAAAATAGCCGGGCAGGGGCGCCTCTCCGCCAAATTGATCTCGGTATACGCGGTAAGCGTAGTCGCTTACTTTTTCTGTGCTGCGCCGGCCATCGGCCAACAGGACGTTGCGCGAATACTCAAAACTGAAAATAGGCTCCAAGCCCGAGGACACATTATCCGCCATAAGCGATATCGTGCCTGTTGGGGCAATTGAAGTGACCAAAGCATTGCGAATACCGTGTTCCGAAATCCGCTTCCGCAATGATTGCGGTAAGTCGCGAATGGTCTCTCCGGCCAAATATTTTTCACGGTCAAAGAGTGGGAACGGGCCTTTCTCCGACGCAAGGTCGACCGAGGCCCCGTATGCCGCGCTCCGAAAGACACCCATCCAGTTGCGGGTCTCTGTTACCGCCTCTGGGCTTCCATAGCGTAAGCCGCACATCGCAAGTGCGTCGGCGAGGCCCGTGATACCCAGGCCGATGCGTCTTTTTTGCTCCGCCTCACGGCGTTGCTCGGCCAACGGATAATTGGAAGCCTCGATGACGTTGTCGAGCATACGCACGGCGACAGGGATCACTTCTGAGAGTTCCTTAACGTCGAGGCAGGCGGATGGCGTAAACGGGTCCTGGACAAATCGCGCGAGATTGACCGAGCCCAACAGACACGTGCCGTAAGGCGGCAATGGCTGCTCGCCGCACGGATTGGTAGCGGCGATTTTTTCGCAATAGTACAGATTGTTCCGCGCATTTACGCGGTCGATGAAAATAACGCCGGGCTCCGCGTAATCATACGTTGCGCGCATGATTTTATCCCACAGCTCGCGCGCATCGATTGTGCGGTAAATCTTTCCGGCAAACTGCAGCGGCCATTTGTCGCTGTTCTTAACCGCGGCCATGAACTCATCTGTCGCAAGGATGGACAGATTGAACATCGTCAGCCGGCCTTGTGTTTGCTTGGCGGTTATAAATTCTTCGATGTCTGGATGGTCGCAGCGAAGCGTTGCCATCATCGCGCCGCGCCGCGCACCGGCACTCATGATCGTGCGGCACATGGAGTCCCAGACCTCCATAAACGAAAGAGGTCCCGAGGCGTCCGCGCCTACGCCTTTTACGGGCGCGCCTTTGGGCCGCAGAGTTGAGAAGTCGTACCCGATGCCACCGCCCTGCTGCATGGTCAGAGCTGCTTCGCGTAAGTGCGCGAAGATGCTTCCCATATCGTCTTCTATCGTGCCCATCACGAAGCAATTGTGCAGAGTAACTTGGCGTTCTGTTCCGGCACCGGCGAGAATTCGGCCGGCCGGAATGAATTTGTAATCCTGCAAAGCCCGGATGAACTGATGTTCCCAATAACGACTTTCAATTTCACGGGCCGCCAATGCCTTGGCTACGCGCGCGCGCGTATCGTCGATGGACAGATCGATGGGCTGCCCATCGCTGGATTTGAAGCGGTATTTCATGTCCCAAATCTGTTGGGAGATAGCTGAGGTCTCAATCATGTGCGTACAGATATTCTTGTTTTGTTCTCTATGAGGCCCAGCATAGGGCACCCGCGTACAAATCCAAAGGGCCTGAATATTATATAAGAAAATCAGTTAGGTAGGCGTTAATGCGATGGGCCTGTGGGCATTCCGGCAGCGGCGGAGTCGATCCGTGCGCGCAGATCGGCAAGCATCTCCTGCTTGTTCATTCCTTCTGCGAGCGGGGGCAAAAACTGGACTTGGATCACGCCTGGAATTTTGAGGACCCTCGACCTTCCCCAAAAGTACCCGGAATTCAGGGCAACGGGCACGACGGGTTCGGAGCAGTGTGCATACAGAGCGGCAATCCCCGGACGGTAGGGGATCACTTCACCCGGCGCCGCGCGTGTGCCTTCAGGGAAAACGATGATCTGCCGCCCGGCGTCCAGGGCGGCTTGAGAATCGCGAATCATTTTCCTCATCGAACTCGCGCCGGCCGACCGGTCAATGCCGATCATGCCCACCCGCTTCATGAACCAGCCCACAATCGGAATCGACAGCAGCTCGCGTTTCAACACGAAGGTCGGCCGATCCAACTCCAAGTAAAGCCGATAGGTTTCAAACGACGATTGGTGCTGAGCGGCGACGATACTCGCGCCATCAGGAAGGTGGCTCTTGCCGGTGACTTCACAGTCAATGCCGGCAATAGTGCGGGCCAGAAACATGATCCCGCGCACCCACATTTTTGCGACCGCCATGGACCACTTTTGAGACAGGAGGGCAGGCAAACAAAAAAAGCCTGCAACAACCGTCCAGGTCATGAAGGCAGCAAAATAAACGCCGGAACGAACCCAAATCATGACGCCATTCAAGGTATAGAATCCGTTCGTGGTAACTCGCTTATTTCGTTGGACGCAGTGACCGGAAGATAAGGCGGCGGTGGATCGGTCATGCCTTGTCTTGCCAAGGCAACGACAAATTTCGTGTATTCACGTGCGATCAAACTCGCGGTGCCCGGCCAACGCCACCAGTCGGACTTCACGTTCGGCGGAAACACGGAATGAGGAACGATGTAGACGTCCGGCAGGGCAAATCTGAATTCCAAAAGAGCCCTGCGCATATGGTAGGACGCCGTGACAAGCCGAATTGACCGCACGTCTTCGGCGCGCACCCAAGCCGCCGTTTCTGCTGCATTGCCGGGCGTGTCGATAGCCGTCGAACCGATGGTGACATTGTCTACAAGATCGGGACTAAGTGGGTTTCCGCGTGCGATGACGTCGCTAACGCGTGCTCGCTCGCCCACACCAGAGATAAAGATTTTGTCTGAGAGACCGTCCGCATAAAGACGCAATCCGGTTTCTATGCGCTCGCTCCCGCCCGTGAGGACCACAACGGCGTCGGTGTGCGTTGTCACGTCATTCACGTCATCCGGCAGGTTAGAGGCAAACCAAAAGAGCCCCAGCCCCCACATAATGGCGACGGCGGCAATCGCACCGGCCGCCGCATATATAAATCGGCTTCTCATCGTCTAATTTTATACCAATGTTTGGGCGTGCATAAGGCAAGATAAGTCGTGTTCCGCCGCCTTCATTCGCGGGGGAGGCCCTAATTCTTCTGCGACAATATGTGGCGAACCGTAATATTTGCGGTGATCATGGACAGGAGTCCCATAATAAAGGGCAGCGCTAGCAGAATGCCCCAAAGCTGAAGGGGCAATACAACTTTTGGAAGCATGCCCTCTTCGATGCGGCTTGCGAGCAGCGCGATCAGTGTTGCTGCCGGAACGTACAGAACCAGTCCTGCGAAGCCGCCAAGCACACCTTGAACGAGGGACCGCCGAGAGAATTGTCCCGCTACGTAGCTATCTCTTGCACCGACGATATGCAGGACATCAATGGCTTGGGTGTATTCGGTCAAACTGGATCTCGTTGCGAACACCACAATCAGACCCAGTGCGCCCAAAACAAGAATCACCGCTGCCAGCGCCACCATATTCATACCCTCGGCGAGACCCACAATTCTGTTCAACCATACACGATGATCTTCAATAATCGCTGTGGGAACGCGGCTTCGAATAACCTCCGAGATCTCTTCCGCAGCTGCGTCGTTCGCACTGACCAATTCCACATCGATCAACACCGGCAATGGAAGGTCGGCAATAACGTCATCACTTCCCAGCCACGGCCGCAGGAGCGCATTCATTTCGTCGGCTGGAATAATCGACGCGGACTGAACATCTTCTCGCTCGTGAAGAAGCTCAAGCACTAAAGACCTTGCTTCATCTAGATCGCCGGTGCCGGAACCTGCTGGAATTTGGATGGAAAGCGTCCCCGTAACGCTCCTGTTCCACGTATCCATCAGAGAATTCAAATAGGACTGCGCGGTAACGGATAAGGCCGCCATAAAAACAAGAATCGCAACCAATCCGAATACGAACCGGCTCGATGTATCGCCGCGTAAAGGAAAATCGGCGCGAATTTTAAACATCTGCTCTCCTAAAAACGCGCTCTACCTTCAACCTGATTCGCTCTACAAAGACGCCGGCATAAGGATAACGTTGCCACGATCAATGTGGAGTCTGGGAAAAGGAAAGCGTTCCACGAGCGCCTCGTTGTGAGTTGCGATGATGACGCTGGAGCCCAGTTTGTGCAATTCGATGAAGAGTTGCATCAACCGCATGGCGATCGCGTCATCGACGTTTCCCGTCGGCTCATCCGCCAAAATCAGATTTGGTCTGTTCACGACGGCGCGGGCAATGGCGATCCGCTGCTGTTGCCCGCCCGATAAAGTCGAGGGCTTTGCATCCATGTAGTCCTCAAGGCCGACCCATTTGAGCAATTCAGACACGTTTTCGCTGACAACAGAATCAGATGTGCCGGAGATTCGTAAAGGAAGGGCCACGTTGTCGAACGCCGACAGATGGTCCAGCAATCGGAAGTCCTGAAAAATAACGCCCAGTCGTCGCCGCAAATCCGCTGCCTTATTTCGATTGATATTTGAAACGTCTTCGCCAAACAGGTTTAATTGCCCGCGGTTCGGTCGCCGGGCTAGGTACAAGAGGCTCATGAGAGATGTTTTTCCGGCGCCCGATGGCCCGGTTAAAAAGTGAAACGACTTTTGCGGAATCTCCAGGGAGACGTCTTTTAAAACTTCCGGACCATCTTCATATTGAAGGCCGACATCCTCCAATTTTGCGGTAGGGCCCGCGTAGTTTCCCTTATTTTTGCGCAGAAGTGCCATGTCACCGCGTATTTCAGGGGGTTAATTCGCGAGGTACACAGCGGCGCGGGCTCGCTGCGAAGGGTCCGGGTAGAGCCCGCGTCCTGGACGCGGATAGGGCCAGCGAAAATTAACTTCGCCGCGAAACATACTCATAGGATTTCAACCAGATTAAGCATTTAGTTTCAATTAACATGAGCGTGTATAAAATAAAAAGCTAACCTTGAGACGAGCTATTTTCACATGCGCATTACGTGTCCCAGTTGTTCTTCATCGTTTGAGATTCCGGCCGAGCTTCTCGGACGTAAAGGCCGTGCGCTCAAGTGTGCGCGTTGCGGGCATTCCTGGTATCAGGCCGCCCAGGTTGACTCATTGGATCTCGCGTCGATCATGGGCGAGGACTACGCAGCTAAGGCGAAAGTCGGCGCGACGCCGAAAATTCGCAGCGAAGTAAAACCAATTCAGCCCAGCCAGCAAAAGCCGCCGGGTAGCCAAAATCAGCCGGCGAACGCACCGCCGTTGCCGCCGGGCGCAGTGTCGATGATGAACCGCAATGCGCCGCGTCCTGGCCAGCCTGGCGCTCAGGGCGGCCCCCAACACCAACAGCCGGGTCAGCGGCAACCTCCAATGGCGGGCCAGACTATGCGCGGAGACGCAGCAGCGCCACCGGGACAGGGGGCGGTGTCCTGGATGGGCAAACAACAGGGCGGCCCTGGCATGCCCGGTCAATCCATGGCGGGTCCGGGCGGACCGAGTGGTCCCGGAGGGCCGGGGCAGTCGATGCGTGGGCCGGATCAAACGGTAGGTCCCGGCGAGGCCGCGGTCTCTTGGATGGGTAAAGAGCAGGGCGGTCCCGGTGCGGAAGGCCAATCTATGCGCGGCGAAGATAACATGGCCGGTCCCGGTGAAGAGGCCGTGTCTTGGATGGGCAAGGAGCAGGGAAGTGGTGGACCGGGCCAGGGCCCCGATTCTGGAGATGCCTCTTTAGCTGAAGGCGAAGACGGCGGCCCAAGCGATGATTTCGACCTCATGGGGGACGAAACAGAAGGAAAGGTGCCCGACGAGTTCGGTGTGTCGGGCGGCCCGGGTGCGGCGAGTGAAGAAGGTGAGACTGAAGGGGGCGATGACCTCGTGGATCCCGACGCGGACCGCCCCGACTTTGGCTCTTCCGACGAACCCGAAGAAGAAAATGCCGAAGAGGCCGAAGATGTGGGTGAGGATGAAGACGCATTTGCGTCTGTTGCCGCACGGGCGGGCGACAATCGCGCGGCACGGAAAAAGAAATCCAAACCTATCGACCCCGCATATATAACCGCCGGCATAATGGGTGTGACCGTTCTGACGCTCGGGCTTCTCATCTGGTTCGGACGCGGCATGTTGACCGATATGTGGCCGAGCGTATCCGGCTTTTATGACAGCATGGGGGTTGAACCCGAGCAGCCCGGGGACGGATTATCCATCGCAGAATCCAATAAACGCTTGATGCGCATTGGCGGAATCGAAACGCTCGTTTTAAGCGGATTTGTCTCCAACATAGGTGATGTCGCAAAGCCCGTGCCTGGACTGCGCCTGGAACTTTACGATCAGCGTAACGAGGTGATTCAGGACGCATCGACAAGCACCAGAACATCGCTCCTCGATCCTGGCGCGACCGTACAGTTCGAATTCAGGCTGGAACTACCTCGGCTCGACGAAGCGCAGGGTTACCGCATTGTGTGGGAAACCGACTGACGCTACCGGCCAATCGCTTAAAATTGATCCATTAATCTTTGCAGATAATCCTGCTCGTCGGCAGGCCTCGTCCGGTCGCTGGCGCGCGCGCGTATTTCATCCAATATAGCGCGAACCCGCTGCGCCATGCCTTGTGTATCCGGCTCGGTGGGCACATCGATGTTGTCACCGGTATTCCGCCCGCCACGCGGCCCAAGCGGTCCAAATTGACGCTGCGCGCCCGCAATGTCCATCATACCGCCGAAGCCTTTTTCGAAGAGAGCCTCGAGCAGCATGTCGGTTGCCTGTTCCACGCCTTCTTCGAGTTCAGACAGTGCGCGGCCTTGACCTTCGACGCCGGCTTCGAAAGCGCCGCGCCGCAGCGCATTGCTGGCTTCGCTCATGGACTTATCCGCATCCTGCAAAGTCTCGGGCACTTCCCCGGTAATCTTGCTCATGCGCGACATGAGATTGGCCAGCTGTTGGCGTAAGGAATCCTGCTGATC
>Ga0181593_10004470_pt1 | contig 12756 bp, 8 predicted proteins | sample 071ome_19_FD_133756 | JGI IMG/M metagenome (GOLD analysis project Ga0181593, IMG submission 133756) | Coastal salt marsh microbial communities from the Groves Creek Marsh, Skidaway Island, Georgia - 071413AT metaG (megahit assembly) | ecosystem: Environmental > Aquatic > Marine > Intertidal zone...
CATTTTGACCTCTTTCTTCTTAAAAGGAAGCTTGTTCCATCGCCATCAATCGATAGGCATGAAAAAGCGATACGCCGGCCGGGCATGCCCTGTTTTTTCAGGCCCGGACGCGACGCAAGACTCATGATAGCCGGTTTATATAGTCAAAGCCCACCGGAATCAAGCCCTGATCCCACTGTGACGCAAATGTTAATCGGCACATGTCCGTCGGTAGATACCGGCCTTTAGGTGATGGTTAGATTAAGGTCAATAAATAACCACTCTCAAAATGGCCATTGGCGATTACTTTGGTGCCAGAACCATAATCATCTGGCGACCTTCCATTTTCGGCATCGCCTCAACCTTGGCAAATTCGTCGGTTTCGTTGCGAACCCGTGTTAACACAACCGCGCCAAGGTCCTGATGAGCCATTTCCCGGCCGCGAAAACGTAAGGTTACCTTGACTTTATCGCCGCCACTAAGGAATTTCTGAACGCTCCGCATTTTGACCTGATAATCATGCTCGTCAATATTCGGACGAAGCTTGATTTCCTTGACCTCGATGATCTTCTGTTTTTTGCGGGCCTCATTGGCGCGTTTCTGCGCTTCATACTTGAATTTACCATAATCAAGTATTTTGCAAACTGGCGGGTCAACATTCGGTTGCACCTCAACCAGATCAAGTCCGAAATCTTCGGCCTGGCGAATTGCTTCGGTTGTATCCAGAACTCCAAGCTGGTTACCTTCTGGATCAATGCAGCGTACTTTTGGTGCACGAATGGCGCCATTGACGCGCGGGCCGTCCAGAGTGGGCGGCGTATTACTATGTGGACGTGCTATTTAACTCTCCTATAGCGGTGTATTTTGCTCAGTTTGGTGCAACCCATCCATCGGACAGACTGCGAACGCTACTTAACTACCAAAATCAACGGACTGTTACCAGTTTTTTCGATTTTCACAACATTCAATTATCATCACTGGTGTTTTATCGCTGTTACAGCTCTGAATGGCTAGATACCTAGCCGGTCATATCCGGGGCAAGACTTTCGGCTTTCAGCAGTGCCAGTGCCTTAGCCATATCAATGACCTGCTGATCATTCGAGCCGAGACGGCGAAGCGCGACAGTTTTTGCCTCGGCTTCACGCCCGCCAACCGCCAGAATAAACGGCACTTTCATAACGCTATGTTCGCGTACCTTATAGCTGATCTTTTCATTTCTAAGGTCGGTTTCAACCCGCAGCCCCATTGCGGCTGCTACATCGGCAACCTCACGGGCATAATCATTGGCCTGATCGGTAATCGAGGCCACGACAATTTGCACCGGTGCCAGCCATGCCGGCATCCGGCCAGCATATTGCTCGATCAAAATGCCAATCCAGCGTTCCATTGATCCCAGAATCGCGCGATGCAGCATCACCGGACGATGCCGGTTGCCATCTTCGCCAACATATTCGGCATTCAGTCGATCCGGCAGCACAAAATCCACCTGCAAAGTACCGCATTGCCAGTCACGCCCAATTGCGTCACGCAGCACAAATTCCAGTTTCGGGCCATAAAACGCACCCTCTCCCGGATTTAATATTGTGTCCAGCTTGGCCGCCTTGGTGGCATCGGTCAGGGCTGCCTCAGCACGGTCCCATGTGGCATCATCACCCGCACGCACTTCCGGGCGGTCAGAAAACTTCACCCGCACATCGGTAAAGCCGAAATCAGCATAGATGGATTGCAGAAGCGAACAGAATTTCACCGATTCAGCAGTAATCTGATCTTCGGTACAGAAAATATGCGCATCATCCTGGGTAAAGGCACGGACCCGCATAATGCCATGCAGCGCTCCTGACGGTTCATTACGATGGCAAGACCCAAATTCGGCCATCCGCAATGGCAGATCACGGTAGGATTTAATCCCCTGCCGGAAAATCTGTACATGGCAAGGACAATTCATCGGCTTTAGCGCCAATGTACGCTCATCTTCTGATTGCGCGGTAAACATATTCTCGCCAAATTTTTCCCAGTGACCCGACGCCTCCCATAGACTGCGGTCGACCAATTGTGGCGTTTTAACTTCGCTATAGCCACCCGCGTCAAGACGGCGGCGAACATAGGCCTCTATTTCGCGGTAAAGCACCCAGCCCTTGGCGTGCCAGAACACTGAACCTGCCGCCTCTTCCTGCAAATGGAACAGGCCAAGCTGCCGACCTAATTTGCGGTGGTCACGTTTTTCAGCTTCTTCCAGCATATGAAGATAGGCTGCGAGATCCTTTTCATTTGCCCATGCGGTGCCGTAGATACGTTGTAACATCGGCCGCTTGGAGTCGCCCCGCCAATAGGCCCCGGCGACTTTCATCAATTTGAACGCATGACCCAGCTTTCCGGTTGAGGGTAGATGTGGCCCCCGGCAAAGATCGATAAAATTTCCTTGCTGGTAAAAGGTAACGGTTTCATCCGCAGGAATGGCCTCGACAAGCTCAACCTTGAACGGCTCATTGTTCTTCTTGTAGAAGGCGACCGCCTCATCGCGGCTCCAGACATTACGGATAATCGGCTCATCACGATCAACAATTTCATGCATGCGCTTTTCAATAGCAGCCAGATCATCCTCGCTAAAGGCGGTCCCGCGGTGGAAGTCATAGTAAAATCCGTTTTCGATTGCTGGACCGATGGTTACTTGTGTTTCGGGAAACAATTCTAGCACCGCCTCGGCCATTACATGGGCGCAATCATGGCGCAACAATGCTAGCGCCTGCTCGTCCTTTAGCGTGACCAGCGAAAGCCGCGAGTCGGTTTCAATCGGGCGAGTTAGATCCCACTCGGCATCATCAACGACCGCCAGCAATGCCGCCTTGGCTAGGCCCGGACCAATATCGGCCGCAATCGTTGCAGGTGTTACCGGCGCGTCATATGACCGCTGCGATCCATCGGGAAGCGTAATTTTTGGCATTATTGTTCGAAACCTCTTGTTATCAATGCGGCCAATGATCTTGGAACCGCATCACTGCGCGCCGCGCCGAACATAGCCTCACCCTCGCCGAAACTCAAGTACACTGGTGCTTTACCATGGAAAACTTTAGGCATCAGGCCTTGGGTGTCAGCTGTCGGGTGCAAATCATATGCCGCATCAGAACCCTGCACGGCAGCGATTGCACCGGATCGGCTCAAACCACCAAAATCACCTTTGTTGCTGTCGATACTGGACGGTGGTTGTTTGCCTTATCTATCATTTTCCGCCCTGCTTTGCCGCATTCTGATCCAGCACACGCCGATAAATTTTCATCGTTTCCCGACACATGGTCTCAGTGGAAAAATGCGCCTCAATATGCTGGCGCGCGGCGTTGGCAAGAGATTTGCGTTTGCGCGGGCTGAGGTCAAGCGCCGCCTTCACTGCAGCGGCAAGACTATTAACATCCCGTGGAATTGCCAGCCAACCGGTCTCACCATGCTTGATTGACTCGATGGCACCACCATGTTCGAAGGCCACAACCGGCCGCCCCATTGCCTGCGCCTCGAGGGCGACACGGCCAAACGGTTCAGGGGTAATCGACGGCATCACAACCACATCCGCAACCATAAGCGCAGCAGGCATATCATCAACAATCGGTGTCAGGCGGAACCGGCCCTCCAGCCCCAATTGCTGACCAAAACGCACCAGTTCGGACACAAAGGCTGGCTTGCCGTCACCAGCGCCAACCATCAAACAGATAAATGGCTGGTCTTTGATTTTTGCCAGTGCCTGCAATAAAATCCGGTGACCTTTCCATGCGGTGGCACGGGCCGGCAACATGATCACTGGCGCATCTTCAGGAATTGCCATGCTGTCGACAAAATTAATAATCCTTGTCTGGTTTACCTTTTCAGGATTAAACAGATCTGTAGCAACACCGCGATGCACCACCGTTAAACGCTCGTCGACGCCGACATACTGGCTGGCGATTAACTCCTTTACATAATTTGAAATCGCAATCACATGATCGGTTTTCAGCAATTTCGCATTGTAGAACCGTTTAAACGCAGATTTGGTGACAAAGCGCCCATGCACGGTGCTGATCGTGCCTATCCCGAGAGCAGTAGCGGCAGGCAGTGCAATCCACGCTGGCACGCGTGAGCGCACATGCACTAGATCCGCGCCCTCACTGATGAGAATAGCCTTCAACCGACGGCGGATCTGCAGCCAGCGAAACGGATTTTTGCTATGCACGTCAAGCCGGTGGTGCGTGACACCAAGCCGATCAAGATAGCGCACCATAGGTCCCCCACACGACACCACAACCGCGCGACCACCATGTCTTCGAATGGCATCCGCCGTTTCAACCGTGCCGCGTTCGACCCCTCCACGTACCATCGCTGGCAGAATCTGTACAATCGTTGGCACTTTGCCACCACGCTGTCTTAGCAAATTTGATTTTGGTGTTACTGTCATTGAGGTTTAAGATGGCTATGGTTTGCACAATCGGTCAAGATTTATTCGGCGACAATTAAGGAAGGAAGAGGCTGGCGATTGCCAGATCTGGAAGGTTAGGCTTATGCAATCTATTTCGTGGCACAGGATAAACCAGTCAACCAGAATCGCCTACAAAAGAGTTGTCGGCAAAGCGCCCGGAATTATCTTTTTATGCGGTCATGGCTCAGATATGGAGGGCAGCAAGGCAGTGTTTCTCGAAAATTGGGCCAAACAGCAAGGTCGGGCCTTTGTGAGATTTGACTATAGCGGACATGGCCAATCAGATGGCGCGTTTCTCGCAACAAATATTTCCAACTGGACAGCCGATGCAATCGCGGTTCTTGATCATCTGAGCGAAGGCCCGCAAATTCTCGTGGGATCATCACTTGGCGGCTGGATCATGCTTAATGTCGCGTTGGCACGGCCGGATCGGGTTGCTGGTCTGGTTGGCATTGCCGCCGCACCAGATTTTACCGAAGACCTGATCTGGCAACCACTTGACGCTGAAAGCCGCGCCGCCATGCAGGCCGACGGCCAGATCGCCATGGACAATACCTATGCCGATGATCCGGTCATCTACCCCTATCATCTGATCGAGGATGGTCGCCAGCATCTTCGCCTTCGAGGGCCTTTGCCACTTCAACTGCCCGTGCGTCTTTTACAGGGCATGAATGATGCCGAGGTGCCGTGGCAAACCGCGATACGGCTTGCTGATTGTCTGCAGTCTGAGGATGTTCTGCTGCATTTTGACAAGACAGCAACACACCGGTTTTCAGAACCGGCACAGTTACAACTGATTAAGACTATCATCACCGAATTGCTTGAACAGCTCGACGCAGAGTAGCGCTAAGCCAACCGCTGGCAAGCTGTAGACCGATCAAAAAACCGGTTTAAAAATCTAAGTCGCTGTAATGGTCGGGCGGGGGCAGGCCAACGACCTGATCACCAAGCAATTCACGGAATGACGGGCGCGACTTGATTTTTACGTACCAGCTTTTTGCCTCCGGGTGGCGGCTCCAGTCGATATCACCCAAGAAATCCAATACCGACAAATGCGCTGCCGCCGCCAGATCAGCCAGTGACATCTGTTTACCGGTCAGCCAGTTACCCTGCTCGGCAAGCCAGTCAATATAATCAAGATGGATTTGCAGGTTACTCATTGCGGCGCGCAATACGACCGATGACGGGGTACCCTGCCCGGAAAACCGTTTAATCACCCGTTCTGACAAAATCGGTGTCCCGACTTCACGGCTGAATTTATATTCAAACCAATGCACCAGCCGGCGGATCTCGGCACGAGCCGGAGCCTCGCCCCATAAGAGGTTATGCTGCGTGGCATCTTCGGTTTCTTCGATAAATTCAGCGATCACCATCGCGCCGCTAATTGCAAGCCCATCCTCGGCAACCAGCACCGGCACATCACCGGCCGGATTTAAACTTAGAAAATCCTCACTGCGCTGCCACGGAATTTCAAGTTTTGGCAAAACCATTAAGCCACGCTCGGCCATTAAAAGACGGATAAAACGTGACGATGCTGATAATTGATAATGATGCAAGACCCGCATAGAACTTTACCCTTTTCGCCAAACGCAGCCGGACACGACCATACCATATTAAACTGCCGGCGTAATGCCCCGCACAATAAGGCCACTCTTTGGCAGACTAGCTAGCGCGCCCGGCGCCAGTTCGCAAAATTGCAGCCGTTCCGGCTCGACAAATCCGGGCCATTCCAGCCCAAAGCTGGCTGCCGGTGTGAAGCCAAATTTCGGATAATAGTCAGGCTCGCCAGACACCAGAACCAAGCGCCATCCGCCAAACCGCGCAAGGCGCATACCCTCTATTACCAATTGCTGGCCAAAGCCCTGCCCGCGAACATGCGGTTCAACTGCAAGCGGCCCCAGCAGCAAAATCGTCTCGTCGCCAAGCATTATTTCCCAAAAGCGTAACGAACCAACGGGTTGATCATCATCATAACCAACAAGACACAAGGTCTCGACCGGCTCACCGGGGCGCAATGCCCAAACCGATCGTTCATAGCGATTTGGCCCGAAGGCCTTGATCATCAATTCTTCAACGACCGCACTATCTGCCTGTGTTTGCTGCTTAATCTGGAACATGATTATGCTTTATAGCAAAGCAGCACGGGAAACAATCTGCTTTTACAGCCTAAGCAAAATCAGCTGTTAAGCAGTCTCAGATAGGTCATCCTCAACACCAAGCGGCACGTCCAAAACTGGAATAATCTCGGTTGGCACAACCTGCCAGAAATGTGCCACGGCGGTGTCCCACTGATTCAAAATCCTCGCCGCAAGCGTGCTCTCGGTTTCGCGGGCATGCTCGGCAACCAAATCACGCAGTACAGTCTCCCAATGCGGATGCGCAATACGGCCAAGCTGCAGACTTTCCGGGTTAAACCGAGACCCAAACGTTCCAGCCTCGTCATAGACAAAGGCCATGCCGCCGGTCATACCGGCCCCAAAATTATCGCCAACCTCGCCAAGGATCACAACCTTACCGCCAGTCATATATTCACAAGCGTTTGATCCACTGCCCTCGACAACAGCTGTGGCACCAGAGTTACGGACACACAAACGTTCGCCCGCCTGACCCGCGGCAAACAGCTTGCCCGAAGTCGCCCCGTAAAGCACCGTATTGCCAATAATGGTATTGGCGCTGGCAACAAAGCTGATCGCTGCGGACGGGCGCACCACAATCATGCCACCGGAGAGACCCTTGCCGACATAATCATTGGCGTCACCGATAACATCAAGACGAAGGCCCTGTGTCGCGAATGCGCCCAGAGACTGACCGGCCGAACCACGAAGCCTGACAAGAATATGCCCCTCACGAAGTCCGGTCATACCAAATCGCCGAACAATATGCGAGGACAGCCGCGTTCCAATCGCACGCTGGGTGTTTTCGACATTGTAAGACAATTGCATTTTTGAGCCATTTTCAAGAGCCAGCTTGGCATCGACAACCATCTGCGCGTCCAGCGTGTCCGGCACTTCGGTTCGTGGGCCACCGCGGCTACTGATCAATTCATCTTCGCCGTCTGCTCGAACCAGAATCGGGTTGAGATCAAGGTCATCAAGCGCCTCATCACCGCGGCTAACCTGAGTGAGAAGATCCGTCCGGCCAATGACCTGCTGCAATGAGGTAAACCCCAGGTCAGCCAGAATTTCTCGCACTTCTTCGGCAAGATGGGTGAAGAGCTGCACAACTTTTTCTGGTGTCCCTTCAAATTTGGCACGAAGATCAGCACGCTGGGTACAGACCCCGACAGGGCAGGTGTTCGAATGGCACTGGCGCACCATGATACAGCCCATGGCAATCAGTGATGATGTACCAATACCATATTCATCCGCCCCAAGCATTGCTGCCATCACCACATCGCGGCCGGTTTTCAGCCCACCATCAGTCCGCAAAACCACCTTGTTGCGAAGGTCATTCATCGACAGAACCTGATGCACTTCGGACAGACCCATTTCCCATGGCAGGCCAGCATATTTGATTGACGATTGCGGGCTGGCACCGGTACCGCCACCATGACCTGATACCAGAATCGAGTCAGCCTTGGCCTTGGCTACCCCAGCGGCAATCGTGCCAATACCGGTTGATGCTACCAGCTTTACGCAGACTTTTGCGTCGGGGTTAATCTGCTTTAGGTCATAGATTAGCTGCGCCAGATCCTCGATCGAATAGATATCGTGATGCGGAGGCGGCGAAATCAATGTCACCCCGGGGGTCGAGTGGCGCAGGCGCGCAATTAGGCTATCAACCTTAATGCCAGGCAATTGCCCACCTTCGCCTGGTTTTGCGCCCTGAGCGACCTTAATTTCAATTTCCTCGCAATTATTCAGATATTCAGCAGTGACCCCAAACCGGCCTGAGGCGATCTGTTTGATTGCACTTGACGGATTATCGCCATTCTCACGAAGTTTGAACCGTGCTGGATCCTCACCACCCTCACCGGAATCAGATTTTGCGCCAATCCGGTTCATTGCAATCGATAGGGTTTCATGCGCCTCGGGGCTAAGCGCGCCAAGCGAGATTCCCGGCGAGACCAGCCGTTTACGGATGTTAGTGATCGACTCTACTCGATCAATCTCGACCGGTGCATCAGCCGGCTTAAAATCCATTAGGTCGCGAAGATTGATCGGTCCCTGACCGTTCACCAATGATGAATATTTTTTCCAGCTTTCAAACGACCCGGTATCGCAAGCGTGCTGCATCGCATGGATCATCTGGCCATCAAATGCATGACGTTCACCTGATTTTCGATAGCGGAAGAAACCACCGACCGACAAATGCACATCGTCGCTGGCATAGGCCTTGTTGTGCATATCAATTACACGTGTTGCAATGCCCTTCAGACCGAGGCCCGAAATGCGTGATGACATTGGCGGGAAAAAATCGGCAACCAGTGATCGTGAAAGGCCAAGCGCCTCAAAATTATAGCCACCACGGTAAGAAGCGATAACCGAAATGCCCATTTTCGACATGATTTTCAGCAGGCCTTCTTCGACTGCCTTGACAAAATTGCCAACCGTGTCACGCAGTTCCATGCCGACCAGCAGGCCGCGCTCATGCCTTTCAGCGATTGCAGCCTCAGCCACATAAGCGTTTACCGTTGTCGCACCAACCCCGATCAGCACAGCAAAATGATGCACGTCTAAACATTCGCCACTGGCAACATTAACCGAGGTAAATGTCCGCAACTGCTGACGGACAAGGTGCGAATGCACCGCCCCGGTTGCCAGAATCATCGGAATGGGGATGCGGGACTCCGACACGTTACGATCAGTTAGCATCACGTGCTCACACCCCGACCGCACCGCCTCTTCAGCCTCGGCCCGAATCCGCTCAATCGCGTCGGTAAAAGCGGTGTCTGACCCATCATTTTCAAAGCTACAGTCAATCTCAGCCGACTTGTCGCCGACGTAACGGCATAGCGCGTCCCATTCTGGCACGGTCAAAACCGGCGAGTTAAGGACGAGGTGATCGCACTGTTCAGGTGCCTCATCTAGAATATTACCGAGATTGCCCAGCCGGGTGCGGAGTGTCATTACATGACGTTCACGCAGCGAGTCGATTGGCGGGTTGGTCACTTGCGAGAAATTCTGCCGGAAGAAATGATGCAGGCCGCGATATCGATCCGACAAAACCGCCAGCGGGGTATCATCACCCATCGAGCCGACAGCCTCTTTGCCGGTTTGCGCCATTGGCTGAAGGACCAGTTCCATATCTTCCATTGTCCAGCCAGCCATCATCTGGCGGCGGCGTGCCTCAGACTTGCCAAGCGGCTGACTTGTCTTGCCGGTTGAATTGGCCAGCAACGCGTCCATCTGCTTGGCGCGGCCAATCCATGAATTCCAATCGCATTTTTGGGTTAGGGCGTCTTTTAGCTCATCGTCTTTATAAAGACGGCCTTCAGCCAGATTAATGCCGATCATCTGTCCCGGCCCAAGCCGTCCACGTTCGGCAATTTTCGTATCGGGGACAACCACCATACCGGTTTCAGACCCGGCGATGATCAGCCCGTCATGAGTCACCACATAGCGCAAAGGCCGCAAGCCGTTACGGTCAAGGCCGGCAACAACCCAGTCACCAGCATAGGCGGCAATCGCCGCTGGCCCATCCCAAGGTTCCATCACCGAATTGCAATAAGCATAAAGTTTCGCACGCGGATGATCACTGCCAACATCAATCGCCTCAGGGATCATCATGGTTTTGACCATCGGCAATTGCCGCCCCCCATGAACCAGCAATTCAAACACGGCATCCAGTGCCGCCGAGTCCGAGCTGCCCCCAGCGACGACCGGTTTCAAATCATCAATATGATCGCCAAAAACGGCTGACTCCATACGGTCTTCATGGCAACTCATCCAGTTCTGGTTGCCGCGAATAGTATTGATCTCACCATTGTGCGCCAGCACCCGGAACGGCTGTGCCAGCTTCCAGGTCGGCAGTGTATTGGTGGAATAGCGCTGGTGATATATCGCAAAGGACGAAATAAAGCGCGGGTCAAGCAAATCGGGGAAAAATGCCGTGACCTGTTCTGCTAGAAACATACCTTTATAAATGATTGACCGACTGGACAGCGAGCAGAGATAGAAATCGCTGATCATGTGCTTCATTACCGCTTTTTCAATGCGGCGGCGCACAACATAAAGCTGACGTTCGGCTTCTGCTACATCCATTTCAACTGGCATCGAGAACATGATCTGCTCAATTTCAGGCCGGGTTGCGATCGCCTTTTTGCCAAGTGCCTTAATGTCGACCGGCACCTGCCGCCACCCATAGATGCTATGACCCACAGCGAGGATTTCCTGCTCGACGATACAGCGGCAACGTTCCTGCGCCGCGAGGTCAGTGCGCGGCAAAAACACCATGCCAACAGCAAGCCTGCCGCCATCATCATCATGGCCGGTACGGGCAATATGCTCGATGAAAAAGTCACATGGGATTTCGATGTGAATTCCTGCGCCGTCACCCGTCATGCCATCGGCATCAACCGCTCCACGATGCCAAATCGCCTGCAATGCCTCAATCGCAGCCTCGACCACTGCACGATTCGGCTCGCCATCACGGGCCGCAACAAAGCCAACACCGCACGCATCATGCTCCATTTCCGGGCCATAGGCACCAGCCTCGATTAACTTTGCCTCATTTGCCGCACGGCGCTTAAGATAGGCAGCTTCATCAAAAATCTTGGTCATTTTAAACTCCCTTTACCCGGCGCTCTAACGTCCGGCAACAGCGGCACGCGGCGCATCAACGGCGGCCGTAATCCACTGATCAATAGCTTCGGCCGCATCACGGCCATCACGAACACCCCAAACGACAAGTGAGGCGCCGCGAACAATATCGCCAGCCGCAAACACGCCGTCTAAATTCGTCATCATGGACCGCCAGTCAATTTTCAGAGTTCCCCAACGGGTAACCTCCAGCCCTTCCTCGCCAAACATGGCTGGCAAATCCTCCGGATCAAACCCAAGTGCCTTAATCACCATATCGGCTGGTAATTCATGCGATGAGTCATCGATGACCTCAGGCACCTGCCGGCCGGTTGCGTCGGGCTGGCCGAGATGTATCCGCTGTGCCTGTACTGCCCGCACCTTGCCATTACCCAGAAAAGCCTGTGGTGCAGACAGCCATTTGAAAACAACTCCCTCTTCCTCGGCATTCTGAACCTCACGCTGCGAGCCTGGCATATTTGCCCGGTCACGGCGGTAAAGACAGCTGACAGATTTGGCCTTTTGACGAATCGCCGTGCGCACGCAATCCATTGCCGTGTCGCCGCCGCCGATGACCACAACATTCTTGCCCTCGGCATTCAGCGCCCCAGATTCGAATGCGTCAACCTTGTCGCCAAGGCTTTTACGGTTCGATACCGTCAAATAGTCGAGCGCCGGAACAATCCCATCAAGCCCGCTGCCGGGGGCGGCGATGTCGCGCGCTTTGTAAACGCCCGTTGCGATCAGAATCGCATCATGTTTCGCCCGAATATCGGCGAAACTTGTCGCGCCGCCAATATCAACGCCAAGATGGAACTGAACGCCGCCATCCCGCAATAGCTGCCCGCGCCGCTCGACGATTGATTTTTCCAACTTAAAGCCTGGAATACCATACATCAGCAAGCCGCCAATGCGGTCATAACGATCATAGACATGCACCTGATAGCCCCGATGACGCAGCATCTCGGCAGCGGCCAGACCTGCTGGCCCCGCCCCAATGATACCAATTGACTCCACGCGCTCGACGCGGGGCGCTGCTGGCGTGACCCAACCTTCGGCGAAGGCGGTCTCGGTGATATGTTTCTCGACCGCGCCAATTGTTACTGATTCGAACCCTTTTTCGATTACACAACTGCCTTCACACAGCCGGTCCTGCGGACAGATGCGGCCACAAATCTCAGGAAAATTATTGGTCTGTGACGACAGCTCATAAGCTTCCTGCATCCTGCCTTCGGCGGTGAGCATCAACCAATCGGGGATGTTGTTGTGAAGCGGGCAATTCACCTGGCAGAACGGAACCCCGCATTGCGAGCAACGCGATGCCTGCGCTTCACCGTCAGACACATCGAACTCTTCATAAATCTCGTTAAAATCGGCAATGCGTTTTTCCGCCTTGCGCTTCTCCGGCATGGCTTTTTCAGTCGATACAAATTTCAACATCTTCGACGACATTCTAACTTCTCCTGACCAACTCGGCTCATCAGCTCGGTAGTGACGCATTCGCTTAGCACCGATATTTCTTTAACCCCCAGTTACCATTCCAAACCGGCAACCCCATCTGGCATTTTCCACCTGTCAAGCGTCAATCCAACAGAGACA
>Ga0181593_10004471_pt1 | contig 12755 bp, 10 predicted proteins | sample 071ome_19_FD_133756 | JGI IMG/M metagenome (GOLD analysis project Ga0181593, IMG submission 133756) | Coastal salt marsh microbial communities from the Groves Creek Marsh, Skidaway Island, Georgia - 071413AT metaG (megahit assembly) | ecosystem: Environmental > Aquatic > Marine > Intertidal...
CTCCGCGTGAAGCTCCAGATCCCTGCGGGGCCAGTGACCTGCTCTGTGTAGCTGAGCGCTCGGACAGGGTCACTAGACAGCTCGAGGAGCGTGCGTCCCTCAAGGTCAAGGCGTACGCGCTCATCGAGCGTGAGCGTGAGCATGAGACCTGCGCCGAGGTCATGCCTGATTAAAGGCTCAGCTCCGCCAGCCCCACCTGCCCCACCAGCCCCACCAGCCCCACCAGCCCCACCTGTACCCCCTTGATCAGTGGCCCCAAGGTCGGGCGAGGAGTCCCCCGCGTTCATCGTGGGCGGGTCTTCTGCGTCACACGCGACGCACAGCAGGCTCACTGCCACGCTCATTGCGACACTCAGGCGTCGCGTCAAGGCTATCCATGTCATGAGTCCTCCATTTCATAGAACGATCGGTCGGTTACACGTGGAGACCATTACACAACCAGACGCTGATTCTCTAGCGATCTATGAAGGTGAAGGCTAAGCTGTGCTCTGATCTAGGCGCACTAAAGGCTAGTGAGCAGTGATCACTTTAGGCAGAAGAAGGATCGACAGATGTTCAAACTTCAGTTGACCGTGATGAGCACGACCCTAGCGCTGTGTGTGCTTTACAGCTGCACAGATAACACGAGCGGGGCCATGACCCTAGACGAGCAGAGCCGTGGTGGGCTTTGCGAAGGATCGTAGAGGTGACTTTAAAGCGAGGCTTGAAGGGCAGAGCTGCGAGGTCACTGTTTATCGTGTGCTCCGCTTGGTCGGTCTACGCGCTCTTGGGCTGTCGTTCGGAGCCTCCACAAGTGGCTAAGCCGGTCGCTGAGCGACCCAGCCCTCTACGTGACTTGAGCGTAGCCTGGGGGCGTGTCACCTGTGGGTTGTGGGAGAGCTCGACGACGCTCTGGACGGGACATGAGACGGGCTGGATCGCGCGCTGGGAGGCCAAAGAAGGCGAGCCTCAAACCCTCACATCGCGCGCCTCATGGTTAGGGCATGAGGGCGCGGTGCGCCAGCTCAACACCTTAGCGGGCGGGGGCGTAGAAAGCTTAGGTGGGGACGCGTCATGGGTGAGCTGGAGCCGAGACGGGAGGGCGCTCAGCCGAGGGCGCGCCCCCCAGCTCAAAGCGAATGATGGAGCGCGCCTCAAGGATGGCTCTTGGCTGATCGCGAGCGACCGTGGGACCGTGACGAGGGTGCTGAACGGGGAGCGGGTCTGGCGCACCGCGGGAGAGCACCGACGCGCGGCCTTTGCGCTCAGCGTGACAGGGGATGAGCTCCTCTCTGTCGGGGCAGATGGCTGGCTGAGGCGCTGGGATGCTCAGAGCGGGCATGCGATCGGTGGGCGCGCCGCCCACCAAGGTTGGGCGACGAGCTTACTTAAGCTCACCCCACCTCGGTCACTTCAAACGACGCCCGTGTGGGTGACGGGTGGCTCAGATGGGGTCGTGCGCGCCTGGCCAAGTGACGTGGCACACGCTCAAATCGAGGCGCCCCCTGTGGAGGGAGCTCGGGGACACAGAGCGGACCTCACGCGTCTAGCGGGGTCATGGCCTTGGGTGGTGAGCGGAGGCGAAGATGGTCGCTTGAGCCTCTACTCGATCAGCGTCGCTCAGGGGCACCCACAGGTGACACACCTAGGTCAGCTCGTCGCCTTCAAGCGAGGGCCTGTGATGAGCCTGACTAGGCGAGGGGACTGCGTCCTCGCGGGGGGGGGGCAAGTGGCGCGAGACGTCGCGCTCGCCTGTGTGGAAGGTTCAGCGCTACGCATGAAAAGGTTGACGTTACTCGCCACTCCGCGCATCGAGTGACGCGCGACGCGCACGTGACGTTTACAGGCTTTTAATATAGGCCATGATGTCAGCGATCTGCTGGTCCTCAAGGCTGTCAAAAGGTGGCATGCTCCCGTCTCCGTCAAGCACGACGTCGATCATGTCCTCAAGGTCATGATCCTTAAGCTCTTTAACGAGGTTTGGGCCGCTCCCTCCCCCCGCGGTTGCGCCATGACAGCTCGCGCAGTGATTTGAATAGAGTGGCTCCCCTGCCGTGGCGTCCCCCTCAAGCGCCGCGATCGCTCGCGCCACATGCGGTGAGGAGGAGTAGGGAGGTGAGGAGGGTGAAGGTGACCCGGGTCGACATAAGGGCTCCTGAGCTGTCGTGAATTAAATGTTTTACCATACAGAATGGACTGTTCTGTTTATAAGAGTGATCATGGGGCTTCAAACCTAGTTGATCAAGCAGAAATCTGTGACATAACATAGACCAATCCTGGATGAATTATATGATTACTATACCCTTCACGGGTCTTTCCTTTGTATAGAAAGAAAAGTGCGACGCATGTTCACAATCAGTGCTCAAACATCACTCAGCCCCGCGCTGATGATGTGCGCCTTGATAGGCTGTATTGAAGAGGTAAAGCGACCTAATGTTGAGACTGAGGTAGACAACTCCTCCACCTATGACCCACAGGCGCTCCGCACCGACCAAGACTTTTGCCAGGCGCTCAACCCAAAGCCTCCGTTACATGAGGTGGAGGGAACCAGACACGCCTTTGGTGGCTGTGGTCACTTGTATTTTGTGAATGAGCGGGGCTATTGGCTAGACGGACCTGGGCTCTCTGAGCCGTTGCTCGTATCAGCTCCTGATAATATAGTCACGGATTCCAATGCGCTCTCGGATCCATATTTTCAAAGGATCTGGCTGCTCTTAGATCGTGGAGATGAACGGATCATAGACCTGCATGGCCCCTGGATCAGTGAGCCGGTGGAGCGTCACTCTGAGCTTGTCGTACAGCTCGCAAACGACACCCGAGGGGTCCTCGCGCTGCAGCGAGACAGGGAGCGTGAGGTCACGGAGCTTAAGCTCTTCGCTCAAGGCGAGATGACCACGCTCGCTGAGGGGCGCTACCCCTACCATCTCCAGCAGCTTGACTCTGGCGATGTGAGGCGTAAGGTCGCGTTCTATAATGAGGAGGGCGCTTGGGTCATCCACTTCGATCACCCGAATGGCCCGCTCGTTGAGGCGCTCGCGCTTGAGGACTTCAGCTGGAGCCCAAGCTTGGAGTTTAACCAAGGGGTGCGACAAGATGAGGTGATCATCGACCGCTCAGGTGAGCGCCTGCTTCACGTAAAGTATCATTTTACTGAGCTTGACCACTACGTAGAGACCACGTGGAGTGAGGCGACCCTATATCAGCTCGACACCCTGACGCCGATCGCTCAGCGACGCGATGAAGGAGGTGATATCGGGACGAGTATGAATCTAGAGCTGTGCTTGCTCGCAGATCTCAAGATGAGGAGCGGCTGCCTGACCGAAGGTGACCCAGCTGAGCTCTTTACCGTGAGCGGGGCTCAGCGCTCCTTAGAGGGGGGTCGGGTTGGAGGAGACGCTAAAACGTCAACCGTGTGGCATGAGGTCCCGACGAGCGACGGGGGGCTTGAGGTTCAGATCTATGACACAGAGCGTGGTGCGCAGCTCGGGTCCATTCCCCCCTACCAGCTCCCGCGCTTAAACACAGATCGCTCTGGGTACGCAAATGAGCCAAACGCTTGGGTGGTGCGTGGTCACCTCTCTTCCTCTATGCTCATTGAGCGCCGTGAGGGAGATTCGCCCTCCCTGCCGAGCCTGTATTATGTGGATCTACTTGGAGGGGGTCATCGGCCTCTGGTTGACGCTGATCAGGTGGTGTCCCTTGAAGGAGATCCTTATTACTACTCAAGCCCTACCTTTAAAGTGAGCGAGCCGAGCGGTGATGAGCTGAGGTGGTATGTGAAGCGAGCGGGTGAGCTGGTGACCTTAACGATCCCATTTTCTATGATCCCTGAGTGGTCTTGGGATACGACAGATGGGCGACTGTTTTACTTCGCTGAGTCAGGCTTAAGCGCTACGCTCAAGGTCTATGACGCAGAGCGAGGTCAGGAGCGTCGCTATGGCTTGATGGAGCGCTATGATCAACTTCAAGCTCGCGCGTATCCCCTCCTCGAGGGCTCCCCTGGCATCATCTTAGCAGGGTCATCGCTGAGGCCTGATCGTTGGTTAATTGGGTTCCCGACAAGCGCAGATGAGCTCCCTTAACTCTGCGTTATGCTTCGGCCTGAAGGTAGGTGACAGGCGCTCAGGTGGCGGGGTCTGCTGTGCTGACTGTTTATGCGTCAAAGGGGTCAAACAGAAGCCAGTCATAGCGCCAGCTGAGCCCTACCGCCCAGCCCTCTTGGAGGTGGAGGGCCCGTGGGAGCCTGAGCGCGACGCTCACCGCTTGTCGCTCTGAGAGCTTCCGGTCGAGGCCGAGCTCGAGGCCTAGCGTGATCGGGCTGAGGACAGGGGTGAGCTGGCTGTTTGCGGTGACCCCAAGCCAAGGGATGTAGTGGATCACGTCTAGCTGATACCGCACACCAAGCCCTAGTGTTGGAGAGGAGAGGGGGCTTGAGCTGTGGCTCTGAAGTGAGGCGTGCGCGAGCCAGCTCTGGGTGACGAGGTAGCTCGCCTCACCTCTCAGGTAGCCTGAGTCGATCGGAGAGGTCTCATACCCGAGCTCTAGCTTGAGGCCGAGCGTAGGGTCTGCGAGCCCCTCGGCGTTGGTGAGGCTCGATGTTAAACACAGCAAGCCAGCGCTCAAGAGCAGGAGCCGAGGGGTGTGTTTGAGCGCGCTCACTTACTCCTCCTCTAGCTCAAAGCGGCCCCAGAGCGGGAAGTGGTCGCTGCTCTTCACCCAAGTGAGGAGCTCAAGCGCCGTGCAACGTAAGCCACGGGTCAGCAGGTAATCGATGCGCCGGTTTGGATCTTTGACGCTGAAGCTGTAGCCCAGCGCGTCCCCATGACGCTCAGGCCAGTGATCGGTGAGCCCTGCTTTTTTTAGGGTGGTTAGGGAGAGGCTATCAGGGTGATCATTGAGGTCACCGAGCACGATCACTGGGCCTGTGTGCTCCTTGACCTTCTGCGCGATGACGCTCGCCTGAGCCTCGCGCTCCGCCTGTTTAACGCTGAGGTGGGTGATGAAGACAGTGACCGACTTCGGCCACCCCTCAGGGGTCACCTGACAACGCAAGAGGGTCCGCTGTTCATCTAAGTCACGAGGCAGGAGCCACTGGGTTGGCTCCATCAGTGGCGCTCGCGCGGTCAGCGCGACCCCAAAGTTGCCCCCAAGGCTGTCGGTGAGCGCGGGCGCGAAGTGAGCGCTCTGCTGACGTAGGGCTGAGGCGAGGTAGCGCGCTTGGTGGATCGGCGCGCCCATCTGCCAACAGCGCCCCACCTCTTGTAAGGAGATCAGGTCAAGCGGGCCTCGCTGGCGCTCGATCGCGAGCAGGTCACGCGCGAGGTCCTTCGGGTGGCTGTCGACGCCCACCTTAATGTTAAAGGTGAGCGCGCTGAGGGGAGGGAGCGGGCTGAGGGTCTTCATGGTGGGCACTGCGTTATCGCCTCTTCATAGTGTTCAGGTCACTTCAGCTCCCGCACATAGGACTGGTTGAGCCAGCCCTCACGGCCGTCAAACAGCACGACTCGACGCCACGCTCCCTCTGCGCCTTGGATCTTCACCTTGACGCCTCCCGCGACGTTCACCTCGGCAGGGAAGCGCTCCGCAGGGCCACGGCGGAGCGGGGCGCGGGCCTCAACGACCACCCCGAGGCGTCGCTGGTCGACGAGGCTGTAACGGAGCCACCAGGTGAGCGCAGACAGGAGGCAGAGCGCCACCAAGAGGAGGCTTGAGACGCGCGCGAGTGGCCTGAGGGTGAGCAGGCGCTTAGGGGCCCCCTCTCGCCTCGTGACCTGTAAGAGCCACAGGCAGAGCCCTAGGAGTGAGAGGCCCGCGAGGAGGGCGCTCTCTGCTCCTTGCGCGCTCACGAAGGCGAGCAAGCCTCCACCGCTCGTGACCTCATCGGGTAAGACGAGCCGACGTGGGCCAGGGCGACGCACGCCATCCTCGATCACGGCCTGCGTGACCCGCTCGAGTTGAGCGCGGGCCTCCTCGTCATGTGGCGCCTTTAAGAGGCCCATCTGTAGCGCGTAGCTCGCCTCGCCAAAGCGACCTGAGTGGGCGAGCGCGGTGCCGAGGTTATACCAGTGTGTGGCGTCCTCTGGGTCGGTGTCGACGAGCGCTTGATAGCCTCGGGTCGCCGTCTTTAAGTCACCGGCCCAGAAGGCCTCATGGCTCGCTCGAGCGCTCGGCTCGGCGGTCGGGTTGGCGAGCGTGTGCGCAGGGGTAAAGGTGAGGCCGATTGAGAGTAAGAGCAGGGCGTGTACTGAGGCAATGGTCCCTGCTTTAAGCCCTTTGGAGGCCCGCTCGACCTGCTCAATCCACTCGATAGAGAGCTGAAGGAGCTCACCTTGTGCGCTCTGGTCCCCCCCCCCTGAGAAGCGTAAGTAGTCGAGTCGCTCACACAGCGCCTCATAGCCCTCGATATGCGGGGGCTGGAGTCGAGCGTCGCTGAGCTGGACGGCGACCTGATCGCGGGTCAGCCCCCTGAGCTCAAGCGTGAAGCGACGCTCGAGATAAGCGCGTAAGAGCGCGTCGATCTGTGCGTGGTCGAGGGGGTCTCCCCCCTGAAGCTGAGCTTGGAGCTCCCTCAGCTGGCTGATCGCGGTCTTGTGAGCCCTCTCCCGCTGACTGCTCGCGCTCCCGACCGCCCTCATCCCCTTGAGTCGGACCTTGATGAGCGCGCTGAGCCACAGCCCAAGGCTCAAGAGCGCTAACAGCCTCAGAGGCCACCTCAGGTCCGCTTGTGGCGCGAGCGGGAGAGGCTCGCTTCGGATCGACTTAAGGCTCACCCCAAGGTCATTGACGCTCTGCTGTGCGCGTCGCTCCTTGACGCCTCCCGTGGCCTTCGCTGGCGCTGGCGTGTCGGTGAGCGCTGGGTCGACGAGCGAGGGCTCCCCCGTGACGTTGAGCTTGATCTCAGGGGTCCTCGCGACCTGATATTCACCCACCTCTGGGTTAAAGAACGGGAGCTCGAGTGAGGGGATGGTGATCCGACCCACCTTGGTGGGCTTCAGGAGCCACGTCTGGCTTCGTACAGCGCTGTGTCGCCCTGCGCGCGCTTGTTTTTTCTCACGCATGGTAGGGGGGAAGCTCTTTAAGCCCTCGACATAAGGGAGCTCTAAGGTGGGGGTGTTATGGAGCAAGCCGTCGGTGGTGGTCTTGATGGTCAGCTGGACCCCCTCATCTGCGCGGAGCCGAGTGCGGTCGACGAGCGCCTCGAGCTTAACCACGCCCACCGTGGGGCCTTTAAAGCCCTTGGGAGGGTTGGGTGGGAGAGGCTTCACCTTGATCGTCTGGGCGGTCGTAAAGACGGTGATGCTCTCCTCCATTCGTCCAAAACCTAGACTAGAGAGGGTCAACCCTGTCGACAGCTTTGGGAGGGTGAAGGTCCCCGCCTTGAGCGGAGAGATCAACTTATGTTCGGCTTCTTTTCGGAAGTAGACATCTCCGCCCATGCGGGCTCGCCGGCTTCGCCCTGAGACCTCGACGTCCTCTAGCCAGGCGCCAGACAGGTCAAGGTCGGGCTTCAGGTACTGCGTGATCCGCAGGTCGGTGTTGACATACAGCGCGAGGGTGACGTCGACCCGCTCCCCAAGCCAGATCTCGCGTGTGTCGGCCTCCCAGCGCATCACGGCGTAGCGATCATTGAGCTTCTTTTGGGCTTCACTGACCTTAGGCGGGCCCTCATACACCTTGACGGTCACCGCCTCACTGCTGAGCCCCGCTGCGCCACCGATCCCCTTGAAGGGGCCTAGGGTGAGGGTCCCTGCGCGGGTTGGCTTCAGTTGATAGGTGTAGCTGATGCTCAAGCTACGCTGGCGGTTAAAGATCTGCATCGAGCTCTGTTGAGCTCGGCTGACGACGCTCCACCCGAGCTGGCCCCAGCTCGGCTCCTCCACGTTCGCTCCACTCAAGCTCCCCTCTAGGTTCACCTCTACCGTCGCGCGCAAGGTCTGTTGAATCGAGAGCTCCGCTCGGTTGACAGAGAGGTTGACGCTCGACTCTGCTGAGGCGACGTTCGACGCGAAGAGCAAGCCACTCGCGACACAGAGCGAGGCGAGCCGGACGTAGGCCGAGAAGACAGCAGGGGGTTGCATCAGTAATCCTCCATCCGTGGGATCATAGGGAGCCTCTTGAGCGCCTTCTCAAGCTGTGGGTTTTTTTGCTGTTGATCAAGGGAGTCGATCATCTGCTGTAGGTTAAGCTGATCCTGCTGATCCTGCTGATCCTGCTGATCCTGCTGATCCTGCTGATCCTGCTGGTCCTGCTGGTCCTGCTGGTCCTGCTGGTCCTGCTGGTCCTGCTGGTCTTGCTGGTCCTGCTGGTCCTGTTTATCCTGCTGGTCTTGTTTATCTTGCTGGTCCTGCTGGTCATCACCCTCGTCCTCATTGGGTGGTGAGACGCTGATCGTGTAGCGGTTCCCTTCCCCTTCGGGTGAGCTCACCTGGATAATGTACGGCGTTGGCTTAGGCTCCTCTCCTGCGCTCGCGTCATCAGCGCCCGCGCTTGGCGTCTGCTGAGCGGGGTCCGCTTGAGGTGAGGCGGGAGGGGCGCTCGGCGGGAGGAGTGGCGGTTGAACGGCGTAGGGGGCGCCCGAGGGAGGCGTTGGGTTAGGTGTCGAAGGGCTGGGCGCCGTCACCTCTGTGAGCGAGAAGGTGAGCTTGCCCTCCTTGGCGTCTACGCTGTTCAGGGCCTTGATGGGCGCCCCGAGCTGGTTATAGAGCACGACTGACAGAGGGCCTCGCGCTGGGTCGAAGCTCACTTGAAGGCTCCGCTCCTCTCCCCCCGGGACCTGAGCGATAAACCAGTCATCATCGCCAGGGCAGCTCTTGAGGGGAGGGGACTCCCCATCAGACAAGGGCTTCGCCTCGCTGATCATGTTGTTGGGCTCGAGCTCGTCCTCTCCATACGGGCAGGGCATATCCACCTCAGGCGTGAGGCTATAGGTCACCTCTCCTAAGCCGACCCCCTCAAGGCGAGCGACCCACTGTCCAGCCTTGGTGACGCGCGGTAGGTTGAGCTTGAGCTCGGTCGAGCCCCCCTTCACGTGCTCGCTCTGCTGAGCGATCGCCGCCACGCCTGTGGACCCACCCTCAACAGGCTCGAAGAGAGAGAGGGTGACCTCTCGTGTCGCCTCCTCGTCTTGGTCAGGTAGCAGGCTGACAGTAGCGCGCAGGGTGAAGATCGCGTTCTCTTGGAGCTCAAAGCTGTAGTGATCTTGTGCGCCTGGACACAGCAAGCGCTCCTTCGACTTCTCTTCACTCCACGCGGGCGCGTCGAGCGCTGTGTCATCAGGCTCATGGTCATCTTCACGCATCGGGCAGGGTGGGTTTGACTTAAACCACGCGAGCTCATAGTTCCACTGTGAGGCCTCATCGCTCGGGTCGAGCTTGAGGGCGCTCAGCCACTCCACTTGGGCGTCCTCCCAGCGCTCTTCAGCCATCGCGACGAGCCCCTTCAGGACCGCGAGCCGGTGGCTGAGCAGGGTGAGCTGGGCTTCACTCTCTGGAGCGCGCTGGGTCGCCTTGGCGTCTGAGATGAGCCGATAAACTTGGTCTAGAGAGACGCTCGCCTCAGGGTATTTTTCTTGCTCATACAGCGCGAGCGCTCGAGTGAGGTGGACCTCTGGCGCGTCGAGCTCAAGCCCTGTCAGGGCCTCTGTCGCAGACTGCGCTTCGCCCGCCTTCAAGGCGAGCTGGGCGCGCTCGACGTCCGACTGGTGGCAGACCATCGGGTTAAAGCCAAACCCGAGCAGGGCCCCTGGTAAGAGCCACTTGATGAGCCGTGAGGGTGAGCTAGGGCTCGTGACGGGCTGTCTCATGCCTGCGCCTCCTTTTGAGCAGGGCGAGCGACGCGCCTCCGGTCGCTCAAGAGCGCCTCGATCAACCACAGCAGGAGCGCGACGCCGAGCGGGTACGCGTAGCGCTCTCCATAGCGGTGGCGAACGGTGCTGTCGAGCTTGCTCCGCTGAAGTTGGTTAAAGGCGTCGCTCAGCTCACCGACCACATCTCGCTTCCCGTCAAGCGAGAACACTTTCTGGACGTCTGTATGCTCAGGGTCCGCGAGTCGGCCAAGCTCCTCGAGCAGGGTCATGTTGAGCTTGCTGTAGATCGGCTTGCCCATCCGGTCACGCTGATACCCAGCGTGGGTGCCGTCTTGGTTTAAGATCGGGATCGGCTCACCTGAGCGCGTCCCGACCGCGATCGAGTAGATGAGCACCCCAGCCTCTTTAGCCTCTGTCGCGGCGGCCTTGACGCCCTCTCCTGCCTCTGGCGACAGGTCTTCACCGTCCGTGATCAGCAAGAGGACACGGCTTCGGCTCGCTTTTTCGCCCCTGTCTCCTGCGCTGTTCAGCCTAGAGAGCCCCTCGCGGATCGCCATCGCGAGGTTCGTGCCTCCCACCGGCATCTGCTGTGGATCAAGGCTCCTGAGGTAGAGCTTAAAGGCGCTCTTATCTGCGGTGAGCGGGGACTGGGTAAAGGCGATCCCCGCGAAGGGGACGAGCGCCAGCCGGTGCCCTGAGAGGCGCTGGATCAGCTCCCCGAGGAGCGCTCGGGCGGACTCGAGTCGTGAGGGTTGGACGTCACGGGCGAGCATAGACTTGCTGATGTCAAAGGCGACCGCGATGTCGATCCCGCTCTGCTGTTGGACCTCTGAGCGCCTGCCAAACTGAGGGCGAAGCGCGGCGAGCGTGAGCGCGCAGAGGGCCAAGGTGGTGAGGGCGAGCTTGAGCGCTCGTCGCTCAACAGAGAGGCTACTGAGGAGCGCCTCAACGAGCTCAGGGTCGCCGATCGTCCGCTTAAGGGTACGGCGCCTCCACGCGCCGTAGAGGATCAGGCTGAGCCCAAGGAGCGGCGCGAGCCACAGCCACCATTGATCTGCATAAGCGAAGCGCATTAGGGGAACCTCCTCACGATGACCTGGCTCAGCACAAGCTCAATGAGCGCTAAGGCGAGCGCCGCCCAGATCAGCCAAGGCGCGGCCTCAGTGCGCTCGGCGACCGCGTAGTCGACCAGGCGTGATTTCTCAAATGTGTCGAGGATGTCATGTAGGTTTTTTTGAAGCGACTCTGTGTCGGAGGCGCGATAGAACTCCCCAGAGGTGGTCTGAGCGATCTCCTTGAGGAGGGTCGGGTTCACGGGGTTATCTACCCGTTGGTAGCGTCTCTGCCCTGTCATGAGGTCGACGAGGTCCGTGGGCTCCCATGACTGGTCATGGGTGCCTACGAGGATCGGGAAGACGGGCACGCCTCGGCGCTTCGCCTCCCCCGCGAGCTCACGTGGGGAGATGTTGCTCCCGTTGTCTTCGCCGTCGGTGAGCAGGATGACGAGCTTGGACTTCGCGTCGCTTTCTTTGAGCCTCGAGAGCGACATCGCCAGCGCGTTCCCGATCACGGTCGCGTTCCCGTCTATGTCCCCAAGCTCCATTTGATCGAGGATCTTGAGCAACACTCCGTAGTCGAGTGTCAGCGGGAACTGTAAGAAGGCCTCCTTGCCGAAGATGACGAGGCTCACCCGGTCGTACTGTCTAGACTGGATGAAGTCCTTGAGGACCTTGATGGCGATCTGGAAGCGGTTGCTCGGCTCCTCGCCTCGGTTTTGGAGCTCTGTCAGCTCTTGGGCGCTGATGTCAACCGCGACCATCGAGCCTGACATGTCGAGCGCGACGACGATGTCAATCCCCTCTACATCCGCGCTCTCCTCTTGTGGGAGCTGAGGTCGAGCGAGGGCCAACAGGCCCAAGGTGATCGCCAGCCCTCGGGTCAGCTGTGGAGCATAGGCGAGTCTCGCTCGGAGGCTTGGTTGGAGGCCCTTGAGGCGGGCAGCGGGGAAGGCGAAGCCACCTCTCCGTGCTCTGCGTCGCGCCACCCAAAGACCACAGCCAAGGGCGAGCGCGAGCGCTCCCCACCAGGCGACCTGATAGCGGAGGTCATAGTCAAGCCAGATCATACGCCCTCCTCCTGACCTGAGGTTAAGGTCTGCGCGACGGTCTCGCTGTCTTCAGGCACAGCGCTCACCTCCTCTGGGGTGGGCCCTGCTGTCTCTTGCCCCCCCTCCTCGGGCTCCTCATCAGGGGCTCGGGTCGCGTTGATGACCTGTAAAGCGAGCTCTAAGATGTCCTCAACCGCCTTTTGAGAGGCGCTGGCGTCAGCAAACTTAACGAGGTCGGAGTCCGTGAGGAACTGATCGATGAGGAGCGAAGGCTCACCCGTGACCTGCGCAGACCGCGCCGCTGCGCGCACCTCATCAGAGGTCATCTCTACCCCTGAGAGCCCAAAGCGCCGGCCGAGGTAGTCGCGGATCAGCTCTGACAGCTCATGGTAGAGCTGCTTGGTTTGACCCTCCTCATGCAGTCGACGCGCGACGAGCGCGTGGTAAGCCTCGAGCGCGATGACGTGGGCGGGGCGGGTGTCTACTTTAGGCTGTCTCGCGCGCCTCACGGCCTCAACCCACCGCCTGATCAGCCACCCAAGGCCAACCCCTAGCGCGCTGATGAGGAGCCCACCTAAGGTGAGGATCAGTGGCCAGTTCAGCTCGATGAGCGGGGGAGGTCCGTGCTGAGCCCAGAACTGCTCCTTCGCCCTCGCTTGTCCCTCTGGGGTTGGGTCGGGCTTGGGGAGCGGGGCTTGAAAGCTACGGACCTTAGGGTCAAGCACAGAGGAGATCGAGGGGGCGACCTCAAGGCGCTGAGCAGGGAGCTCGACGACCCCGCTCTGCCCTTGCGCGTGATCCCACGTCACCTTGACCCCCTTCACACGGAGGGGCTTGTCGAGCTCAAGGTGGCGGAGCGTGAAG
>Ga0181593_10004475_pt1 | contig 12751 bp, 10 predicted proteins | sample 071ome_19_FD_133756 | JGI IMG/M metagenome (GOLD analysis project Ga0181593, IMG submission 133756) | Coastal salt marsh microbial communities from the Groves Creek Marsh, Skidaway Island, Georgia - 071413AT metaG (megahit assembly) | ecosystem: Environmental > Aquatic > Marine > Intertidal...
AAAGAGCGCGATATGATCAATGCAATCTTTGTGCTCTATAACAAGGATGCCATTGCGGACAATCGTGAACGTGATCTTGCCTACTTGAATGCCATGCGGGACTTGCACAACAAGTATCCGGACGATGCCGACATCGCAACCGTATTTGCCGAGTCATACATGAATACAACCCGCTGGGATTACTGGGATATCGATGGCTCACCCAGGGGCGGCACTGCTGAGGCCAAGGCTGCTCTGGAGACTGCAATGGCTCTTGAACACGATCATCCGGGGGCCAACCACCTCTACATACACCTGATGGAAATGTCGGCGCAGCCGGAGCTGGCTATGCCCGCGGCTCAGAAGCTCGAAGCCACTGTGCCAATATCGGGTCACATGGTACACATGCCGGGGCATATTTATCTGCGCGTTGGTGAGTACGAAAAGGCCATCGACATCAACGAGCGATCGCAGATTGTTGATCTGCAGTTTGCCGAAATCTGGGGTGATACCAATTTCCCCATGATCGGCACCTACCCGCTATCCCACCGCGGACACTCTGCGCACGCTCTGGACTTTGTGCGCTATGCCAACCTGCTGCAGGGCAATTATGCCGCCGCCTACGAGGCAGCGGGCCGCAATGCCGAGAGAGCTAACGCCGCCAATGGGCGCGGACTGAAAAACATCGCCCATGAATGGATAACCGACAAGGTATTCGGCAAATGGGAAAAGATTCACGCCGACAATGCAGCGAATAGCCAGCACGAACTTCCCTATCTGAAGGGCATGTGGGCCTATGTGATGGGCAGTGCTCACGTAGCCATGGGGCACATCGCCCCCGCCGAAGCACAACTGGCCGTGATAAGAGAGCAGATTCAGGCTGAAGGTGTCGACGATTCCGGTGTCGGACCTACTCCCGCTTCTCACGTACTGAGCCTGGCCATGCATGCGCTTCTGGGCGAACTCGAAGAAGCAAAAGGCAACCTGGAAGGTGCTATTACCCATTATGGTCACGCTGTCGATTTTCAGGATAATCTAAACTACACCGAGCCACCCGACTGGTCGCAATCAATGCGTTTATATCAGGGTGCTGCCCTGCTTAAGGCCGGACGTGCTGACGAAGCCGAGACCGTATACCGACGTGATCTGGAATGGAATCAACAGAACCCATGGACCACTTTCGGCCTCTATCAGGCCCTGGAAGCTCAGGACAAGGAGCAGGATGCCGTCATCACCAAGCGACAATTTGATTCCTGGTGGCGCAATGCGGATGTCGAACTGGAGTACTCGAGGCTCTACTGATTGCAAACTCTAGCCATGCGATAACAAGAGTTCTTTGGGGGTGACATCTCACCCCCACAAGGTATTCTTCGAATCAGGTAGTAGACCACAGGGCGTTTATCAGGCGCTGGTAATTCAGGTCGGGTCAGTCCCGCGCTGGGCCGGAAAGTTTCTGCAAGGGGAACAAGTTCCCGCGTTCCCTTTTCCTACCGGCTAGTTACTCTGGGCGCCCTCGCTTTCAGCAGCGCGAAGCTCGCTGATGCGCTCACCGCGCAGCAGATTTTCCATGCCGTAATTGCCTTCGTGGCAACCATACTCATACAGCTGACCCGCCACTTTCGTCATCGGTTGTACCGCCGATATCGTATCGGTAAAGGTGGAGGGGTCTTCGAGAGTCCACTGGTATTCAACGGTATAAGGTCCCAGTCGCGTGAATCGCTCCGTAAGAATCTTATCCTTTGCGGTTCCAAAGCGATTGAAACTCGGCACCAGGTCAGAAAAATTCCGTGTGACGACGACCAGGGTATCTCCATCCCAGAATCCTCTGGAATCGCCGGTCCAGAACCTCAGATCATCGTCAACCGGCGGTCTGCCATCCAATGGAACGATGCGAGCGTCGTGCACCATCTCGGTCAGGATGACGACATGGTCCTGATTCTGGAAAATCTGCAAGTTAGCGTTGTAGCCTCCCCCGGTCAGAGGCGGGCCCGCATTAAATCCAATCATGCAACGCTCAGACAGGCCGCGATCCTCGGGCCCGTCCTTGCCGATCCCGCCAAATATCGCTCGGACAGGTCTTTCTCCCGGCACATCAGGACCCAGATTCGCGGTATGCACCAGCGCACCCTCTACGGCTTGCGGGATTCGGCCATCGGCAGGATAGACGATCAGGGAAGTGCGAACATTCTCGCCGATACTGGCCCGCTCGTACCAGAAATTGTTATATCCCCCGGTGCTTTCGGCGCCCGCCGGAGGAGCCTCGGGATTGACCACCAGTTCCGCCTCTCGTGCATCAGCTTCCGCCCGGCTGGTCGCCTGTCGAACTCGGGCCTGCTCGATCTCGTCCTGAGTTAGAAATTCCCGTGTACCAAAGCGTTCCGGGCGCTGCATGGGCGTCTCGGAATTGAAATTCCACACGCCCTGCAAATCCGGCTGTCCCCATTCCGTTCGCGGCGCCGTGTAATTGTCGGTATTTTGTGCCAGAGAAAAAGGCGCCTGGACAATCAGTGTGAAACCTAGAAGTAACGGTCTGATATTCATGGTTCTTCACCTTTGGCTTGATGTTTTTTTAGTTGAGGTCAAATTCAACGCCTGTCACGCCCGGTACTGCTCTTATTACCGCTCCCAGAGACTGCTGAATAGTGCCCTCTTCACCCGGAGTTCGCATGCCACCGCATTCCTGACACTCGAGGCTGCCAGTCACTCGAACGGTGCCGCCTTCTACCGTCAGAATAAGGTTTTCAGCGGGCAAATCGGATGCCGACGCAACAGCGTCCACTACCTGCTGCTGCAATGAAACTGGCTCATCCACGGCCTGGTCACAGGACTGCAGAATAAGAAGCAGCGCCGGCAAAAAGACTATTTTTTTCATCGTCTGACCCTTGTTATACCGGCGTCATTGAATCTCTGGTCGAATACCTGATTTCACCACCCCGGGCGCGACATGCCGCAAGTAGCTGATCTATCTGGTTGGAGAATCTGTCATCCTGCAGCCATTCGCGATCTTCAAGCACCAGCACGTCAGCCTGCTCGACTTCCGCCCGCAATTCCCCGAACAGCTGATCCATCAGGCGAGACTCTACCGACAGTGGCGGCTCGCCACTCCACCAGTCCTCGGCGTGGGAGAATTGCTCTGTCTCCCTGGTGTTTATAGCTGCATGCGCATCATTGTATTGCACATACAGCTGTTGGCATGACAACACCATTATGGATTGTCCACCGCTGGACCGCAGACGCAGAAAATCTCTTCTCTTCACGCGCTACTCTCTATGCCCGCCAGCGACAGTATCTGCCGTTCCACTACGGCACTGGTCATGGGCAGCTTGTAGGCATTTTTAGCCAGTGGCTCGGCATTACGGATAGCGGCCAGTCCCGCCGCGCGCGCCAACTCAGCGTTCACCGACTGACCGACCAGAACCGCCTCCGCTTCCCGTGCGCGCCAGGGAATCGGTGCCACACCGCCCAGCACTACGGAAGCACTGATAATGGTGCCGCCCTCGATCTGCAGTACCATCGCCGCACTGACCACCGCATGTGTCCAGGCCTGACGGTCCATCACCTTGTGATAACTGCTGACCGCCCCGGAATTCCCTGCCGGCAGGCTTACGCTGGCGAGAAGTTCATCCCTGGCGAGACTGTTCTCGTAGCGCGCATTCTGCGCCGGCAACTGGAAAAACTCATCAGCGGAAAGGCTGCGCTGACCATCAGACCCTATGGTATTAAACCGTGCCCCCAGAGCGACCAGTGCAGGAGCAATGTCCGAAGGATGCACTATGTAACTCGGACCGCCACCAAAAATTGCGTGCTGTTGATTCTCGCCAACCACCGAAAAACACTGGTCTCCGCCAGCCTTGTAGCAGTTGAATCCGTTACGGTAATACCAGCACCACGGTCGCTGGGTGACGTTTCCTGCCAACGTGCCGGCGTTGCGGATTTGAGGGGTACCGACCGCTGCAGCCGCTTCCGCGAGCACCGGAAACCGGCTTCTCACAAGGGGGTGATTGCCAAGCTCGGTCAGGGAAATCTGGCCCCCTATCGTAACGTCGGCACCGTTCTCTGACACCTGATCCGCGCCGCTTACCGTGCGCAGATTAATGAGCACGTCGGGCTGTTCAGTGCCATCTTTGACCTGTTGCAACAAATCGGTTCCACCACCGGAAAAAGCGATAACCTGGCCTCTTGTCAGAGCCTCACGCGCCAGCTCGGAAGCTTGCTGCAGACTGCTGGCATTCAGATTCTGAAACTTCTTCATGAGGTCACCTCCAGAATTCTGTCGCGCGTTATCGGCAGATCCTTCATGCGATGACCGACCGCATTACTGACCGCGTTCGCGACCGCCGCCGGGGACAGAATAATGCCTGACTCACCAGCGGTTTTGGCACCAAATGGACCGTAACCGTCGTCAACCTCAATAAATTCAACTTCGATGTCCGGGACATCCAGATGGGTCGCCAGCCTGCCACTGTAATATCCAGAAGTCAGCGGTTGGCCGTTGTTGCGATCGTATAAAGTATTCTCGTATAGCGCCTGACCAATACCCTGGATGGTAGCGCCTCGGATCTGGTCCAGTGCTGTCTGCGGGTTGATCAGTCGTCCGGACTCGTGAACCGCGACATACTTGGTAACTACAGTTGTGCCCAGCCGGGTATCGACCTCAACCTCGCAAAAATGCGCCGCAAAACAATTACGAACTTTACCGTCGGTGGTCGGGTTTGGCGTGGCCGAAGCAATCAGCACATTCGCCCCCTCGGGCATTCCCCGCTGGGCAATCTGTTGCTTGAGATTTTTGCAGGCCTCAACCACCGCAATGCCCGTCATGATCGTAGTACGACTGCCCGACTCGCCCACGGAATAGGGACAGCGGTCAGTATCACCGGAAACAATATCCACCTGAGACAACGGCACTCCGAGCTCTTCCGCAGCAATCATACCCATAGTCGTTTTGGCGCCGGGACCGATGTCGGTTACGCCCACAAATAGCGTGTATTGCTGTCGTCCGTCTACCTTCACGATGGCACTGCTGGTGCCAACACCGGCCCGGAACATCATAAATGAGAATCCTGCTCCGCGTTTGATCGGTCCCTCATCAGATCCGGGTGTCACCCGTCGACGCGCCTGCCAGTCGAACAGCTCTGCACCACGGGCAATGCACTGATCAAGGGAATAATTGGTGAAAGGCATGGCATCAGTGGGCCGCAGCATGTTCTTCAGGGTGAATTCAACCGGGTCCATGCCGATCTGGTAAGCGATCTCATCCATCATAGACTCGATGCCGAAATGCCCATGGGGCTCGGAAGGTGCCCGGAAATTGCCTGACACAGTCCTGTTGGTGTACACCGGATAGATGGTGCGCTCCAGATTTTCGCAAGCATAAGCATCCATGCCGCTGATTCCGCCAGAGTTTTTGCGGTATGGACCCATTCCACTGTACGCATTCATCTGCATGGCAGTGACAGTACCGTCGTTAGTTACTCCTATCTTGTAATACTGAACCGTTGGCCAGCGACCGTGAACGCCTAGCCAATCCTCTTTTCGCGAGTACTCCAGCATTACGGGCGCATTGGATCGCCGCGACAGAGTGGCGGCAATCAGATCAGTATCCTGGTTCTGATTCTTGTTACCAAACCCGCCACCCATGTATTGACAGATAATGCGCACCTGATGGTCGGCAAGACCAAGGTCACGGGCTGTATCGTGGCGACAATTGGAGATTCCCTGAGTCGGAGTGTAAAGGGTCAACTTGTCCCCTTCCCAGTGCGCCAGTGCACAGCGGGGTTCCATCTGGGCATTGTGTATAAAAGCCGTGCTGTAACGGTCTTCAAATATCCGGTCGGCCTGAGAGAAGCCGGCATCGATCTCACCACGACGGGTAACCATCGGTTCAAAATTATTGCGGAAATCCGGAGCGAGATTACCTTCCGGCCAGATCTGTGCGGCAGTCTCCTGAAGCGCTTCTTCGGGTTCCAGGACAAAGGGTAATTCCTCGTACTCCACCTCGATAAGGCTCAGGGCTTGCTCCGCGGTATGTCGGTCGACTGCAGCCACCGCGGCAATCGGCTCGCCAACGAAGCGGACCGGATTATTGAAGATGTACCGGCGATGCAGTGTGGCCTCTTTGATCGGATCATTGTACTGGCGGCCCCCGGAAACTGAACCGGCTCCCCACACAATCTGGGCATTTTCATGGGTAATGACCGCAACCACACCGTCCAGTTGTTCCGCCCTGCTGGTGTCGATACCTGTGATGCGGGCATGGGGAACGCGGCTGCGCAGAATACGAGCGTAGAGCATGCCGGGCAGGCGCTGATCCCGGGTATAAAGGGCTTCGCCGGTTACTCGCTCTACTGCATCGACCCGCGCCGTACCGTTGCCAATGGTGTTCATTGGTTCGACAGCATAATTAATCTGCTCACTCATGCTGCGCCTCCGTTTCGACGACCAGCGTCGACTACCGCCTCAACGATGGCATTGTAGTTGGAGCAGCGACAAATGTTACCAACCATCGCAGACTTCACCTGTTCGGCGTCAGGACTGGGATTACTGGATAACAATGCAGTTGCCGTCATTATTTGACCAGGTGTACAAAAACCACATTGGGCACCGTTATGATCGACAAAGGCCTGCTGGACTACAGACAGCTGTCCGTTACTGGCCAGCCCCTCGATGGTAGTCACGCTGTGTCCGTCCATCCAGACAGCCAGCTGGCTGCAGGCATAGACCGGCTCACCGTCCACCAGCACCGTGCAAGCTCCACATTCACTGCGGTTGCAGCCTACTTTAGTGCCGGTCAGCTGCAGATGGTCCCTCAACAATTCCACCAGCGTCCAGTGATCCTGAACCTCTACTGCTCGAGAGACACCGTTAACTGCCAGTTCGATAGCAGTACTGTCATTGCCGGTCTGCTGCGCGCTGGCAGAACCAGTTCCAACCAGAGCCGGCACGACCGCTGTCGCAGCTACCGTGGCACTGGTGGTTTGCAAAAATTCACGGCGGGTCAGTTCAGGGGCCACCGTGGCACTGTTCTGATCCGATGTATTTGAGGGGTCACTCATAGCCTGCCTTCCCGATTAGTATGAACCTTGCTGATTATTCTGATCTTGGTCTGCAAACAAAAAAGGACGGTCAGGTCTTTGCGCCCTTCCGTCCTTTCCCGTGATGGATTGGCTGTTAAGCCAGTCGATTAGTTCTCGTCTTCAGTCAACCAGCTGAAATCGTCACCAGAAGGACCGAAGTCTACCGGGGTATTTTCCCTGCGGCGCTGTTCCGAAGCTCGAGCCTCAGCCAGCACGTCCGCAGGCAAATCCCGTCCCACCACTATGCCTCTGGGCTTGGCCGGCGCAAAGTAAATACGGGCATTGGCCATCTCGTCAGTGGTTGCTGGCCCATAAACTACATCCTGGGTCGGATCAGGATTCCACGGATTGGTTTCGGAGTTATTGAACCACCAACTCATATGCAGAGTAGAACCTGCAGGTATGAATCGGGGCTCCTTGTACTCGTAGAGAAATTGCCAGTTAAAGTCGTACTTGGGCACCCATAGCAGTGTGTCTTTCTCGCCGTCGGGGTACTCCAACTCGTAGCGCATGGCCGCGCCCCGATAGTGCATATGCGGACCCATGCTCAGCAGGTAGATGTCTTCTTCAATGTCGAAGGTGTTGTTGACTTCGTGGTAAGACGCACCTGCAGGAATTTTCCAATCACGGTGCGGCAGCAGGTTAGTTTCCACCACGTAGTCGATCACATCGCCATCTTCGTAGAACTTAAATCCGGCGCGGGTCATATCATCGACCCCGGTGCCCGGACCAGTGTCCTTGTGATAGTGCATGTTTACTGTGATGAACGGATTCTCAGGCAATAATACACCCCAGCCTTGCGGATAGGTAAAAGGCCCCCTCCCAGGAACGCCAACTCCCATGTGGCTGGAGACGATGTGGTGCACGTGCGGGCCTCCGGGATCCAGTTCAGCTTTGGATATCCACTTGGGTTCGGTGTGGGCACCTTCCGGCACAGGCATGCGCACGGTGGGCTGCCAATCCTCTATGTCCTCGCCAACATGAACCGGCTGCTCGAATTCCACCACCAGATCAGGGTCGCCAATCCACCAGCCCGATGGCGGCAATACGGTGGCACCGACTTCGATACTCTGGTTGTCATTGTTCTGGGCATCGGCAGGGTCGCCCTCGAGAGCACCCCCGTCCACCCAGGCAATCAGCAGTTCTTTTTCCGCCTTTTCCAGATATCGCTCGCCAAGAAACTCTCCCTTGTGACGCTCGTGGGCTCCCCATGGAGGCATGTAGCCGGTTTCTACCGCGCGTCGAATCAGAGGCGCCCAGATCTTGGCTTCCTCGAAGTTGGCCAGCGACATGGGGGCCGAAATACCGCCCACGTCAGGCGGATTTTCCTGGTGACACGCCACGCAGTTTTTCTGGAAAACCGGCAACGCATCAGCATAAAAAGTCGGTGCATCCTGGGCCACGGCTGACACGCCGATCAGGCCGAAGGCCAGGGGTATTAAGCGCAGAGACAGAGGCTTCATAGTGGTTCCTTCTTGTTCTCGAACTGTTTAGTATTTTCCCGCCGGCCTAACCCGCCAATCGGGCCGGCCGCAGACCCCGTTATAGCTGAGGTTGCGCGGATTTTCGCTGATCACAGAGACTAATAGCATTTTGGTCAAATGTCTAACCAATTCGGCGTGTTTTGTGCCAGGATCAGAAGCCGATTACACCCTAAACCACCGCAAAAGCCTGCTCGATATCCTCGATAATGTCGTCAATGTGCTCGATGCCCACGCAGATACGCAGCATCTCGGGCGACACGCCTGCAGTTGCCTGTTCTTCCTCAGTCAGCTGTCGGTGCGTCGTAGAAGCCGGGTGACAGGCCAGAGTCTTGGCGTCCCCGATATTTACCAGCCGCTTTATCATCTTGAGCTCATCGTAAAATTTGACCCCAGCATCGAATCCACCCTGTATTCCAAAAGTAAGCAGAGAGGCCGGCTTGCCGCCACAGTATTTCTGAGCCAGTTCGAAGTACTGGTCACCTTCAAGTCCGGCGTAACGGACCCACTCGACCTTGGGATGATTGTTCAGGTAATTCGCCACGGCCAGGGCATTTTCACAATGCCGCTCCATGCGCAATCCGAGAGTCTCGATACCCTGAAGAATCAGGAACGCATTCATGGGCGACATCGCCGACCCGGTATTGCGCAGCGGAACTGTTCGGGCCCGGCCGATGTAGGCGGCCTCTGCCAGCGCCTCGGTATAGACAACGCCGTGATAGGAGGGTTCTGGCTCATTCAGCCCCGGGTAGCGCGCGGCGTTCTCAGCCCAGGGAAATTTGCCGGAATCGACGATTATGCCGCCGATGGACGTGCCATGACCGGCGGCGTACTTGGTGAGGGAGTGCACCACGATATCGGCTCCGTGCTCAATCGGGTTCCACAAGATGGGAGTCGCGACGGTATTGTCGACAATTACCGCTACACCGTGACGGTGGGCCGCCGCAGCTAACGATTCCATATCCACAATATTGCCGGCCGGGTTTCCTATGGTTTCGCAAAATACCGCCTTTGTATTGTCATCAATCAGCTTTTCAATAGCCTCGGCAGAATCCGTTTCCGCGAATCGCACTTCTATGCCCTGGCTTGGCAACATATGGGCGAACAGGGTATAGGTCCCGCCATAGAGCTGCGGTACCGTGACGATGTTGTCCCCAGCCCTGGCGATATTAAGGATCGCATAGTTAATGGCAGCCATCCCGGAACTAACCGCCAGTGCCGCCAGCCCTCCCTCTAATGCTGCCACGCGCTGTTCCAGAACATCGCAGGTCGGGTTCATTATGCGGGAATAAATGTTTCCCGGAACCGCCAGATTGAAAAGATCTGCGCCGTGCTGTGCGTTATCGAATTCGTAAGCAACTGTCTGGTAGATTGGTACCGCCACCGAGTTAGTGGTGGGATCCGTTTGATAACCTGCGTGTATAGAGAGAGTTTCTTTTTTCATCGTTTTTCCTTCTGATATAAAGAGTTCATTGCCGGCGACCGCACGGCACGGCCAGCCGAGTTCGACAATTATCCGGGAAGAATGCGATGCAAATCCTCACCGATCATTAGCAAGCCTTGGTAGTTTTCCCTGCGATATTCAAGATTGGTTTCAAAATCACACCATCAGTCATGATATGACTGAGTAAGGGTCATCTGACAACGACCCGGAAGGGACTTTTCCCCAGGCGCATCGGTGCCAAATTCAGAGCAGACCAATCAGCACCCTGCCGTCTGCTGTTTTCTCATTAACAAAACCATCGCCGCTTCATGATACGCACAGACTTCTCCTTTCGGTCAAGCAGGCTGCCAGACTGATGCATGGAATCTGTTCTGCAGCGCCTGCTATTCGCTGGAAGGAACAGAGTCTACAGCTACCATCACTTCATTGCGACGCATGAATGGTGGCATGAATGGTGGGTTATAAAGAGCGCTTACTACTCGACCAGTCGTCTTCACTCCGGTCTCTTCGAGCTGTTCCAGCAACCGTTGGCTCTGCTTTTCAAAATTGCTGGAAGTCCAGCGTCCGGAATAACGGCGCACCGCCACCAGCGCGCCAGGAACCTCGCGAATGACAATTCGATGATCTTCCGGTTGCGGCGCGGTATTCAAGCGAAACTTTGCAGGCAGCATGAAGTTGATCAACCAGCCTTCTCGGGTAGCCTCCTGCTGTACAGGCGCCGTCATGGCGATCTTCTCCCCCGCCGTGACGACGGAATCCGACAACCTATCTGACTCGCCGACGACAGACTGCTGAACAGGACTGGTCATATCGATTTTTTGCTGGCGGGTGTTATCCCCGCTGATGTATCTGAAAAGCCGGCGAAATCCCTCGTTCGCCGCCTCCTGATAGGTCTCACCCTCTTTCACCAGCGTCTCGGCGACTAAATAGGACTGGTACTGGCGGATTTCGAACCCATCGTTTACGAAAATCACGGCATATTCCGGCTGTTCTATGGCCATGGTTTCTCCCGTCGGCGTCATTCCAACAAGGATCAGCGCAATGAGCACGAGCATGGGGCTGAACGTTCGGCGTCGCATTATAGTTCTCCTTCCGACAACACAAGCTACATGGGAGACTCTACGTGCGAACAAGGCATCCGGATGACTAACTGAAGTGCTTCAGGCGAGATACAGCCGATTATTACCGAGATTGCGGACCTTGGCCCAAGATTACCGCATGGCAACGGACTGATCCGCCATGCCAGATCAGTCGTAACCCCTCTCATCAAGATTACTTGGTGAAACAACTCTCCCTAACGCCGGCTTAACTGCCGGCCTTTTTTTTGCCCGCCGAAATAAAGTCCACGCGTTTTCCCGTACTAATTACCAGTCTCAGACCCTTCGTGTGGCGACGGCCCTTGTTGCAGCGCTTGCCTTAAAGCGGTCAGTGCCCCTGACTATCGCCATGGTGCGCGGCGTGTTGTTCCGGATTGTGCTCATGTTCTGCGCTATGTTGCTCGGCGTGATGTTCCGGATTGTGCTGATGGTCTGCGCTATGGGCGTGGTGCGAATCAGTCGAGGCCGACGAGTCAACGGTGTAGGAAAACGCATCGCTGACCGTGTGGCCGTCCTCACCTATGACCGCCCATTCAACTTTCAGCTTACCTGCTTGTACTGCCGCGGCCGGCACCGGAATATGAAATTCGGTACCTCGATCAGCCGATGGTTTAAAGTCAAGTTCCAGCTGCCTGCCTGCCTCGTCGGTCACGGATAGACGAACCAGTGCGACCCGCGCAGTGAAGGTCAGATGCAATTCCTCCGGCGCCCGATTCATCACAGCACCCTCTTCAGGATTGGAAGATTTCAGACCAGTATGAGCCATGACCACGCCGGGCAGCACCAGGAACCCCAGAATCACTATTACATGCTGGAGAAAACTGGTTGGCCAGGTTATTGCCTTCATTAATTTTAATCCCATCGCTTTCATGACATTTTCCTACTCAATACTGGAACCAAGGTTACTACGTGAACATCGGATGTTTAGCCGCAATCACCGTTGATAATTAGACATTAAAAAATCGAATCTTGAGGACCAATCGGCACCGCGCAACAACGGTTATCCTATAGCTTGGAAGTTTATCCACTTGACGCAGGCTGAACAATGTCAATGCATGCGACCAATTGCCGCACCAATAGACATGCAAGCGACCCAAAGCGATGATCCGAGATGTCTTATCCGGTCAGAAAGTCAGCCGGATTCCCACGTACAGAGCACGTTCTGCCGACTTGAAATCTATTACTTCCTGATAGGTTTCATTGAAAACATTTTCGATCCGACCATAGAGTCGCATCGCCTCGCTGAGATCGTAGCTCATCGTCATGTCCAGCACGGCAAAGTCATCCAGAGGGATCGTCGTACCATACACTTCATCGACGGCATCGCGGGAAATACGGTAGAAGGCATGAAGCGACAGACGATCATTGACGGCGCGGTAGGAAAGCGACAAATTTGCCAACTGCTCTGGCCTGCGGATTCGTTGTTTACCGTTCGGTCTTCGCGTTTTGTTATGGGTAAAGTTACCTGAAACTTCCAGGCTCTCGCTCAGCAGATAGCGGGCAGATAGCTCAATCCCTTGTGAGGTGCTGGTGCCCTGATCTTGCAGGTAACCGCTGAAGCCAGCCAGGTCAAAAAAGATAACATCGTCAATTGCCTGATCGAAATAACCGGCCTCTAATTTCAATCTGTTACCGGCAAGGTATTCAACTCCCAGCTCGAAGCCCTTGCTTACTTCC
>Ga0181593_10004476_pt1 | contig 12749 bp, 15 predicted proteins | sample 071ome_19_FD_133756 | JGI IMG/M metagenome (GOLD analysis project Ga0181593, IMG submission 133756) | Coastal salt marsh microbial communities from the Groves Creek Marsh, Skidaway Island, Georgia - 071413AT metaG (megahit assembly) | ecosystem: Environmental > Aquatic > Marine > Intertidal...
CAACTCGATATTTCATACGGAGAGCCAACAAATACGAACATTCCCGCAAGCCAGACTGACCTAAGGATCACCTCCACGGGGAATGTCGGTATCGGATTGGGTGCCACCGATCCATCAACCAAGCTTCATGTCGTGGGAACGATCCGTCAAACCAATTCAACAAACGCGGTTTTGGTTTCGGATGGGAACGGCGATATTGGTTCGGCAAGCCTTCTGCAGGACGTCGCCTACTACCAGCCCACGCCACCGCAAATCCCCGTCCCGGGTGCCCCCATTCCCGCCATCGGGGAGTGGTATGATCCGGTGGTCCCACCCAACTTCGTGGGCTGGATCAACATCGACGGTTTCTTCGTCCCGGCCTTCCAGTGATGGAAGCTTCAGATACCTAATCCATCCTACGGTCGCACATGACCCCGAAGAAGACACCCACTCCCGCGACCAAGAGCCCCGCGCCAGGCCCCGATTCCGACCCCAGCATGCCGGTCAACGTCGTCCTGCCACTCCACTACGCCGCCGTGGTGCAGAGTTCCCTCGAGCGTTCGCTGCAGGCGCAGGGACGTGAGGGCGCTCGCATGCTCCTGACCATCCTCGATGCCTTCGCTCTCGCGGTCGGAGATTACACGATCGCGGAACCGGAGGCGGCATCGGATGAGCGAGAAGACTGAACCGAAACCCCGCGCCACGGTCGCCAGGGTGGATCACAAGATCGACCAGATCCTCGAGGAGATGGACGGCATCCGCATCGAGATGTCGCAGATACGTTCGGCATTGAAGGAACTCGCCACCATCCTATCGCCACCCGAGGACAAGAAAGCGGATCTCGATCCATCCACCGACTTCGGTATGTTCGGGTGAACGACTCAGAACAGCTTCTGCTGCACGGGTGCATCGGGATCGTCGAAGGTCTCGGACACCCACTTGGACACCTGCCGATACAGGTTGGCGATATACTCGTTGCATCCGAAAGTGTCGATCAGTTCGTCCATCAGCGCATCGTATTTACGAACCGCGCCCTGCGATACCGTCAGCAGTAGGTTGCCGGGGCACGGAACCTCCACGGTCTCACCGGTGAACGGATCCGTCTTGGTCTCGGCCACCGTGTTGCACCGTCCCGACAGCGGTGCCCGTCGGTATGAAGCGCCGCACTTGGTGCAACGGATCTTCTGCTGTCCGAATGCACGCAGGTTCCCCCGCATGTCCCTGATCAGGTGCCGATCGATGAGTCGGGATACCTGATCCTGATTGTCGACCGCCGCCAGCACCTCGCCCAGAGCGAACTGCGCCATGGTCTTCTGTCGCATGGACTCCAGCGTGTTATACGGATTGTTCCTCGGACCCGCATCGCATGACACCGTTCCGTGGGTGTATCCCATGCCCCGCAACGCTTGGTCGGTTCCGAGGATGTCCTCCACGATGGTGACCCCGTGCTTGAGAGCTTCCTTCGGACCCGGTGGGTTGCTGGGATCGGCCACGGTCAGATCGTAGAACGACACCGGATACGGACCCAGGTTGGTCTCCACGTTGAGTGCCTCCTTGTCCACCTCGTTGGGCACGATCCGCGTGGTCAGCGTCAGGGGCGCGTCCATCCGTCCACCACGGGTTCTCGGCAGGAACAGCCGACTGAAATTGATCAGTCCGTCGCCCAGCATCATGATGCAGTCGATGTCGCCGTCGCAGTTCCTACGCTTGGCGGCGTGGAAGTATGGGTGTCCGTAGTGTCCCTTGACGTGGGCGAATCCGATGATCCTGCACAGCACCGCTCCCGATGTGTGGGGAGCCAGACCCATGGCCAGTTGACCGATGAGGTCGTTGGGTTTCCGGCATTGATAGACCGGATCGAGGCCGTAGATGTGTTTCAGTTCGTCGTCAACGAACCTGCAGACGTTCAGCAGACCGTCCACGCAGTTCCACGGCACCACGATGTCCTGCGGGTAGATCTCGATGACCTGATCGTCGCGCACCACGGCATCCCCGTGGACGTCGGTGGCGTATCCGAGTTCCACCGCCCTCTCGGCGGTCAATCCGATCTCGTCGGGTCGGAAGTGGGTCATGGTGATGTCCACCATGTCGAAACGCACCGTGCCGTCGCGGAATGTGCTGGTGTTGTTGCGTGCCCGCAGGATCCCCTTCTCCAACGGCTCGGGATGCTTCTCGCCCGAACCCAGGTAGGTATCCCCCTTGACCGGCAGGTCGGTGATCTGATCCACCGCATCCTTGGCCGCCAGCCACATCGGTTCCATGTCGAACTGGTGATCCCTGACGATCTCGACCAGATCGGTGTTGGCACCGCAGTCACCGCAGACGCCGTTGACGCCCTGCTGTCCGCAGTCGGGACACTCCCGCCAACCGATCATGACCGTGTCGGGCTTGCGAACCGCGTCGTGGACCCGTCGTTGGTTGCCGACCTTCTTGCCCAGTGGGAACAGACAGTGGATGGCGGGTTTGAGCTCGCGATGCTTGGAACCCTCGGGTTTGCCCATCCTGGCTCCGATCCGGAGACCGATCGGCTCTCGGATCTGGATCCCAGCACCCACGGCGTCACGGACGTAATCGAGACCGCTGGATTCCGTGTCAGAATTGACAGAAACCGGTTCGACCGACCGGCTCAGGTGGATCAGGAGTTCCGAATGGGTTCCCGACAGCCTACGATCCGCGGTCACATCGACGTGGAGGCGGTAGACGACCTCGAGGTGTTCCTCGGGAACCGAGTCGGTTCCCGCCATCGCCAGCAGGAGTCCGTGTAGCTCCTCGGCCGACACCTCCTGCAGACCCACGGGAACGAAACGCGGATCGAGGGGGATGCCGAGGCTGTGGCATTCCGCCATGGCCGAGTCGAGATCCGCCACGGGTTCTCCCGAACGCAGTTGCTGGTGCCACTCGGGAACGTATGGGCTCATGGCCAACGGATGGTTGTTCTCGAGGAACTCGCCCACGGGAACCAGCAGATCGCCGAGATCCCAGACCTTGGCGATGGGATAACCGTCCTCGTTGGGACTAAGATCCCCTGGGATGTCGTCCTCGTCCTGGATGCGTCGTCCCGAACCGTCCATGAACTGCACGTAGGGTCCGTCCACCTCGGTGCACGGCGTCACCACCGTGCCCTTGCCGGGTCGTTCGTATTTGAGTTGGGTTCCCACGATGGCGAAACCCGATAGCGCCGCCATCGTCGCGGGATGGCAGGCGGTCGTCGCCAATCCCGCCAGACGCGATCGCCCGTATCGGAGTCGGAAGCCACCGGGAGCCATGGGTTGGCTGAACACGGGTCGTCCCGCCAGCACGTCGGAGATGAACTTGTAACTCGGCTCGATGCCCGTCGATCCCTTGCCTCCCTTGACCAGCGATCGCAGCCAGTCCCAGCCGTCGAGACCCAGGGCATCCACGTATTTCAGGATCTTGGGAGCCTTGAGAACCATGCCCTCGCACAGCACCAGCAGGGCACCCTCGCGTATCTTGGGGCTGGAAACCCGACCCGGTGCGGGCTCACGGTATCCGGTCACCTCGGCACCCACGCCCTCGCCGTCCAGGTATATCGGGCAGTTCTGCAGGATCAACTCCAATTCGGGGTTGCTGGGTCGGTATTGCAGACCGCGGGCGTATTTGGAGACCTCCTCCTTGAATCGTTCCACCTCCTCGAAGTGGGTCTTGGGCGGATCCAGACGGAACTCGCGACGCAGCAGGTCGCCGATCAGCACCGACAGCGCCTGACCGGTTCCACCCGCCGAACGTATCGGACCCGCATACGAGATGCCGAGGCAGGGTCGTTTCGACCCGGGATTGTCGTAGACTCGGCAGGTCACCACGCCCTCCAGGGGAGCCACCAGGATGCCCTCGGTCAGCACCGCCAATCCAGCGCAGACGCCGTGGTATATCGCCAGACCCAGGTGGGCCCTGTCCGCCGATTCGCGTTCGCGATCGCTGACCGCATCGAAAGCCGCCACGGTATCCTGCCACGGTGTCGCCATGGCTGACTCGTCGTAGACCAGTGTGGCACCCATCCCGCCGCAGTCGTCGCACAGGTATCGGCTCGACGAGCCCGTGCCCGAGCAACCGACGCAGGTTCGCTTGGTGGCATACAGGAACGTCTCGGCCGAGACCACCTTGGCGATCTCGAGAGCCATGCGCTCACGGTTGCCGTCGTAGACCTCCTCGAGATCCCTGATCTGCTCGGCGGTTCGCCTCTGGTGCAGGAACTCGAGAAGCTTCTGCACGCGGTCGGCCAAATCGGCAGCCTGCGGGATCTCCACGAAGTTGCGTGGGTCGCGACCCTGCGCTCTCGCCATGGCTGCCACCTCGTAGAACTGGTCGCAACCATCCTGCAGCATGGCCCAGTAGTCGTCGAGCGGACCTCCCATGTTCGGGAAAGGTCGTCAGCACCTATATCAAGCGACGGTTGATGACCGCATCCATCGGGTTCGACAAACGTAGACGCAGAGCCTTGAGCCTCTCGTTCACCAGCACATCGTCATGGTTGCTCGCCAGATCCCATCCGAGAGCCTTGAGTCTGCTACGGTTATCGCCGTCCAGTAGTAAATCCCCATCAATCCTTGGTCTGATACTGGCATTCTGCGATTGAGGCCAGATCTTGCCGAATATCGGTGACCACATGGCGTTCGTGATGACCCATGCGTCTTCGTCCCCCCGTGCTGGGCTGTTTATGGTTCCCCTGGTGAACCAATCACCGCAGGCATCGCGGAGCATGGTGACGGGATTCTGCGGACCACCGACGCTCCAGACCGAGTTGAGTATAACGTTGACGTAGCCGTTGTAGAAGGGATCCCAGTTGGTCGGCCAACCGCAGTTGGCACCGAACAGCAGCAGTTCCACGATCCATTCCTGATCGCTGGTGATGGCCAGACTGCTGCCTTGCCCCACCCATCGTATCCCGTGGATCTGGTTCTGACTGTCGATGTGGCAGCCGTCCCCGTCGTGCGTCCAGTAGCCCACCGATCCGCTGGGAATCCCCCCTCCGTAGGGATCGTCGTCCCGCAGCATGGTGAAACGCAGGACGTAGGAGTAGGCTGGCACGCCACCGTATTCCCTGCTGCCGCTGCTGAGGTATTTTTCAACCTTGCATTCCGCCGGTAGATCGTGCGCCAAGATCTGCCCGACGGGATTTTGGGGGAACAGCCAGTTGGGACTGGCCATCTCCGAATACGCAATCAGATCCTGCTCGGTCAGTTCGGGTATGGCGTTGAGCATGGCTCGTTGGGAACTATCCATCACAGAGACCTCCTGTTGATGACGCTGATGTTTGGATCGATAGCAACGGGCTCATCATCGAATGGCGTAATGTTCCGCAGAATCCAATGCCAATCGATGTCCTCGCCGTAGCCCCTGAACGGATCCTCGTCGATGCCCGAGTGGGGATTCTGCGAGTGATTCACGATGGTTCTCAGGGCGTATAACTCCCGTGGCAACCAATCTCCTGCCTCGATCGGGCACTCGGGAGATAGCAACCAGTTGGCCATGGCGGTGTGCGATGGCAGGAACCGCCCAGTCTCGCGATGCCAGAGCAGGATATGGGCGAAGTATGGGAACAAATCGCTATCGACCACACCGTCGACCCCGCCGGATTCCCATTGGATCCCGGAGATGGTGATGGGGGTTCCCGCGCCACCCGCTTGCCCGATGAGATCCGGTTTGATCTCGTCCAGAACACCCAGACGATGTAATGACAGTGAGATAGGGACGTCCAATCGCAACAGCCCCTCCACATAACGGCCACCCAGCCAGAACCCCACCCGCGGGAGTTGGTCAGATGATTGCCACTTGGGACGCCCATCAATGTTGGTGAGGTAGTAATCCTCCTCCCATCGATTGGGATACGTGCTGAAGGAATCCCATATCTCGGCGGCACCCTCTGCCCATGACACGTTGCCCAGATCGCCGAGACCTCCTTTGTGACCTTTCATCACCAACCACCGATCCTCACCAGCGCCACGTTGATGCAGAAACGGGGAGCTCGATTGGCCGAGGGTCCGTATGGATCCCAGATCATGAACTCGTCGCTGGGACGGCGTTCCAGCGCCTTGGTCAACTCGTCAATGGCCTCGATGTAGTATCCATCGTATTCGTAGGAATCCATCCATTCGTCGTCGCTGTCGTAATCGTCGCGATCCGCGTAATCAAAACCGTTACGGCTTAGGAACGACATCACGTCCTCGACGATCCGCTTCTGCACCTCGGGTTTCTGGAAGTCAAGGTAGGGGGGCAGCGTCGTCATGGGTCCGTTCCTCTGCACGATCGAATAGTCATCCCGCCAGGCTGCCCAACCGCATCCGTTGCACCGATCCCGGGTGAACTGATCATCCACCAGGATCGTCACCACCAGCATGTTGGGGCTGTCGACGAACCTCTCGGCCACGTTGACCACAACATCCATGTTGATCGTCCTCATCATATCATCCCCATCAACTCGTCCACATCGGTCGTTTGTTTTATGAGATCCAGCAAATCCCAGTGATTGCCCCAGAATGACTCCTCGATAGCATTCTGCGGAACGATATAACCGCTCTCCTTGATGGCTTGCACGGCAAGGTCCGTGTCGATGATCAGACGGCAGGAATCGCATTCGTATCCCGAATCCAGGTAGATGACATCTGTGCAGTCGGGGCTCGGACAGTCGATGACCATGCCGAGTTCCCGGTATATGTTGTTCCTCGGACGGTGTTCCCAGGTCGTGGATTCGACCATCAGGGACTCCATGAGTTCGTATTTGGCGTTCGCTATGGCGGCTCCTTGCAGTTTGTCCACGACACGGTGTCTGGGTAAATCGATGAAGATCAGACCCCGATTGATGACCGCCATAACGATAACTTACACCGCCGTCTACATGAACATTTAGGTAGGAAACCCCCTGTGTCGCAACCATGGAAGACATCCAGATCATCGCGCTCGCACTCGGATACCTCGTAGCCTTCATGGCCGGTCGGTGGACCGCCATGCGATCCGCCATCCTCACCAACCTCGCGGAGAGCGTCTCCGACGGCATCGACAAGTTCGAGGAGGTCACGGGGATCGACGTTCCCGACGACCTCGAGGAGCGGATCGAGGATGCGGCCGAGGATCTCGCCGAGGACGTTCTGGACGCGGTCGAGGACGTCGCCGAAAACGTCGTGGAAGCCGTCGAGAACGCCGAATCCATCGAGGATGCAATCGAAGCCGCCTCCGAGACGCTCGATGTGGCTCTCGACGACCTGGAGGATCTCACGGTCGCTGGACTCAAGGAGAGGCTCGCCGAACTGGGTCTGCCCCTGTCGGGTCGCAAGGCCGAACTCATCGCTCGCATCAAGGAACACGTCCAGGGGGTCTCCCAATGAGCCACCACTGGAAGAAGCGCGGTCTGATCGCCAGCCTCGTCTCGATCGTGGCTTCGATCGCCATCTACTTCGCACACGACGAGAACCTCGGCATTTTCGTGGGTCTCTGGGCATCAGCCCTCCTGCTGCTCTCCGAACGTCTCGACGAGGTGTGAGTCCTTTATACGGGTGCCAGCACCATCATGACCCATGGTGAGGGACATACTGCAGTTCATGGCCGAAGCCCACGGCCTCAAGGTTCCCGGTGATCGCTACCAGAGATACTCCAACTACATACCTCCCACGGACACCTGGGAATATCAACTTTGGGCCACCCGTGAGGATGCCGTCGAACGAGCCATCATAGCCACCCAGAAGCAACGCGGACGCAGGGGTTCGCTGGCCGTCGGCCTCAAGAACCTGCCCGGTTCGCCTCCCGACGACGCCGGGGATCAAGTCAAGTGGTTCTGCCGCAATCTCTCGGGAACGCCCCTCAAGCTCAACTTCACCGATCGCCGTTCGATCGGCAAACGCACGGTTCCCCGATACGATTCCCTGAAGCTGGGACAGGTCTACCTCCACTCCGAGCGGATGCCCATCCTCAATCGCTGGACGGTCGCACCGGGCGAATCCACCAGCGTCATCAGGTTCAACCTCTACATACCCCGAGCGGTATCACCCAGGGGCACCAACGTCTACGGCGACCACATCGTGGTGGAACAACCAGTCAGGGATCACTTCATGCAACGCAACGGTTGGAGGGTCTGGGTGTCCAAGCTATACAACCCCGACAAGCCACGATCCAAATTGGGGCGGTTGGTGGATCTCGAGGAGGAAAAGACCCTGCAGGACCTATACTACCTCGACGGATTCCTCGGTGGATCGGTCGTCTCGCAGTTCCCGTTCCTGATCAACTGGTGCGTCGATTCCAGCGGGGTCAGGCTTCCTGGGATAGATCATAACGGTATCTGATGCGAAGGGGATTGGCTGGGTAGGCATCCACATCGCTGTCGTCGAGGAAGAAGACCTGGAATCGCCCCGTGGGCATCTTGATGGGACCGGTTCCCGACAGATCCGACACCGACATGAACTCGGGACCCGAGGGGTCCACGTTGTCGTCCACGCCCATGCGTATCTCGGTGAATCGCAGATCGAAGCGTTGCAGCAGAACCTCGAGGGGTGATACCTTCATCGGTCCGCTACCCGACCAACGGTTGGCGGCCACGGCGGCGCCACGGACCTTGGCCGAACCCAGGAACGAGCCCGAAACGGCGGGGTCGCTGACGCTGGCTCGCAGCAGCTTCCGTCGCAGCAGATCAGCGATGCGATCCCTGTGGAAACGCACCGCGTCGACCGGGTCCAGCGTGCTGGTGAGCGGATCCAGATCGAACTGCCACCAGATGTCGGTGTATTCCTCGCCACGGTTCACGCTGGCGTTCGGACCCGCCTGCCCACCCCGTCCCAGCGTGGTGCCGTCCATCGACACCAGCTTGCCGTAGACCACGGTGGAATACCTGTGCAGTGGCACGAAGTTGGCCACCCAACGGTTGTTGGAAGGATCCTTGGTGATGATCGGTTGATCCACCCCCGACGAATCCGGCAGCGTCTGCGATGCCATGGTGGCGATAGTCGTGCCCAGTTCCCTGGCCGAACGCGAGGCGGAGTTGCCCGCCCGCATCGATTCGAGGAAGTCGGGAACCAACTGCTCGGGAGTCCTGGTCGGAACGATCTGCAGGGGACGACCGCGACCGCGTCGTCGGTATGACCACGATACGCCGTTGTCGTCCATCCATCGGATCAGGGTCCTCGGGGTGGTCCCGCACATGCCCGTGGCGGGCCTGGCACCCATGCCCGTCCGGATCATGAGATCGTAGGCCCTCATGGCGCGCTGCGCTGTGTCGGCCTTCATGGATCACCACTACTGCGACCAACTACTTGAGTTGAGCCATCGGGACGCCATCCCGTCGACCACCAGTTGACCAAGAAACGGAACGGTCGCGGTTCCGATAGGTAGATGACGTGATCGTTCAACCAACCGCGTTCGGGCGACCAGCGCATCAGCGAGGGTTCCGCCCACGGATCGTCCACCTCGGCGACATCGCTCTGGGTCCAGCTCTCCTCGGTCATCATCGGAACGGGAGCCGACCCGCGACGGGAGTGATCCCAGGAGGAACCCACCATGCCGATGCCGATCCTGCCGTGAGCCGGCATGTCGCCGTCGAACCACAGCACGGAGAACGGCGTCTCGGGTCTCGGGGGCTCCCCCGCGGATCCGTGAGCGTTCCCGCGGATCGATACATCCAGACCGCGATCCCTGGCATCGCGCAGTAGAGCCAGCAGCGACACGCTCTCGCCCCGTTGAGCCAGTTCGTGGAGCATGGGATTGATGACCGACAGACCCGGCAGATCTATCCCTGCCACGGAGGCGGGCATGCGTTTCATCATAGACCCCATCGACCGACCCCCCATTCAGCTCCAAGAGCCCCGCGTTCACTCGACATGTCCACCCTCTCCCGGTTCCTCGACCGGGCCGAGAGCGCCGTGCCTACCCAGCAGTCTGCTGATTATCGGATGCACCGTGAACGAACCGTCGGCTCGCACAGCCACCCCTCGTTCGAAGAACGTCCAGTATCCCTTGCGGGCCACCCAGTTCATCATGTCGGCGACGGGATCGCCCGAGCGTTCCTCCCACGGATCCTTCGAGCCGTGATCGTAGAGTTCCCTCATCAGGGGGTATCGCTGTTCCCAGGTCAACCCCGTGACCCCGCTGCGGAACCGTGGGTAGTAGAAGTCGCGGAGGTAACTCCACGTCAGATCGTCGGGATGACGGATGTCCATCACTGTTCACCCCCCGAGAAGTCCCATTCCGACCTCGGTTGGAAGACCACCATCTCGTCGCCGATCCTGACCACGCCGTTGAACGATTCCAGTAGGCCGAGATCCTCGTCCGACAAACGCACCCCACCGTTCCGGACGTCGCGTATGGACACGGGTTCGGGGAACAGCGTGATGGCGGTGGCGTGCTTGGCCACCAGGTTGGGATCGATCTCGGCGTTCATGAGGTCGATCGGGAAGTCGTGGGTCATCGTCTGCAGGCTCTTTCGGAACAGTTCGCTGGCCTCGTCGAGGTGCGGGAACTGCACCGTCTCGGCACCACATAGACGTGCGAAGGCGCGGACCAGGTTGACGAACTCCTGGTATTTGCGGTAGTCGGTCGTGACGCCCGCTCGCTTGATGAACACCTTGCGGAAGGCCTCGTTGTCCTCGAACGAATCGAACTCGGAGTTGACCAGCGGTTCCAGCGGACCGATCTGCGGAACGGAACCCGATACCGCACGGAGGTATTCCCTGAAGAATGCCCGCCACATGGCCTCGGCATCGCGATTGGAATTGCCCTCGTGCACGCCGTCCATGGTGCGTAGGATGTTGGAGCGGATGTGATCCTTGGCGTCCTCGCCGGCCAGACTCATCTGGGTGAAGATCAGGGTGAGACGACTCATGATCTGGTAGGTGTAGTCGCCGAATGCGGCCAGCATGGCCGTCTTGTCGGAGTAGTCCTCGACGTTGCCGTGGGATCCGAAGTCCGCGGGCGGATTGCCCAGGAACAGCAGGTTGGTGCAGGTCTCTCGACGGGTGTGCACGTTGCCCTTGCTGATGGCCACATAGCCGTTGGCCATGGCGTTCATCAGCTCGCCGAAGGTCTCGTCGGCCCAGGTCTGGAACTCGGAGACCGCGATGCGTTCGTTGTGCATCTTGGGTAGCAATCCGAGGCTGACGCTGTTGATGTCCTCGCCGGACATGGCTCCGATCAGTCCCGCCACCGTGGCCTGCTTGCCGGTTCCAGCGATGCCGCAGGGAACCAGTGGCTCGATGACGTGCTCGATCATGTGGTCCTTGCCCTCGCCCACCGACGATACGATGCCGATGTGCAGCATGTCCTGCTTGGTCCGCGGACTCAGACAGAACAGCATGATGGCCTTCTTGAGGAAGTCCTTGGCGTAGAGACGACCCCAGAGGGTGTCGTCGCGGATCATGAGATCGAGCGGTGTCAGACCACGGGTTATCACGGGGTATCCGTTGAACTCCCATCGTCCGGGAGCCGTTCGGTATCGCGAAACATCGGCATTGGAGACGATCGCCAGGGTGCTTCGGTCGTAGTCGACGGGCATGCCGTTGACATCGAGACGGGCCTCCTCACGAACCAAACAGGTGTATTCGGAGCAGAGATCCACGAAACCGCGGAGCTGCTCGTTGGACATCTGGGAACGGCTGGTCTCGTGATACGGCGCCAGAGCGTCGATCACGAATATGCGTTCCTTGCCTCGGTTGCGGAAGGCGCCCGACAGGAAGACCTTGGAACCACGTTGGAGACTCTCGGTGAGATCGACCATGATCCCCGTCAACCACGTATCGGCGTTGGAGGTCGGGGCGGAATCGCCCCCAGATAGGACGTTGCGATCGGCGTTCGAAGCGGTGCACTCGATGGTGTATTGGCCGTCGGAAACAACGAAACGCAGCTCGGTTCGGTCGACTCCGATCTTGGGTGGTAGCGGAGAGTCCTCCAGTTTGAGGCAGACACCGCTGCCCCAGGAGTAAGCTCCTGTCACCTTCGACCGGTAGACCTGTGCGAGACTGACGCTGTGGTCGTCGTATCCATCGACGCAGCTTCGGACGTAATCGGTTATCGCATCTGGGATCCTGTTGTCAGCACTTGCAGTCATGGGGAACCTCCTCGCAGACCCGTGGGGCCGGCGTGAGGGTCTCGACCGCTCGTCCGACTTGAATCAACCGCCATCTGATCGACGTCAACGCCCAGGGCAAGCCCTATACGGGTGTCAGCACCGAATCGACCCCATGAGGGCCGAGATGTGGTGTGGATCGGGTCGCGCGAGTATCCGCTCAGTCCTGGAACTGGTCTTCTGGGACGGGTGGGACCACGAGGGAGTCGTTCTTGCCTGCGGAGTCAGTGATCTTGATGCTGAACCGGTTGTAGGTTCGGCCGGTCTTGGACTGATCCTGGTGGCGAAGGAAGGTGACCTGCAGTGGGTAGGCGTGTCCAGCTTCGAGAGCCTTGGCGACTGCCGTGGTGAGGTGCTCCTGCTCGTAGCCGGAGAGCCAGAAGGTCTGTCGACGACCGCCGGTGGGTTCGATCACGCGAACTGCGGTGTTGTAGGTGGTCTCGTCGCCTTCGACGGTGTAGTTGCCGCTGATGCCGCTGGTGTATCCTTCCAGGAGGTAGTCCTTGTGGAGTTGGTCTCGGTCCACCTTGAGGGTGTCACGAACAGGCCATCGGGTGGCTTGCTCGTCCTTGTCGTTCTCCAGTTCGCTCAAAAAGTTCTCGATTTCGTTGCTCATTTTTCTTCACTTCCATTTTGTTTTGGTTGACGTCCCGGTGTTCTTGTTGGGGACAAATCTTCGTTGTGCCACCACCCCTATAAAGGAATCGCTTGG
>Ga0181593_10004477_pt1 | contig 12748 bp, 10 predicted proteins | sample 071ome_19_FD_133756 | JGI IMG/M metagenome (GOLD analysis project Ga0181593, IMG submission 133756) | Coastal salt marsh microbial communities from the Groves Creek Marsh, Skidaway Island, Georgia - 071413AT metaG (megahit assembly) | ecosystem: Environmental > Aquatic > Marine > Intertidal...
CCAGCTGCCAGTTTTTTCAGGTATTTCGGCGATATGCAGGTTTTCTATTTTTATCATGCTCCGCACAACAACCTGACTGAAAAGAAAACCAAACCAGAAAATTCTCTCTAACTGCTGGCAGCTGGTGGCTGTCTTATCTCCGGTAAAAAATTCACCCCCACTAAACGGTTACAGCCGTACTTGTGTTAATATTTTCGCCTCAATTTTTCCCTGACAACCGGAGATAACACATGTCTGATGATTCCCGTGCCGCCCTTAAAGAACTGGGTATCAAAACCCGCCGTGAAGTGCTTGGTGACAAGTACGTTGATGCGGCCCTGAACAATGCCAATGACTTCAACCAGGGCCTGCAGGATCTGCTTAATGAATACTGCTGGGGTGATGGCTGGAACCGGGGCGTGCTGTCCCGCCGTGATCGCAGTCTGATCAACCTGGGCATGCTGACTGCTCTGGGCAAGTCTCATGAGGTGGCTGTGCATACCCGCGGCGCCAAGAACAATGGCCTTTCAAATGAAGAAATTGCTGCCGTATTCCTGCAGGCAGCGGTTTACTGTGGGGTTCCCGCCGCCGTGGACAGCTTCCGTTCAGCGTCTCCTGTCATCAAAGAAATCGATGGTGAATAATCCATGAGCAGCATTATTCCTCCAGCCGCTATCGGCTTCATTGGCCTGGGTAATATGGGCTACGCCATGGCCAAACGCCTGGCCGAAGCCGGCTATCCCCTGACGGTAGCCGATCTGAACCAGGATGCCGTAAAAACCTTTTGCAATGAAACAGGTGCCAGTGCATCGGCTTCATTGAAAGCGCTGGGTGAAGCATCTGACCTGGTTATCACCATGCTGCCGGAAGGCAAGGCGGTCCGTAAGGTCCTGCTTGGTGATGGCGATAACGTCTGCAGTGGCCTGAAAGACGACACGGTGATTGTCGATATGAGCTCCTGTTCACCTGTGGATACCCGCTCCTTAAGCGAAGAATTAGTCGGCATGGGTTATCACCTGATCGATGCCCCGGTATCCGGCGGCAAGTACAAGGCCGCTGACGGCACGCTGGCGATCATGGCCGGTGGTCGTGAAGATCTGGTTGAAGCCTGCCGCTCCGTATTTGAGGTGATGGGCAAGCCGTTCAGAACCGGTGGTCCGGCATCCGGGCACGCCATGAAGGCGATGAACAATTTTCTGTCAGCCGGTACCCTGGCGCTGGCCTCCGAAGCGGTGATCACCGGCACCAAATTCGGACTGGACCCGAAGGTAATGGTGGATATCATCAATGCCTCCACCGGCCGCAGCAATTCCAGTGAGGACAAGTTTCCGAAGTTCATTCTGCCGCGAACCTTCAACTCAGGTTTCTATCTGGGACTGATGGCCAAGGACCTGCGCTTTGCCGTGGACCTGGCCAAATCCGAAGGCACCTCTGCCGGTTTCATTGATCTGCTCAGCAGCATCTATGACAAGGCGGAAGCCGAGCTGGGATTCGAAGCAGACAATACCGAACTGTTCAGTTACCTGGAATTACAGGTCGAGCAATAAGGAACGATAAGGAAAAGTGACTATGGGCAGCCTGGAACCCTTTGCCGTTTACGCCATCCGTTATGCGCGGGTTGACCGTAAGGCCTCGGAGAACTTCCTGGGGGGCGACCCCCATGAAGCCGGCATGCCCATGGACTATTTTGTCTGGGTGGCGATCAGTGACAGCAAGACCTGGATGATTGACACTGGCTTCAACCAGGCGGCGGCGGACAAACGCAAACGCGAGTTTCTGCGTTGCCCGACCGAAGGCCTGGCCCTGTTGGGGGTGGATGCCGCGCAGGTTGAGGATATAGTGGTCACCCACCTGCATTACGATCATATCGGCAATTTCGACAAGTTCCCGAAAGCCCGTTTTCACCTGCAGGACAGCGAAATGGCCTACGCTACCGGCCGTTATATGGCCAATCCGCTTTTTGGCCATGCGTTCGAAGTGGATGAAGTGGTGGCGATGGTGCGCAATGTCTATGGCGGTCGGGTCAGTTTTTATGACGGGGATGCACACTTGGCCCCAAATATTTCGGTTCACCATGTCGGTGGGCATACAAAGGGTCTGCAGGTAGTGAGACTATGGACGGAATCAGGTTGGCTGGTGCTGGCGTCTGATGCCAGCCATTATGCGGCTAACATGAACGAGAGGCGTCCTTTCCCGATCGTGGTGGATGTGGCGCAGATGATCGATGGCTGGGACAAGATGAAAACCCTGGTGGATGATCCGTCAAGGATAATCCCTGGCCATGATCCTGCCGTCATGTCGCTTTATCAGGCACCCTCGCCCGAGCTGGAAGGGATTGCCGTCCGCCTGGCCTGATCGGCTCTCAACAGCCTGCTAGTTTTCCACGCTTTCCGCCTTCCTGACCTTTTCCTGCGCTGCCGCCATACGTTGGCGGACATTCTCCATGCGATTCCGGGGTAATTCCCATCCGGGGTTGAGCTCCAGCGCCTTTTCATAATGTCTCAGCGCGGTCTCATCATTGCCCTGTATTTCATAGATCATCCCCATGTTGTAATGCACCAGATGCAGTTGTCTGATGCCCAGGTCCATCGAGTGTTCGTAATCATCCATGGCCATCATGAAATCGCGCATCATGAAAAAGGCGTTGCCTCTGTTCACATAGGACTCCGGTGACTTGGGGGTCAGGGCAATGGCTGTGTCGTAGTCAGACATGGCGGCCTCGTAATTACCCAGGCCGGCATAAATAATGCCCCGGTTGGCAAAAGTGGCGGCACGGTCGCGCAGATTCAGGTCCGCATAATCCAGGGCGTAATCGCAGGGTTTTAACAGGCTGCGGCTAATACCGGTAAAGTTTCTGGCGGCCATTTCGGCATTGTTGAAACACTCCTGCGCCTTTTCATTGCCACCGATGACACTCAGGGGCTGGGCGGTCAGGCTGGCAGACAGCATGGTGGCAAGCGCCAGAACATAGACGTTGATTGAACGATTCATGACCAGTACCTCGTCGTTGGATACTGCAGTTGTGGTATGTAAGCGGGAAGGTGCTGAGCCCGGGTTATTTCAGTAAGCTTTGACCCATCTTTCCCTACGTGAAAATCCTAAAGTAATTTTTTGCCGCCAACAATTGACCTTGAACAGGGAGCTGGCAAGTTTCTTTCAACAGGCATAAAAAAACCGGCTGCCTAGCGACAGCCGGTTTCTGGTTCAGCTCGTTTGAGCGTATGACCTAGAAGTTCACGGTCAGTGACGCACCAAACTCACGTGGACGTGACACGGTAGCGAAGTTGTAACCCCAGATACCGTGGAAGAAACCCGAGTTCAGCATGTACTCGTCTGTCAGGTTGGTACCAAACAGGGCGACAGAGTAATTGCCGTCACGGGCTTCGTAGGTGACACGTGCGTTGATGGTACCCCAGTCACCGGATTCATCCGCTGAATCTGGCACCGGACCACCGTTCTTGGAGCCGTACCAGTCCATACGCAGGAACGGCAGTGAACGCCAGAACTGATCCGTGTAGGAGTAGTCGATACGCGTTGTCACAGACGCACCGCTGTCCATCGGGATTTCATACTGTGCGCCGATGTTGTAGGTCAGGTCAGGTGCCTGGGCAAACTCGGTGGTGGTGTCCAGGGCAAAGGTACCGGCGGCGATTTCATCATAGCTGGTGCTCAGGATACCGACGTTCACGTTGAAGGTCAGATTATCCGTTGGCAGCCAGGTGAGCTCGATTTCGGCACCTTCCGCACTTGCTGTACCCACGTTGGTGGTCACCAGCTGTGGCAGCTCAGCGCCAGTGGCCGGGTCACGCACCACACCGGAGTTCTGGATGTTTTTCCAGTCGGTGTGGAACAAAGTGGTATTCAGGCGAACCTTGCCGTCAGCCAGGTCGGAGCGGAAACCAATCTCGTAGTTCTCCATAACCTGTGGAGAATACGGGAAAAAGACCACGCCCACACTGGTGGTGGTGCTGGATACGCCGCCGGAGTCGAAGCCTTCGGAATAGCTGGCATAGCCCATGATGTCGTCAGTGAACTGGTAGGCCAGTGACAGTTTCATGGTGTCAGCATCGAAGGCTACCAGGGTCGGGTTTCCAGCCGGGGTGCCCAGCCAGGGATCGCCAGCTGTGTACATGTCACCTTCAGGCGCCAGTGGCGCCGCATTCGGCGAGATGGTGTAGTTCTGGGCCGAGTTGTCCTGATCGTGATAACGCATACCGAAGGTAGCGCTCAACTTGTCAGTGACCTGCCAGGCGACTTCACCGAAGATGGCGATACCATCCTGGTCGGCAGTGGTGAGGCGGTCATAAGCAAAGTTTGGCAGGATAATCGCACCGGCAACCACTTCACAGGGCAGCAGGCCCAGTGGGTTGGTGGCAGGATCCCTGAGGGCAGCACAACGATCCGACGCATAAACATCGCTCAGCAACAGCTGAGGAGCTTCATTTCCCGGTAAGGTGCGGAACTCATTGACAGCGTAACGGGCATCACGGTTGGTGCCCTTCTGATCCCAGTAGTAGGCACCGACAAACCAGTCAATGTTGTCTCCGAAGCTGCCAGAGATCTGGATTTCCTCGCTGAAGACTTCCAGTTTGTCCCTCAGGATATCTTCCACCAGCGTGTAGTCACTGTTTTCCCAGTCAACATTGATGTTCTGGAGCTGTTCGGTGTAACCGGTCAGCAACTGCACACTCAGGTTATCGTTAATGTCCCAGTTAAGGTCCAGGGACGCCTGTTTGCGATCAATATAGGAAGGGGTGATAACGTTGGAGCGGCTTTCCCACTGGCCCACCTTGCCGCCGGGGTAACCGGCCTGGAAATTCTCCGGTTCAAAGGGGTCAATATCCAGAAACACGCCGCGTTTGGCTGCACCTTCCTTGGCCAGGCCATAGAACTGGGCCGGAATGACGCCCCAGCTCTGCACACCCGGTACGTAGGAAGTGTCATAGATACCGTCCTGGATACGGGGTTCATTCATCACCACGCTATCCTTGCTCAGCACCATTCGGGCACTGAAGTTGTCAGCAGGAGTCCACAGGAAATCCCCGCGTAACACTTCCTGATCCAGCATGCCGTAATCCTGGCCAGTGGTCAGACCGTCGATAAAGCCGTCACGGGACAGCGTTGATGCTGTCCATTTGGTCAGCAGATTGTCCGTGATAGGAACGTCGACAGCCGCCTTGATATCACGACGGTTATAGGAGCCGGCTGTGGCAGTCACGCTACCGCCGAATTCGTTGCTGGGACGCTTGGTCCACATACGAATGGCGCCACCGGTGGAGTCACGACCGTAGGTGGTACCCTGTGGTCCACGCAGCACCTCGATACGATCCAGGTCCACGAAGTCGGAAACCAGCATACCGCTGGTACCCACCTGCCAAATACCGTCGATGTATACACCCACGTTTGGCAGGCCACGGACACGGAACTGGGTACCGAAAGTACCGGCACCGCCACCCTGGATGTTAAGGTTTGGAATGGTGTTGCCCACGTCCTCGAGTGAATCGAGACCCTGCAACTCAAGATTGTCGCCAGTCATGGCGACGATGGAGACCGGCACCTCCTGGAGGTCCTGCTCACGGCGGGTAGCCGTCACCATGATTTCTTCAATCGCTGAATCCTCCTGTGCCCAGGCGAACTGGGTGGGCACAACGACGGAGCCTGCTACTGCTGCAGCGATTGCCGTGTGTAAGAGTTTACGTTTCATTAATACTGCCTCCTGATTGATTTAATTTTTTATTTCTTGAAGCAATGTTCGCGTCAAGGCTGAACGCCTATGGCGAAACTGAAAGTGAGTACTACACGGACACTTTTCCTTAATCTGGATATAACGATAGTGCTGCTTGATCCCCCTTAATGCATTTGAATTGAATGGTCGGTAATCGTTGACTGTCTTGCTTCGCAACCCCGTTGTGATCAGTTGTCACAACTTTATAGGCCGATTGGCCGAAACCTGCAGAAAACTTCCATTATTTGTACCTGTAGAATCCGTATACGTCAACTGGAAAAGTTCATATTGATTCCTCATTTTTTATGATTATTTTGCTCATTTATTCTAGAAGGTTTTTCACATTCATGCTTTTTTCGGTTAGTCAGAGCCTGGCCGCTAATACGAACTATAGTGAGTTGGGGGGGCGGTTGGGACTCAGAACATCGTGTACATCATGCTGGCCCAGTACACCCTTACCAAGCCTGGCGTGAGTTTGCCAGTGATGTGATTAATGCCCAGAATCTGTAGCGGGCTACCGAAACCCTGAATCTCCGGCGTCTGAAAGAGCTCAATGGATGGTTGAGGTAGAAGCACTTGGGAAATTTTTTTATGTCGGAATCAAGGGTATAGCGGGGTGGTCTTTTTTGATTCCTAGCATATGCTTGGCATATTATATGTTATTCCGGTGATGAAGGTGTTTTTGGCTAGATCAGGGAGCAGGAGCTGGATCTTATTCGGGTTCTTGAAGAAGTTTGGTATTGCAAGGCACACTGGGATAATCGGTAACCAGCTTGATGTTGTCATGCTAAATTCTGATTCACCTGTCAGGTGTGAAATCGATTGTTGATGTGGGTAATGACGAGTCAAAGCTTGAAGCACTCAAAACCCTCAAAATCGATTATGTGAAAGGCAACTTTGCCCGGGCCCAGGAGCGGCAGATCTATTAACGGATTAAACCCCGTCCTGCTTTTACCTGTTAAGCATGCTGTCAATAAACAGAATCCGGACATGATTAAAATGGAATAAAAAAAGCCGGTTAAAAAACCGGCTTTTTGTTGCTGTCTTGAAAGGTCAGTTTATTCAGCGGCAAAGCAGTAGGCGCAAATTTTGTTGCCATCCGGGTCGCGCAGATATGAGGCATAGGCAGTAGGGGTAAAATTGCGCGGACCAGGTTCACCCGCATCGGTACCGCCGTTGGCCAGGCCGGCTTCATGGAATTTGTGCACTTGATCGCGGGTTTCAGCATGGAAACCGATGGTGCCGCCATTGGCATGACAGGCTGGGTTGCCATCTGAAGGCGTCAGGATGACAAATTCGGGGCTTTCCTTTCCATACATCATCGCAGTTGGATGCAGGTTGCCCAGATTGTTAATGCCCAGAGCGCCCAGAGCGCCATCATAAAATTTGACAGCCTGCTCGAAATTGTTGGTGCCAAGGGTAACATGCGTAAAAATAGCCATAGTGGTTCCTTATTTTTGGGTTTGTACAGACTTTGTGTTATTGCAAATAACCTGCAGAAAACGAAGCATAAACCTGGCCAGGCAATGGCGTCCAGCAAAACATTTTACGGTAAGGATTCGGCAAAACATCCAGCCAGGTGGTTATAATGGACAGCCATAACCTGGTGCAAGAGTTAGCCGAGATGTCTGTATTTTCCCGTATCGCCATAGGTGTTTTGCTGGTGGCTTTGCTGTCCTCCTGCATGACGAATAGCCGGAGCGGCTGTGACCGGCAATGTCTGATTGCCATGGCGAACACCTACCTGGAGGCTATCGCGGCAAATGACCCGGCCATGGCACACTTGTCCGCAGATGTAAGGTTTGTGGAAAATATTGTGGACCTGGAACCGGGACAGGGTATATGGGAAACCGCCACCGGTGTTTCCGACACCTACCGCATTATGGTTCCCGATCCTTCGCAGGCCAGTATTGGCCTGCTGACACTGGTTTCCCGGCATGGTAAGCATGGCGTCTTTGAGGCGCTGCTGGCAGCCAGATTGAAAGTACGCCAGGGACAGATAGTTGAAGCCGAGCATTTGCTGGATGAAGTCCCGGCCATTGCTGACCCGGCGAACCTGCAGGCGCCGCGAGCCAATATCCAGCGGATAGTTCACGAGGACCAGCGTATGAGTCGTCGGGTCTTGCAGCGTATTGCCCTTTCCTATTATGACGCCCTAAACCTGAGTGACGGGTCGCTGGCACCTTTTGCCGCGGATTGTGAACGCATGGAAAACGGTATGATCACTGCGGCTTATCACCTGGGGCCGGCACTGTTTGACAGCATTGATGTCAATGACCAGCCGCCGCCGGCTGTTGCGAGGGATTGTATTGGGCAGATGAATTCCAGGCGCTTTGCCTACATTGATGCGATCGATAACCGCCGGATAGTAGCTGTTGATCCTGTCCAAGGGCTGGTAATGGGTTGGTCGCATTTTCGCCAGTCCATGGCCCAGGGTCCTCAGCGTATGATTGCCGCAGATGGTAGTGAAGTGCTCTGGGAAGAAAAGCGCGCACCCTATGATTTGCCTGCCGCTCATGTTTTCAAGATCAGCGGTGGTCAAATCCATGAGGTGGAAGCGCTGGGTATTTTCCTTCCTTATAATTCACGGATGTCGTGGGAATGATCAGTGTTAGTGCTTCCTAAATTTGCCAACTTACTGAGTTTCCCTGTTTAAAATCTGAGCACGCCCTGAGATCAACATAACACCACGCGTGCCTGTGATCAGTTTCCAATCAGATAGCCTGTACCAGAGGCGGTTAAAGAGTCCACTGACGTTGCATTGGACGTCTCGTTATTTGCTGTCGATCAGTTGTCTGATGCTTGCCAGCAGTTTTTCCTTATCGATGGGTTTGCCGAAGAACTCCCTGATTCCCTTGTCCTTGGCTTTCTGTTCTGTCAGATCCTTGCTGTAACCCGTCAAAATAATGATGGGCATGGAGGGATCCAGCATCAGGATTTCCTCAGATAACTCGATACCGGTCAGGCCGGGCATAACCTGGTCTGTGATGACCAGTGAGATGTTTTCCTGGTGTGTCTGAAAGTGCGCAAGGGCGTCACTGCTCTTTGAAAAGTACACAGGCTCAAAGCCGTTGCGCAGCAAAATTTCCCGCAAGTAGCTGCCTACCATGACATCGTCATCTACGACCATTATCTGTTCAGGCGCGTTTGCCTGTATGGCAGACTGGATTTCAGCCTGTGATGGAATCGGGAAGAGCAGGTGGAACATGGTACCCTTTTCGGGAGAGGAATCGATGTAGATATGGCCGCCGGTGTTGTGAATGATGCCATGAACCATGGACAAGCCGAGCCCTGTGCCTTCCCCTTCTTTCTTGGTGGTATAAAAAGGATCAAATATTTTGGAAATGACTTTTTCAGGGATACCATGACCACTGTCTTTCAGGGTGATATCCAGGAAGGTGCCAAAAATATTCTCATGGCAGGAATGACATTCGCGGTTCAGGGTCCTGCAATTGAATGCGATCTCGATAGTCCCGTGTCCCTCCATGGCATCTCTGGCATTCAGACATAGATTTATAATCACCTGTTCAAATTCCACCGGGTCCAGATTGATTTTGGGAATATTCTCTTCTCTGTTGATGTTGACCGGAACCTTCTCCCGCAGTGCCGGCATGACCAGGTTCACAGCCTTCTCAATCAGCTGTAGTGGCTCCTGTAATGATGTTGCGCTGGTCGAATTTCGGGAATAAGCGAGCATTTTTTCTATTAGATCCTTGCCGCGCTTGCCGCCCTGTTCGATGGTCTCCAGATAGCTGTGGGTATTGTCATCCATGGTTCCGAACCGCAGGCCAAGTTCGGCATAGCCGAGGATAGAGGTCAGGATGTTGTTGAAGTCATGGGCAATACCGGCGGTCAGAATACCGATAGCTTCCATTTTCTGGGAGTTGAACAGCTGTTTTTCGAGGGCTTTCTGTCTGTTCTTCTGTATCTCTTCTTCAGTGATATCCCGCAGGATAATCAGTGCGCCTTCATCGCCGTCATTGCTGCCTTTGTACTGGAAGTAGTTGATCTCGTAGGTGCGTTCACCCACGCTGGGGAAAAAATACTCTGCTGTATGTCGGACGTTTTTTCCCTTCAGGCACTTCTCAATATTCTACCTGACAAGCTCCACGCGCGTCGGGTCCGGAATTACATCCCAGGTATGGTGCTCCAGCACATTTTCCTCTTTTAGCCCCAGGGCCTTAAGAAAGCTGGAGTTGACGGCTTTGTAGGTCATGTCGGCGCCGACCAGCAGCATCAGGTCCGGGCTGTTGTCGGCAATATGCTTGTACTGGCTCAGGCGGCGCTCATTCTCAATGCGAAACGTGATGTCGTGAACATAGGCAACGGTGTAGGTGCGCCCATCCAACTGCAGGGGCGACAGGGTAATGTCGACCGGAACACTGCCGCCATCCCGGCGGATGAGGTAAAGGGTACTGTCCACAGGGCCGGGATTCTGACGCAGCTGTTCACCCAGGATATTGCCAGTGGAGATGTGGCTTGCCTGTTTCATGGGAATAATGTCGTCAGCGCTGCTGCCGATCAACGCCTGGGTGGTATAACCGGTCAGGTTCGCCAGTCTGTTGTTGACCAGCTGGATTTTGCCCTTGTCGCTGATGATCGCAACGCCATCAGGATTGTTGTCCAGAATGTTCTGGTAGATGCTTTCCATCTCCAGCAGTTCCTGGCGCTGTCTTTCTACCTCCAGGCCTTTCTCCATTTCCCGGCTGTGAGAAAACAGTCTGGCCTGTATATTCTGTTCGGTAATGCGGGATATGTTGAGGGAAGCACGCAAGAAAAAACCGAAGGACAGCAGCATCATGATGATGACCATTAAGGGCTGCGGTCCGTCTGCCAAGATGTAGACCGGCAGCACAGGAAGCATGGTTGGGGTTACGAACAGCAGGAAGATGAACGGTATGATGCCAAGGCTGGTCATTGCACCCGCTGCCATAGCCAGCATGACCAGAATGACTAGCACCTGATGTTCAGGGTTGTGAGCGGGAAACAGCAAAATGCCGCCTAGCCCCCAGGCAATGCCCGCTGCAGCTGTTCCGGTAACGAAAAATTTTTTCCAGCGCTCTATCTGATCGTCATCCGGGCGCGCTCTCTGGTAAGCCAGCAGCGTGGTGGCACGAATCAGGACTACCAGCAGTATCAGGGTTTGCCAGATGATGATCCGGCTATGGGGCACGACATCCCACTGCACAGCGCTGAAGCACACCGAGGCGGCGATAGTAGCGTAAAGGGATACGGCAAGAGAGGAGTAGAGCAGGCGAGTCTTTTCCGCATTGATAACCTTCAGTTGATTCTCGTCAACGTTACTTTTCAGGTTAAACATCATACGGTTACAGTTTTTATCATGCGGTTTCAAAAGACCGGTAAATCATAGCAGTTTCCCCTGTTTTTGATAGCGAAGCGTGACGCGTGTCTAAGGTAAATCCCCAGTATTTTGGTGTGTTCAGGAGTTTTTCCCGGACAGATTAAGGGGCCTTTTCTGAAGCCCTGCCTAGCAGCGGACCACCGGGATGTCCGCCCAGCGTGTGGTATAGGCGGGAGATTTGAAATTGCGGCTCATCAGCCACTTCGGCTGGATGCCGGTATTGGCCAGCTGAATGGTGTAGCGGCCGAAGCGCTCATTGATTTTGTCCATGGTGCTCATCAACTGACGAGACTGCTGTGACTGCTGGGGTGCATAAAAATCCAGTTGTTCAAACTGGCGGGTGCGCAGATCCAGAAGACCAATGCCGCATTTCTTGTAACGCAGGCCGGGTTTGAAAATCTCTGCGATGGCGTCGGCCCCGGCCTCGGCGATCACGCGGGTGTCATTGGTCAGACCGGGCAGCTTGACCAGTTTCTGACGATGAAAATGCACCTGGTCCTGGAAGCTTTCCAGGTACACCCAGAGCATGGCGGTCAGGCCGCACTGTTTGCGCATCTTTTCGCAGGCGCGGGCGGCATACAGGCTCACGGCCTGCTGCAACTCATGCAATTCGGTCACCTTGTAGCTGAAACTGCGGGAACAGATGATTTCCTTTTTGGGTTCGGGACTCAGCTCCAGCGGCAGGCAGGACTCGCCATTGAGCTCGCGGATGGTTTTCTCCAGCACCACGCTGAAGCGGCGGCGCAGCCACTTGGCATCGCTTCTGGCCAACTGCAGGCCATTGTATATACCCATCTCATTCAGGCGCTTTTTGATGCGCGAACCGATACCCCAGATATCGTCCAGACTGATGCGGGCCAGCAGCCATTCCCATTTCTCAGGTGTATCCAGTACACAAACACCATTGAGGCGGGGGATTTTCTTGGCGGCACGGTTGGCCAGCTTGGCCAGGGTCTTGCTAGGTGCAATCCCGACGCACACCGGCATGCGAATGTTCTGCCAGAGCATGTCCTTGATGGCGTGGCCGTGGGCGTGAAAGTCATCGCAGTGCAGGCTCAGGAAGGCCTCGTCGATGGAGTACACCTCCATCTCCACGGCATAGGGTTCCATCAGACGCATGACCCGGGCCGAGATATCACCGTACAGTTCATAGTTGCTGGAAAAGATATGGCAGCCGCCGTCCTCCACCTGCTTGCGGACCTGAAAGAAGGGCAGCATGCCGGGAATTCCGAGGGCCTTGGCTTCGGCATTGCGGGAGATGATGCAGCCGTCATTGTTGGACAGCACCACCACCGGTTTGCCGCGCACAGCCGGGTTGAAGATGGCTTCGCAGCTGGCGTAGAAGGTGTTGCAGTCCACCAGGGCAAACATGAAATCGGTGCTCAATAAAAATCAGGGGCGGGGAGGGGAAGATACTAGAGGCAGGAGGCAGGAGGCAAGAGGCAGGGCAAAAGAGGCAAGAGACAAGGGAAAAGGGACAGGGGGCAGGGAGAGAAGCTGCATGATCGGACTGATCACTGGACAGTATTTCCCGGGAGTTGCTCAATATGATTTTCGATCCGTGTGTGCAGGGCAGCCGCGATGGCGAGTTTGCCGGCGGGATAGGTCTGGGACTGGCCATCACCCGGCAGCTGGTGGACCTGATGGGCGGACGGATTGAGGTCACCAGTACACCCGGGGAA
>Ga0181593_10004478_pt1 | contig 12738 bp, 9 predicted proteins | sample 071ome_19_FD_133756 | JGI IMG/M metagenome (GOLD analysis project Ga0181593, IMG submission 133756) | Coastal salt marsh microbial communities from the Groves Creek Marsh, Skidaway Island, Georgia - 071413AT metaG (megahit assembly) | ecosystem: Environmental > Aquatic > Marine > Intertidal zone...
AAGAAACAATCCGCTAGAAGACCTTGGAATGCATCTTCCCTTGATTTGTGATCGGTACGAAATCAGAGATGACGCCCCTCCAGGCGCTGGTAAATATCGTGGTGGTGCTGGTGTTGTGAAATCACAACGCTATCTTACCCCCGGGTTTATGACCCATGAATCAGATCGTCATCTGGATGCCCCATGGGGTGCTTTTGGTGGAAAGCCTGGCGCGGTTGGCAAGATGGAAATCTATAACATCAAAGACCCGTCAAACGTCCGTCAGGAATATTCCAAATTTTCAGGGCTGAGAACCGAAGAAGGTGATGTTGTGTCTTATATCTCACCTTCAGGTGGCGGCTTTGGCAGCCCGTTAGAACGCGACACAGACAAAGTGCTTGATGATGTGCTTGATGATATCATCAGCGTCGAAGAAGCGCGAAAAGACTACGGTGTGGTTATGACCGAAGTCGATGACGGCTATGGCTGGCAAGTGGATGAAGCCGCAACGGAGAAGCTTCGCGCATCTATGAGTTAAGCCAAAACAAAAAGGAGGATAAGCCATGAGTTATAGTGGTAAGGATATTGATCCAATCACCCTTTCAGTGGTGCGTGGAGCGCTTGAAACCACTCAGCGCGAGATGACACTGACACTGGAAAAAACAGCGCGATCAAGTGTGTTCAATCTGGCGCATGATTATTCGACCGCTCTGTTTAACAGTGACCCTGAAATGATTCTTCAGGGGCAAGATATTCCTATTCACCTAGGCTCGCTTATCCCCGCTATGAAAGCGGTTAATAAGTTTTTTGATGGTAAAGTTTATGAAGGGGATTTGATCCTTCACAACGACCCGGATTATGCAGGCTCGCACATTATTGATACCTGCATGTACTACCCCGTTTTCTTTGAAGGTGAACTGGTATTCTGGACAGTATGTAAAGGGCATTTGACAGATATTGGTGGGCCAGTTCCGGCAGGTTACAATCCAGCGGCAACCGAAATCTTTGCCGAAGGCCTGCGGATACCGCCAATTAAGATTTGGGATAAAGGCGTCCCCCGGGATGATATTCTCAATATGCTGTTCACCAATATGCGTGCCAGACGCGATCAAGAGGGTGACTTTAACGCTCTGATCGGCGCTTGTAAGGTTGGGGCAAGAAACCTGACCAATTTGCTGGAAAAATACGGCAAGCAAGTGGTGCTGGATTGTATTGATGAGCTGCTGGCTATGGCTGAAAACCATATGCGTGCCATGATTAAGAAAGTGCCTGATGGGGTGTATCGCGGTGTTGCAACACTCGAAGACGCTGGTCATGGATTTGGCGATATGGATATCTCTGCTGAGGTCAATATTAAAGGCGATACTTGCCATATTACCATCGACAGCCCACCACAAGTTCCCTATTTTATCAATTCTTATGAAGGGAATTCCTATTCTGGTGTCTATTTGGGCTTAATGATGTTTGCCCAATTGCCACCACCATATAACGAAGGGCTGTATCGTTGTATTACGGTAGATATGGGCGAAAAGGGTACGCTTTGTAATGCGAAATCACCGGCGCCTCATGCCAATTGCACCACCACACCTATGGAAACCCTGACAGACGCAGTTCGGTTGGCTTTTGAACAAGCCGCACCAGATCGGGTGTCAGCCTCTTGGGGTCACGCGAACGGCTGTAATATTGCCGGATGGGATACGCGCCATGATGAAGAATATGTCACCATGGTTCTTGCCAGTATTATTTCTGGGGCAGGGGCGACATCGGAACAAGATGGCTGGCATGCGGTTGGTCCGGAATGTTGCTTTGGGGCGCTCACTTCTGGCGATATTGAGATGCTTGAATATTCCTATCCCATTATTATCCATCAGTATTCCTTGATGGAAGATTCTGGTGGTGCAGGAAAGTTCCGCGGCGGATCAGGAACCTGCTGGGAAGTTGAGCCGCTTGATAAACCTATGACGATGATCACATTTGGCGAAGGCCGCCGCATCCCTGCCATGGGGGCTGGTGGCGCAAAGTCAGAGTTTGTGGAATCTAAGGTGGGCCGGTTGCGGATCACGCGAGACGGCAAGGAACAAATCATTAAGGAAAATGTGATCGAACAGATCATGCCAGGGGAAAAAGCCGCCAATATGAATCCAGGTGGTGGCGGTTTTGGCAATCCGTTTGAACGCGATATTGATCGCGTGGTTCAAGATGCCCGAAACGGTCTGGTGAGCGAAAAGGGCGCTAAAATGGATTATGGGGTTGTGTTTTCCGATTTCAAAAATCTGCAAGTTGATGCTGCGGCAACGCAGGCGCTTCGGGCAAAACACGCCTAGGTAGAGGAGTAGAACATGACGCAAAAATATCGTTTAGGAATTGATGCTGGCGGCACCTTTACCGATTTTATTTTATCCAAACCTGATGGTGATGTGCAGTTGTTTAAGGTGTTATCCACACCACATGACCCGACAGAGGCGATCCGCAATGGGCTTGCAGAAATCGAAGCCAGAGCCGGGGTTTCCGCGACTGAACTGGTGTCACAATCAGATTTATGTATCAATGGAACAACCGTTGGATTGAACGCATTGATCACGCATCGCGGCGCTAAAACTGGGCTGATCTGTACCAAAGGCCATGAAGATTCGATTGAAATTCGTCTTGGTCACAAAGAAGACGGCTATCGTTATGATCCGCATTATCCACCTGCGGTTATGCTAAGCCCACGCTATCTGCGCAAAGGGGTCGAAGAACGGGTGATCTCAACGGGCGAGGTCAGAACCCCAATGAACGAGGACGATGTGCGCGCCGCGTGTGAAGTCTTTAAGAAAGAAGGCGTGGAATCGGTGGTCATATCATTCGTCTGGTCTGTTCTCCATCCGGAACATGAAAATCGCGCGGCAGAGATTGTCCGTGACATGCTGCCAGATGTGCATTTAACGGTGGGCAGTCAACTTTATCCGCAGGTGCGCGAATACACCCGAACCTCAACCGCATTAGTCAATGCGTATCTAGCCCCTATTTTGCAAAAATATGTGGGCGCTATTGATGATTATTTTCAATCGCTAGGATCAGAAAAACCAGTTCGGTTTTTTCAATCAAATGGTGGCCTTGCCTTGGGTGAGACAGTGGCCAGTCAGGCGGTTTATGCGATTAATTCTGGGCCTGCCTCTGCCCCACAAGCGGCGACATTTATCGCCAAGCCGTGGGGTGATAAAAATATTATCACTATTGATATGGGCGGCACCTCATTTGATATTACCCTTGCCCATGACGGTAAGGCCAATGTGAATAAGAATATTGATTTTCTTCGCTACCGCATTGGCATCCCCATGATTCAGGTGGAAACCCTTGGTGCAGGGGGTGGATCAATCGGCTGGATTGATGAAATGGGTCTGTTGCAAATGGGCCCGCAATCTGCTGGGTCTGAACCGGGCCCTGCCTGTTACAGCAAGGGTGGTGAAATGCCAACAACAACCGACGCTAATCTGGTGCTAGGTTATCTTAGCCCCGGGGGTCTGGTGGGTGGCCGGCTTCAACTGGATTATGATAAAGCCGTTAAGGCCATCATGACCCATATTGGTGAGCCGCTTGGCCTATCCTTGGAACGCGCGGCGCATGGGATGTTCACTATTGTAAACAACAACATGGTTAACGGTATCCGCCGGGTTTCGGTGGAACGCGGATATGATCCCCGTGATTTTGTTCTGATGGGCGCTGGGGGTGCGACGGGTGCGCATATCACCGCATTAGCAAATGAGATTGGCATTGACCGTATTCTGATTTCTAAACTGGCATCAGGGCTATGTGCTTATGGGCAAATCATTTCGGATGTGAAATATAATTTCATGGCGCCAGCCCCATACCGGCTGGATAGTGAAAATGTCGATGTCACTCTGCAAGGCCTGTTTGATGGGCTGGAATCCCGTGGCCGTGACCAACTGACTAAAGACGGTTTTGCCGAAAAGGATATTCATATTACCCGAACACTGGATATGCGCTACACGGGGCAGGTGCATGAATGCACAGTTGAAGTCGATGCCTTTGATATAACGCCAAGTTCTATTTCCACATTGGTAGAAGCTTTCCATGAGCGTCATGAAGAGCTTTATATGTATTCCGAACGCCATAGCGCGATTGAGGTTGTGAATGTGGAAAGCACCATCGTTGGCCGTGTTGAGCGTCCGGAACGCATGAAACAATCCAAAGGAAACGGCGCGGATGCGGCAAAAACAGGATCACGGAAAGTTGTCTTTTCCAGTGATGGCGCGCGGATAGAAACCCCTATCTATGATGGCTCAAAACTTGGGGCTGGTGATCATATTCAAGGCCCAGCGGTGATTGAGGAAGAAACAACGACTTTGGTGATTGATCCACATTGGAAACTTGTTCTGACCGACTCCGCGGTTTATGAATTGACCAAACAGAAGTAAACCGCAAAAGCCCAGAATGGTGGCCTTAACTATCATCAGGGTCAGGTGAGGCGCCCTTGCGATGGGTGATAAGGCCATAGCATTCTGGGGCGCGGTGACGCGCAAAATCAAAAAAGGTTTGGCGATATTGTGTGGCCATGTCCAAATCCATATCAGCGCATATCACCTCATCCTCAAGGGTTTGTGATTGGGCAATAACCTCACCTGATGGGGCAACGATAACGCTGTTTCCTATCATGGATGATCCTTCTTCGTTACCGCATTTCGCGGTGGCTATCGACCAGACCGAATTGAGATAAGACCCACTCTGCATTGATAACACATGATGAAAATCAGCTAAGGCATCCACCTCGGGAAAACCGCTATGGTCATTCGGGGTGTTATACCCAAGACAGACAAGTTCTGCTGCTTGCAGAGCCAAAACCCTCCAGCCTTCAGGCCAGCGGCGATCATTGCAAATTAACATCCCCATGCGGCAATCCATCATCGGTGTGACAGGAAAACCCAAATTGCCTTGTTCGAAATAGCGTTTTTCGAGATGCTGATGGCGGCGCCCGGGTTGCGGTTCTTTATGCCCTGGCAAATGCACCTTACGGTATTTGCCGCAAATTTTGCCGTTAGCATCCACTAGAATTGCGGTATTAAAATATCGGGTTGCGCCGTCTTCTTGTGTTTTTTCTGCATAGCCTAAATTGAACCCAACCCCCAATTTAGCGGCCATATCAAACAAGGGTTTTACCGCAGGGTTTGGCATTTGCTCTTCATACCACTGATCGCGTTCCGCCTGATCATCAATGATCCAGCGCGGAAAAAAACTGGTCAATGCCAATTCGGGAAAGACGATAAACCGCGCCCCTTTTGCCGCGGCTTCGCGCATCATTTCTATCATCCGCCGAACACAGCTTTCGCGTGTTTCGCTTCGTGAAATTGGCCCCATTTGCGCAGCCGCCGCTATTAATCGCCTAGTCATGCGGAACGCAGCTTTCTGGTGGCTTCATCATCAATCTTGCCGTTGCGGATAACTACCCCATAATCGCGTTCTGCGGATTCAGGGCTGATCAGTTCATCAAGCACATCTTCGAGAATATCGTTGGGGTCGCGTTCAGCCGGATCACCATAACCCCCTGCGGATGGCCCGATAGCAAAGAAAGTGTCGCCAATTTCGGTGGTGTGATAAGGCACTTTGGATGTGAGCGCTTCGGATTTACCATCCGCATGGATCAGATGCAGCTCAGCGGTCTGGCCATCTTTGCCTCCACGAAAACCCCATGGGGCAAACCGGTGGCCTTCCCCTTCAACTGAAAATCCACCGGGTTCAAGAAATTGAAACGCACGGCAAGCCCCAAGACCGCCACGGGTTCGGCCTGCGCCAGAAGTATCCTCACGCAATTCATAGCGTGTGACGCGCATAGGCAAATGGCTCTCAATATCCTCAATCGGGTTGTTTCGGGTATTGGCATAAAGCGTATCCACCGCGTCCATACCATTACGATTAAACCGTCCCCCGTAAGAGCCTTCAAAGATTTCCATATGCACCCAGTGGGATTCTTCTTTGAGTCCAGAAAAAGCAATCACCTTAAGGTTGCCAATTCCGGCTGACACTTGTTCAGGAACCGCCTCGGCCAAGGCCTTCATTACCGTATCAGCCAATTGATTTCCGGGGGTGAAGCGTGCGATCACAGGGGCTGGAAAAATGGGATTAGCAAGACAGCCTCTAGGCACATGAAGTTTGATAGGCCGCGTTAATCCAGAGTTTTGTGGAATATATCCGTAAATATCTGAATCCAGTAAAACGGACCGAATAGTCAGCCAGATGGAAATATCCACCGTCCCAACCAAAGGCATGTTAATAGGACGGTCAGAAACTTGCGGCGCTGTTCCTGTCAAATCAACCAGCATTTCATCCCCGGTAATGGTGATGGTCACGGCGAGGGGAAGATCACGACGATCGGGATCATCAAGGAACCCATCAATGCAAGTGGTGGCATGATAGACACCATCGGGTACATCTTTGATAGCTTGCCGCATCAGGCGTTCAGAATAATCCATAAGCGCTTCGCTGGCATCATTGACGGCTTTGAGGCCATAACGCTCAACCAAATCAATGAACCGATCTGCCCCAATCTGGCAGGCCGCCACTTGAGCTTCCATATCCCCAACAACCATGCCGGGGGCGCGCACATTATCTTTGAGGATTTGCCAAACCGCCTCGTTTCGGACGCCGCCGTCATAAACTTTAATGGCTTTGAACTGCAACCCTTCGGCATAGACATCAATCGCGTCAACAATGCCGCAACTGCCGGGGCTAAGCGCACCAACATCCAAATGATGCGCGGTTGTTCCAGAAAATCCGATCAACTGGTCATCATAAAAAACCGGAACAATAAGCGCGATATCAGGCCCATGGCTAGCCCCGCCATAAGGGTCATTGTGCATGATCACATCGCCGGGCTTAAAACTGACGCCGCGTTCTGAAAACACTTTGATCACATTCTGGACATAACCGGGAATAGGCCCTGATTGTAATGGCGTGGATTGCACCGATTCCGCCAACTGATTTCCGGTAGCGTCAGTTAAGGCGGTGCCAAAATCTTCGGATTCCCGAATGATGGACGAATACGACATCCGCATCAGTTTATAACCCATTTCAATGGCGATATTTTGTAATGCGCCTTGGATGACACTAGCGGTAACGGGATCAATGCTGGTGGGGGATGATGATAGATTTGTCATAGCCATGCTCTCCAATTATCCTGTTATATGCTAATGGAAATTAACATATTGCCATTGTCATCAATGCGAAAACGGTCACCCGGCCGCACTACGGTGGTGGTATCTTGTTGCAGGATAATCGCTGGACCTTCCCATTCTGATCCTGCAGGCATTTTGGAACGATCATAGATATTCGTTGGCGCGGTGATCAGTTCTGCCCCCACCCGAAACACGCATTCTGTGGTTTTAAGCAAGGCATGATCCTTTTGATCGGCTTCAGGTTTGTCTTGTTTTTCCAGTTTGGTGGATAGCCCAACCCCTGATACGCGGACATTGACAATTTCCTTAGGGCTGTCAGGGAATGATCTGCCATATTCGGTTTGGTGTTGATATTCAAATTGTGAGAACAAAGCCTGTTCTGCCGCCGTATCAAAACGATCACTGTCTATCTTGACGCGCAATTCGTAACCTTGCCCAACATAGCGAATATCGGCATAGCGCATAAAGCGGACGTTTTCTTGTGGAATGTTATCGGCGTCAAACTGATGGGCTAATTGGCTTTCCATCTCGTTAAACATGGTTTCCACTCGGCTGTGGTCCACTTGTCCGGAAACCTGAAACGCGGTGCGGATGGCATCATATTTAATATCCGTGGTCAGCAAACCAATAGCCGAGGTAATGCCGGGATGAGGCGGAACAATAACCTCAGGGATGGCGAGCAACGCGGCGACCTCGCACGCCTGAAGGGGACCGCCACCACCAAATGCCATGAGCGAAAACTCACGCGGGTCAAGCCCTCTTTGCACGGTGCGCGACCGGATGGCGTTTGCCATGGCAGAGTTCACAATCGTGGTAATTCCCTCCGCGCAGGCGTGGCGTTCTATGCCAAGTTCGCTGGCCAATTTATCAATGACTTTTGTTGACGCTGCCAGATCAAGTTTCATCTCACCGCCAAGGAAATTATCTGGATCAAGCCTGCCCAAAACCAGATTGGCATCTGTGACAGTAGGCAAATCGCCGCCAAACCCATAGCAGGCTGGCCCGGGTCTTGCCCCGGCTGAACGCGGGCCAACTTTGAAAGCGCCGCCCTTATCCTTAAAGGCAATTGAACCGCCGCCTGCGCCAATGGTATGAATATCAATCATTGGGACCATCAAAGGAAAGCCAGCGATCCAAGTGTCACGCGGTGATGCCTCAGCAAATTGGCCATTCTGAATGATGCCAATATCCGCAGAAGTGCCGCCAACATCAAAAGTGATTAAGGAATGTCTGCCCGATTGCCCACCTGACCATGCCCCACCCATTACCCCTGCGGCTGGGCCACTTAGGATGGTTAAAACAGGGCGCTCCGCCACCATGGATGAGGTGGCAAGCCCACCATTTGAGCCCATGATATGAAGATCAGCGCCATATCCTTCTTTGGCAATGCTGTCTTCAAGCATGGTGACATAGTCTCGGACTTTAGGCCCGATAAAGGCATTGATCGCGGTGGTGGTGAACCGTTCAAATTCCCTGAACTGTGGTGAAACATCTGATGAACAAGTCACAAACGCATCAGGATACACCTCAAGCACCAGATCACGCGCCCGATGTTCATGGCTTGGGTCAAGAAACGCGAACAGAAAACAAATCGCAATCGACCGGATATTGTTTTCCTTGAAATGCGCGGCGATAGCACGAACGCCATCTTCGTCTAGGGGGGTTAACACTTCCCCACTTGGCGGTGTAATACGGTGCGCCACGGTCTTGCGCCAACGCCGTTTAACAAGAGGCCGATCTTGCCAAGGAATTTCCTGTTGAATCGAGAAATGTTGCGGCCGTTGGTGGCGCCCAATGTGAATAATATCCCGATAACCTTCGTTGGTGATCATGCCACATTCTGCCCCGTCATGTTCCAGCATGGTGTTGGTGGCGGTGGTGGTGCCATGATAAATGTGATTAATGGTTTTGCGATCAATAGAAAAGCGGCGGCATAGCTCATTAATGCCATTCATCACCCCAAGGGAAGGATTTTGTGGGGTGGTGGGAGTTTTATGAGTGAGGGTAGTGTTTGTTTCCGCATCAAAGAAAACCACATCTGTGAATGTTCCGCCAACATCAACGCCAATCAGTCGCACAATAACCCCCAAAACAATATTATCTTATTGAATTATGATACTAATTTTAGAGAAAGGGTCTAGTCCTAATTCATTATTTTTAAATTATAAATCTGATAAAACCCCCTGATGCTAACAGATTACAGCGCGGTTTTTGATTTCACATCTTGTTTCAAGACAGTTGAGAATTCCTGTGCCATGATATCAAAGAGAAACAGATTAGCTGCTAGCAATTTTTCACTCGCGTTATGCAGATAGGCAGATGACCGCAACCACAACGCGCCATCCTTGATATAAGCAGTTGAGATGGCCTGTTCCTGATTCCAGTGATTAGCAATCGCTATCTCATCCATGCTATGATCACCCATTCGCGCTTTTAGCACAAAGAGGCAATATTCCGGATCAATATAGACATAAAAGAACCCCTCTTTGGTGGTGATCTCCCATTCCTGATCTTCAAAAGGCGACAAATCAAAGCCGGATATTTTGCTTGCGGATTTCAAATCAGGGCAACTCTGGGCCAAGGCAAACCCCGCGCTGAAAACCCCTGCCATGAAAACCGAAACCACACAACTTACTCGCAACCACATCATAATCATCACTCCTCCCTGACACTGTTTAAGACCTCATTACAGGCCACCAATGTTGCGATGATTAGGCCAAAATGTGATGAATTATGATGATGGGGTATTTTTGTTGGGGGTATTGATCACGGCCAGTTCTGATGGGTTTGTGAGGCCATAAAGCAATTTCGGTATTGACGCCGCAAGGCAATTATTCGCAAAATACCATTACCGCGTTTTCTTATTGGCCCCCTTGGTAATGTCATCACGATCAGAACATCAAAGCACTCTTCTTCAAGCGGATGATCCGCCAGCGGCAGAATATCTTGCCCCAACCCAGCGGCCTGAGATTTTGATTATTTGTGAACACGCTGGACTAGCCATCCCTAAGTGCTTGGGTAGGTTGGGGTTTAGTGCGGATTTTGATTTATCACAGCAGCATATTGCTTGGGATATTGGCGGTGCTAGTCTTTCGCGAAAAATAGCCGATCAATTAGGCGCTGGGCTGATCTGGCAAAATTATAGCCGCTTAGTCATTGATTGTAACCGCAGGCCATTATCCCCACAATCCATCCGTGAGGAAAGCGACCATATCCCTATCCCCGGCAACATAGGTTTGAGCGCGGCTGAAAAACAAGCGCGTGTGGATGAGATTTTTCAACCCTATGATCAGCTTTGTCACCGTGAAATGGCGCGGCCAGATCTTCGTCTTGTTGTCTGTATTCACAGCTTTACCCCTGAAATGGATGGGTTTTTACGCCCATGGCATATGAGTTTCCTTTATCGAAATGGCGCGGCCTATGCGCGGCAAATGGCGGCGATTATTGCCGCAGAAGAACCCCAAATCAACATTGGCTTTAATGAACCTTATCAGGTTGATGACCAAACAGATTGGTTTGTCATTCAGCACGCTGAGCCTAAAGGTGTGCCGCAAGTTCTGATTGAGGTCAGAAATGATCAGTTGCGGACAGAGGCGAATAGTGATGCATGGGCAAAGCGTCTATCTGATGCTTGCCTTTCTATGCTTTCTTGACGTGGAGGATGGCGTTTAGGGTCAGGATGATGGGCCAGGCAATAACGCATGGACGGTTTCTGATGGACGGCAAAGCTTCACCCCCATAGGTGAGCAGACGATTGGACGGTTCACCAAAACAGGGTGGGCAACCATGGCGTCAAGCAAAGCGTCATCGGTGACGGCCTCGTCTAACAGGCCAAGTTCCTCTGCGGGGGATTTGCTGGTGCGAAGCGCCATGCGCGGGGTAAGACCGGCGGCGGCAAAAAGCCCTAACAATTGCGGCTTAGTCCAGCCAGTTTTTAGATATTCAATAACAATGGGGGTCTCACCTGCGGCGCGGATCATCTCAATGGTGTTGCGTGAAGTTCCGCAATTTGGATTGTGGTAAACGACGATAGTCATCTATGTTTCCTTTCCTGTGATGATGTTTCGCTTGCCTCAGATGCGGTCTGATCAACAAGCAGCCAGCCAAAAACCCAAGTCGCCAAAATAGCGGCTATCAGCTGAACGATAATAAACCCGGCAACATGACCTGGATATATTCCGGAAAAGGTATCCGATAGGCTGCGCGCAAGGGTTACCGCTGGATTAGCAAATGAGGTGGATGAGGTGAACCAATAGGCTGCGGTGATATATAGACCAACCGCCGTAGCAACGGCTTGAGGTCGCACCTTAACGCAGGCCATGATTGTCCCAATCAAGCCAAAGGTGGCGATAAACTCGCCTGTCCATTGGCCAAAACCCGTTCGCATCGTGGTGGAGGGATCAATAAGAGGATGAGAAAACATCACATGCGCTGCCATCACCCCCATCACACCGCCAAGAATCTGAGCTAACACATAGGCGCTTGCCCTAGCTGGACAGATCGCTTTTTGGATCATGACACTTAGGCTGACGGCAGGGTTAAAATGCGCACCTGAAATAGGGCCAAACATGGTGATTAAGACAAAGAGAATAGCCCCAGTTGGGATGGTATTGCCTAACAGGGCAATAGCCATATTTCCGCCTGCGAGTTGTTCCGCCATGATGCCTGACCCCACCACTGTTGCGAGCAGGAAAAACGTGCCTAACCATTCTGCGATTAATTTGCGTATCATGCCTATGCCTCATGATCAGCCCTAAAGGTGACGCGGTCTGATCTTATAAAACTAAACCATCCCATCTATGCGATTGGTGTCTAATTTAGCGCGCGGCAATTAGACTGTCCAAAGAATTGATTGCCTATCCTTGTTAAGGGTAACTAATTTTGCCATAGTAACTGTTGCGATGATGATGTGAATAATGCTTTGCCCCAACTCACGAGCAGGATCACTTTTAGGATCATCAAAAGGATAAAGATATGACAACGCAGACACCTATCCGAATTGATAATTTGCAATACGCAAATTGGTCGCCTGAATTGTTTTCTGAAATGGCTGAGGCTGGATTGTCCGCTGTTCATGTCACCATCTGTTATCATGAAAACTTTCGCCAGACGGTAGAAAACATGATCACTTGGAACCGCTATATCGAAACCCATCCTGACCGATTGATGCATGGCAGAACCGGCGATGATGTGCGCCTTGCCCATGACACAGGCCGGACAGCCATTTTTTATGGGTTTCAAAATTGCGCGCCCATGGAAGACGATATCGGCCTGATTGAAATCTTGCACCAGTTGGGCGGCCGCTTCATGCAGTTGAGTTATAATAACCAATCACTATTGGCGACTGGATGTTATGAGGCCGAGGACCCCGGCCTGACGCGATTTGGCAAACAGGCCATCGCGGAAATGAACAGAGTCGGCCTTGTCGTGGATATGAGCCATTCGGCGGATCGTTCAACTTTTGAGGCTATCGCGTCGTCAACCCGGCCTATTGCGATCACCCATGCCAATCCGTCATGGTGGCATCCGGCACGGCGTAACAAATCCCATGAGATTATCAAGGCCTTAACGGATCAAGGGGGCATGATTG